>Ga0247843_1001374_pt1 | contig 49864 bp, 43 predicted proteins | sample LaCruzMarch2017__FD_192420 | JGI IMG/M metagenome (GOLD analysis project Ga0247843, IMG submission 192420) | Freshwater microbial communities from meromictic Lake La Cruz, Castile-La Mancha, Spain - LaCruzMarch2017_8m | ecosystem: Environmental > Aquatic > Freshwater > Lake | place: Spain...
GTAACGAAGTTCGGACAACTCGATTTCAGGGCTAATCACCTTCTTCGTTTTATCATGGGGTAGTACCTTGGCAATTGGTTTTGTTGAAAATACACGAGGAGGGCTGTAGAAGTTTGCATCTGGACTGGAGTCTATAAACTCTGAACCGTTAACAAGACTATGTGGAGCTTGTTTAGCTTCATGAGAGAACGTTACTACGTCTTTGCCACCATTTATAAATCTAAGCTTTATCTGAACCTCGTTCTGCTTACAGGATTTGATTGGAAGTGTAAGGGAGATATTTCTTTTAGAAAGTTTTGCGAACAGATCCGCTTTTGCCTCACTCTGAAGTTTCTCCGAATCTATTGCCTTATTAGTCGTGTTATCTCCGCATAAGACCTCGTTCCCGCGATTATCACCAGGCTTATAGTTGTGGAGCAGTAATACCGCCCCGTATGCTTCTATAGAGTTTAGATAGCCTATCAATACAATAGAAGAAACGATTCGATCGAATGAATTAAATCTGTAAACGTAATCTTTGACCCTCATGTAGAGTTCAATATCTCATATAAGTTCTGAATGTCTTATGTGTCTTCGATAACACAGATCCTCGGTGTTGCTTTTTTTAAGACGGTATAGAGAGAGAATGCTGGTGATACTTCTAGTAGGGAAGTCGAATGGTGAAGGTACTTCCTAGTCCAAGAGTACTTTCAACGGTTATCTTCCCACCGTGCCGCTCAACAATTCCAAAGGATATTGCAAGGCCAAGCCCCGTCCCTTTTCCTACGGGCTTTGTAGTAAAAAAAGGCTGAAATATTTTTTCTAATACCTCGCGAGACATTCCGGCTCCGGTATCTCTGAATCTGATGAGTAAAGATTCAGCTTCTTCACGAGTTTCGACGAAAATAGTTCCACCACTTTCAGGCATCGCTTGAGCTGCGTTGATCATAATATTCATGAAAACCTGGCTGAGTTCTCCTGGTAAACAGCGAATCTCTCTTTTGGCTTGTAGATCCGTTTCTATTTTACATCGGTACTTTAGTTCATTTCTAAGTAACTCGAGTGTGTTTAGAATTTCTTCGTTTATTTGTACTGGACGAAAGGCATCGACTTCTTGCCTAGAGAATCGTTTTAGACCACTTACGATTCGGCGAATCCGATCCAAACCACCTCGGGATTCTTCGATAAGTTTCTGAGAGTCTTCGGTGATATATGTGATTTCCTCTTTCTCTTCTATGGATCGTATTTTTTCGATTTCTGATCTATTTTCTTTTCGATCATTCTCGACTAGATGTTTCATGAATACCGAGTAGCTGCCGATGAGTCGCGTTGTAACTTCCACGTATTCTGATAGGGTCTCTATGTTTGCCATTACGAAAGAAAGCGGGTTATTAATCTCATGAGCAACGCCTGCTGCCATAATTCCAAGAGAGGCCATTTTCTCTGATTGTACCAACTGTGTTTGCTGCTCTTGAAGTCGTTTATTTACGCTCTCTAGATCGGAGTTAGCTGCCTTTAGTTGCGCGATCATGTCTATGTGGGCATCCGCTAGGTCTGTTTTCATTTGATCGATGTATATAGCCGAATCTATCGCTCCAAAATCCGACTCGATTTGTGTGATAGATGATCGAATGCTTCGATACATCACTTGCCCAAGACTTACTTTAGGAACAGACATCGTCATTTTTTTAAAAACTTGATTGAAGTAAACCATTCGACGACCAGCACACAGATTTAATGTTTCTGCCAGTGCCTCACAAATTATTTGTGATCGCGCCTCCGAACTAGTGCCCTCAGTCAACGGTGAGAATAGCTCTTCTGCGACCTTTCGTTCGACAAAAAGAATAAACTCTCCAAAAACAGGCCCCATGAACAGTATAGACGCTAAGTAGCCATCTGTATTCTTTGAGGGATTAGAGACAATTCTAGGCTCACCAGCAGTTAGAATAGCACTCTGGAGGCTAGCAGCCTTTAAGTATTTTGCTGCATCCTTTGCAAGCGCGGCTCCCTCTACTTGCAAGAAAGAGTCTAATTCTTCGTTGTTTCTAAAGTGTGGTAAAGTTTGCATATTATTCGCTTCCACTCCGTGCATAGAGATTAACTCGCCTGTTTTTCAGAGGTATATTGGTTGACTAGTTTCTCGATATATCCCACTTCGACAAGCTGATCTTTTGAGGCAAAGCCGACGGCGCCGTTTCGAATGCATTCCTCAACTACTGTGGGCTCCGAAATCGCCGAAAGCATAAGAACTCGAGCTTCAGGAGATTTAGACATGATTTTTTTTAAGCCTTCTCGTCCATCACAGTTCGGCATCGTGATGTCCATAAGGACGAGATCTGGCTGGTATTTGATATAGAGCTCAGACGCGCCCGACCCATCAGTAGCACAGAAAACCACCTTATGATTGCTGGACTCAAGCCGCTTTGTAAGCATTCGATGAATCGTAGGGCTATCATCGAAAATTAGAATTTTTGCCATATGTATCACCTTCTATATACGTGCTACGTTAGTGAATGATCTAGTTTGGTACTCCAACGACCTGAGTACCTCTGACTTCAAGATTATAATGTCTAGCCTTAATGTCTAGTGGGCCTTCTAGGACTCAGATTCGTAATAGTTTAGACAGAGTAAGGTATAAGCTGACACTAAGTCATATCCTACACGTTTTGCCCAATATGGGAGGAAAGGGAGAAGATTAACGCATTGGACGGCACTTCAAACAGAACGTGGATCTCAGCCCTATAAAACTACACTCCTTGCTTGCGTCAGAAGTGCTGACAACTGGACAGGTTGCTGGCCTTTTTGGTGTAAACTTTAAAACAGTGCTTCGTTGGGCTAAAGAGGGGCGCCTGCCTGCCTGTCGTTTGCCTGGCAAACGGAGAGATTTTCGTTTCACAAAGACTCAGGTCCTAGAGTTTGCGATGGAAAATCAACTACAATTAATGATTGCACGAAGGACGGAAAGATCTCTTGTCTTAGTGGTCGATGATGATCCTATGATAGCTCGCTCAATAGAACGAGTTCTGCATGGATTGTGTCATGTGATTCATGCGAGTGATGGCTATCAGGCGGGAATTTTTCTAGTGCTCTGTAGACCTCAATTGATATTTCTTGATCTTCAGATGCCCAAAGTAGACGGAGTATTATTGTTACAGTTTATGCGCAAAAATGAGGCGTTAAAAGAGACGCCAGTCTGCCTGATTACAGGTGCACATTTCGAACTGATTCAAAAAGCCTTAGATGCTGGAGCAAACGCTTTTCTAGAAAAACCATTTCAAGCTGAGCAGATTCGTGCGGCAGCTGCAAAGCTAATTTTTAAAGAGAATAAAAGGAGGGCAGCGTGAATACATCGAATGAAAAAGTAGCGCTTTTCGTCGACGATGAGCCCTATGTCTTGGAGGCGCTCAAACGTAATCTTATGAACCAAGGCTTTAAAATGGTTACATCCTCTAGTGTTTCCGAAGCTCTCTGTCTACTAGAGAAGCAAACTTTTCATGTCGTCGTCGCGGATTATGACATGCCGGTTCTGCGCGGTCCTGAGTTCCTGGAGAAGGTTCGTCTTTTGCAGCCAGCTGCAATTCGCGTTGTTCTTACAGGCGCCTCTGATCTGCGGATTATTCAAAGCTTCGTTCAGAAAGGAAAAGCAATGCGGTACTTGTTGAAACCGTGGGATCTGCGGGAACTCAAGGAAACTTTGAAGGAATGCTTTAGTTTATATTCGGAGGCTGCATAAAGTGGATAGGGATATGAATAGCGTTGGTTCTCAATCTTTTTCTATATTTTCTATTGAGGTGCTTGGCTTTTTTGAGGCTACCGTTTGGCCGTTGGGTTTAGATTCCCTGATTAGTGGCAGCCTAGCGGATGCCCATCCAGAAGCTCAGTTTCAAGAACTTGCTACTCTACTTAATGCTAACGCCGACATCCTAGACGAATGGTCAAAGTTACCGTGCCCCAAAAAAAAGACGGAGGAGGGAGACGCTGCGTTGATGAGTACTCTTGAAAGGGTTCGTATATTTGGAATTACGCGAACACGAGCGTATTTAGTGGGAGCTAAGTTACGAGCTAGATTCCCTTCGAAGAGTAAGGATACGAACGAGAACAAAATGAATGACCCGTTCTCGTGTTGGCAGGCTCTAAATGTTGTTTTTGGTGATACAGAAACCTCAGGTCAGATAAAGCTAGAATGCGCAGTACTGGTCGAGCTTTTTCTCAGGTGGCTACAGACTGATTTAAGGAAAAAAGAATCAATTCGTGTAAAGCGCTGGCTAGAAGCGCAGTTTGTCGAGTGGGGAAGACTCTGGAAACTGCTAGCATCGACCTCAAAAGGCGGTACTTCTAAGCCCGTAGCGATGATTCTAAAGTCACAAGTTCTTTTCGATCTGGGCCGAGCATCGATGATGACTTACTCTGACCAAGACCTTCCGTTGTGGATTGCAGCCGCAAAGAATGTAGAGTCTCATCCGATCACTTTTAGAAAAGAATGCGAAATGTTCGGTTTTTGCTCTCCGCAGATGGCAGCTGTTTGGGCGCAGGCACTAGCATCATCTTCTGCTTTAGCCACACCGCTTCGGCTATTAGTCCGTCCATGGCGTAAGGCCCATGCCCAAGTTAAGAGAGCACACGCTGAAACTGCCTCGTACTTGGAGATGTGGCTTGCTGGGAAGGTAGCATGAGATTACGATTAGAAACATTTGATAAAATTTCTATACTCTCAGTATCACGCACAGTGAGTGTTTTTGATTCTAGTGTTCTAGCTGCTGGTGTATCGAAGCTAGCCAAATCAGGAAGGCGCTGGATATTTATTGATCTAGGGAAAGCTATGCTGGATTTACAGGCCTCTCAGTTTCTTGTGGAGTATGCGAAACAAGAAAAGCCAAGCGACGTCGATGTACACTGGGTCGGAAATTTTTCAGAACTCTGTGTTTATGAAGAGTTAACAGACGCACTAGATGAAATAGGCATCAAGGATTTTAAAGCGCTTGCTGAAAAAATAGAAATAGAAAATCGTCATGAGACTTTGGTTAAACTCTTAGATGCGAGGGGACGTCTATTATTAGAGGTCAATGAACGGAAGAAAACGATTGAATCTGTTGAGTCTTACTACCGTGAAGCGAATCGGAACCTAAGGGCAGCTCAGACACAATTAATTAATCGTTTTTTAGATCCCGTCTTTGCAGAACTATGGAGTGAACCCCTGGCTGGAGAGAAGGCGATCGCAGAGTTCGAGGCGGTCTTAGGAAAATTAGATCCAAAGGGGCCTAGTTTAGAAGTAAAAGAACCGGGAGTTAACGCGAAGCCCTTTGACCCATATCTACCAAAAAATTTAAGTGAATTAAGTTCTCAACTACGATCTAGAGTAAAAGAACTGCAAAAAGAAGCGAAGAATAAAATACTAGATGGTAAGGGTGATCGATCCGTTTCGTTGCTACTGGAAAACGATACTTTACGCGAGAGGATTCATGAAATTCGGGACGCTTGGATTCAAGCTCTAGAATGTGATTCTCGAATAACGAATCAGGATTTTGAAAGTGGGTTCCAACCACTTTTGCAAAAAATTGCGGAGTTAGAGATTTTGAAAGCCAATCCAGTAAAAAAAGCTTCTTAGGCCGGTTTTACGAGAGGATATTGTTATGGAAGATATGAAGAAACCAGTTGTTGTATTTCTGGACGACGAATTGCCTATTCTGCGGGCCTTGGACAGGACGTTTCGAAGAGAGATCTTCGAGGTTCGCACTACGGATAGTGTTCAAGAGGCGTTGATGTGGGCACTGGAACCAGAAGTCAGGCTCATGATTTCTGATTTTCGGATGCTCGAGATGACGGGATTAGATGTACTTAAACAAGTGGCAGAGAGAAGGCCGGAGCTTCAAAGGTTTATTTTGTCGGGCTTTGCAGATGAAGAATTGATTGAAAATGCACTTAAAACGGGAGAAGTACATCAATACTTGCTGAAACCCTGGAATGTGGATGATTTGCGCGCACGCATTTTGTCCGCGATTGAATAACCGACGTGCGCGCGGGTAATGGCCGCAACAGAAAGTTTAAGGATGACTCAATGAAGGTTTTGCGAATCTCGTCTATGGTACTGATTCTGCTTACGGTAAGTTTTTCGAAAAGAATCGCCGCCGCAGATTCCAGAAAAGCATTGGAAAAATTATTGTATCAAGGAAAAGACGAAATTAAAACCGACGCTTTCATCGTTTTTAAAGACGAAAAGATTTTATTCGAATCATACGGTAGAGGTTTCGGTCCAAATACGAAACACCTCTCTTGGTCCATTGCAAAGACAATAGGAGGGATTCTCATTGGACAAGCCATTGAAGAAGGCTACCTTTCAGAGAGCGATAGGATTACAAAGTGGATGCCTGAGTTTAAGAGTGATGCCACCGTGCGCGATCTCCTGCAAATGTCTTCAGGGATTCGTTTTCGCGAGGAGTACTCCGGGATTCCCGTGAACTCAGACGCTACGCTTATGCTGTATCTGAAGGGACCAAAGGTAGGCTTTGCGGAATATGTTTCTGCTTTACCAAAAATTGAAAACATTCAACCTGGGCATTACTTCTATTACTCAAGCGGAGACTCGAATGTTCTGATGGCTGTGCTGCGTAAGGCGATAAATGATGATACGATTTATAACCGATTTCCTTGGAAAAGGCTCTTTAATCCACTAGGCATTCATTCCGCCACATTTGAACAGGACTCCACAGGCACTTTTGTCGGATCGTCTTATGTTTATTTAACTCCGCATGATTACGTAAAAGTTGGTCAACTTTTAATGAACCGGGGAATGGTCCAAGGAAAACAGTTGATTCCGGATTGGTATTTCAAACAAATGACGGAAGTTGCCGAAGGGGTTCAGAAGAATGCTTTAACGGGAACCGATCCAGTGCGCGCTTACTCAAACCAGGTCACGACTAATCATGCAATAAAAGGACAAAACGGGGTGTCTCAATATCCTCACCTGCCTGAAGACGCGCTACTCATGATTGGTCACCAAGGGCAATTGGTCGTTGCCAGTCCATCCCAGAAGCTCGTGATCGTTCGACTCGCCATGGACAAAAAAAATATCTTGGATCGTCAGGAGTTGTTCAAACTTGTTTCCTCGCTTCTCGAAGAAGGGGGACAAAAAATTTCAACAGCAAGGGATCATCAAATAGAGAAATCGCAAGCTCAATCATCCACTAAAAAATCTGAATCTACTCCAAAAACTAAGATAGGGGAGTACTTTAAAATTCCACGGTTAGTCCGATCTCTAGCGGCAAAAGAATTTTGTTCGTGTAGGTTTGTTGAAAAAAGAACTTCAAAGCAGTGTAAAGACGATTTAAGAACGATGCTCCCGATTTTACCTCGACTCCGCATGACTGACGGTGGTGTCGTCATCTCAAAGCTTGGGACGGGAATAAAGAAGGCAAAAGCGCGATTCATTAGCGACGAGCTAGGCTGCACGTTAATGGTAACCAGGTAGATTCAGAGCACGGAGTAAGGACCTCGCATTCGAGAGAGTGCCGGGCGCCGGGAGCGACGTGTGAGGTAAAAAGTATCCAACTACATTTCTACGTGTTCATTCATGTGACAGTTTGCTAAGTATGGTGATCAAACTTAGGAGACTTATGATGAAAGCATTTTTTTCACGCGCAATGTTTGCGACACTCGCCTTTATTTCTATCACAACAGTTGGTTTAGCTATGGACTCGAAAGGCCCAGACAATAGGTTCTGGTGGCCTGAACGCCTCGATTTATCGCCATTAAGGCAACACGGGGTTGAATCTAATCCTATGGGGGCTGATTTTAATTATGCCGCCGAGTTTAAGAAGCTAAACCTAAAAGAAGTAAAAAAAGATATTGAGAAAGTCTTAACAACCTCTCAGCCTTGGTGGCCGGCTGACTACGGTAATTATGGCCCCTTCTTTATTCGAATGGCTTGGCATAGCGCGGGAACCTACAGAGTAGGGGATGGCAGGGGTGGAGCGGCTGGCGGGCAACAGCGCTTCGAGCCGCTTAACAGCTGGCCTGATAATGCTAACCTCGACAAAGCAAGAAGACTTTTGTGGCCAATAAAACAGAAATATGGAAAACGCCTTTCTTGGGCAGATCTCATGGTGCTTGCGGGGAATGTTGCATTAGAAAACATGGGATTTAAAACCTTTGGATTTTCTGGGGGTCGTGTTGATCAGTGGGAAGCCGATGAAATGTACTGGGGGCCTGAGAAAAAATGGCTGGCAGACGAACGTAGAGAAAAAGATGGAAAAACCAGTAAATCACCGCTTGCAGCCGTTCAGATGGGGCTCATTTATGTGAATCCTGAAGGTCCTAACGGTAAACCTGATCCGCTCCTTGCAGCTAAAGACATTCGAAGTTCGTTTGGTCTGATGGCGATGAACGACGAAGAAATCGTTGCGCTAATTGCGGGTGGGCACAGCTTTGGTAAAGCACACGGGGCAAAGAGTCCTGAGAATTGCATGGGTGCCGCTCCTGCAGGTGCAGCCATCGAAGAGCAAGGATTAGGCTGGAAAAACAAGTGCGGCACCGGAGTGGGTAAAGACACCATCACAAGCGGACTAGAGGGTGCGTGGACTCAGACTCCTACGCAGTTTTCGATCTTGTATCTTTCGAATCTTTTTGCCTTTGAATGGGAGCGAACAAAAAGTCCAGCCGGCGCAACTCAATGGATTCCTAAGAATAACGGTGGTGCGGGATCAATACCAGATGCTCACGACCCAAGCGTGCGTCACGCCCCGATTATGTTCACAACCGATATCGCGATGAAAGAAGACCCAGAGTTTCGAAAAATTTCAAAACGATTTCTAGAGAATCCGAAAGACTTCGAGTTAGCTTTTGCAAAAGCATGGTTTAAGCTCACCCATCGCGATATGGGACCTAAGTCACGATATGTAGGTTCGGAAGTGCCGAAGGCTGACTTGCCTTGGCAAGACCCAATCCCAGCGGTGAATCACCCACTTATCAATTACCAAGACACTAACGGCTTGAAAAAATCCCTTCTAAACTCGGGACTGAGTGCGGGAGAGCTGATTCGCGCGGCTTGGGCTTCAGCCGCAAGCTTTCGTTCGACAGACAGACGCGGCGGGGCGAATGGAGCGCGCATTCGATTTTCTCCTATGAGTTCTTGGGAGGTGAATAATCCCGAGGAGCTTCGTAAGGTGCTCACGAAGATCGAAAAAATTCAGAAAGACTTCAATCAGAAACAGTCGGGGCGCAAGAAGGTGTCTATGGCTGACCTGATTGTACTTGGTGGGACTGCAGCGCTGGAAGAAGCAGCAAAGGCCGGTGGCCTGAGTGTCAGGTTCCCATTCACCCCAGGACGAATGGATGCTTCACTCGAACAAACAGATACAGAGTCGTTTGAGGTTCTTGAGCCTAAGGCCGATGGATTTCGCAACTATTATAGCCGCGAAAGCTACCATCCACCACTTCCTGCACTTATTGAGCGAGCGGGTTATTTGAGTCTCTCGATTCCTGAGATGACAGTACTCCTAGGCGGGTTACGGGTGGTCGAGGGTAACTATCAAGGTTCTACTCTTGGTGTACTCACTGCGAGAGTAGGAAAACTCAGTAATGATTTCTTTGTAAATCTCCTTGATATGACTACGGAGTGGAAAAAGTCAAAAACAGAGGGAATTTATGATGGTTTTGATAGAAAGTCAGGACAGCAACGTTGGAGTGCCACGTCAGTGGACCTCATTTTTGGCTCGCACTCCGAACTGCGAGCACTGGCCGAGGTATATGCATCGATTGACGGAAAGCAGAGGTTTGCACAAGACTTTGCTAAAGCATGGACCAAAGTGATGATGCTCGATCGATTTGAACTGCGAAAGTAGTTCATGAGTTCTCGATTTACCCGTAGTCCCTGTGGTTGCCATCTCTGATGGCTCTGCAGGGACTACGGTTTTTTTTTTGTTTCTTTGGAAATGGATTTAGCTATGACGCTTCAAAACATATTAAAACTTGTTCTGCTCGCTGCTCTTTGGGGAAGCTCATTTGTTTTTATGCGGATCATCTCACCCACGCTAGGCACTATAGTTACCGCTGGATTTAGAATGCTGATCGGTGGGGGGGTGATAGTAGCGTATCTTCTTGTAAGGAGCGCTAGACTAAACTTGCGTCGCGATTTACCGCACTATTTCTGGATGGGTGTTCTAAACGGCGTGATTCCGTTTTCGCTCTATGCATATTCTGCGCTTATTATCCCAGCCTCATATTCTGCAGTCATCAATACGACGACTCCCATGTTTGGCGCTGTCCTTGCTGCCTTAGTCTTGAAAGAGAAATTAACACCTCGAAAAGCTCTAGGCATTCTGGTGGGTGTTGGTGGTGTTACACTTGTGGCTCAAGTTGGCTCACAGTCGGTACAAGGTGAGTTTTTATGGGGCGTGTTTGCCAGTTTAGGCGCTGCTTTCTGCTACGCGGTGGCTGGAATCTACATGAAAAAATATGGATCTCGCACAGATCCGATCGCTATAGCAGGATGCGGGCAGTTTCTTGCTGGGTTATTGATGTTACCCCTTATTCCTTTTTTCCCACCGAAAGCGGAACTCACAGCGACAGTTGTTTTCAATCTTCTTGGACTTTCTCTGCTAGGAGGGACGCTTGCTTTTATTGTGTTCTATAAACTTTTGGCTGAGATCGGACCTTCTAAGACCTTGAGCGTTGCCTTTATTATTCCAGTGTTCGGCATGATCTGGAGTGCGTTGTTCTTGGGCGAGCATATTACACCCACTATGGTGCTAGGAGCTGTCATTGTCATTCTTGGAACTTACTTCGTAGTGAGTGGAAGAAAGTCTAAGACTCGAATCATTTAAATTCTGTAGTTTCAGTGGGGGAGTAGATCCTCTCAAGGGATGTGACTGTCACACAAACTAGTGGACGATGTTTCTATTTTGGACGATCGGATCTCCCTCAAAGTCTTCTACACAAGCATCCCTTGCAGATACTACTTCGATATCAAAGATCAGGTCGTGTCCAGCAAGCGGATGATTGCCGTCAAGCACGAGTGTATCCTCGCTCGTGATCTGTGTGACACGATACTTGCGTTTTTCACCTTTCGTTCCCATGGGCCTCATGACTTCACTTCCAATGACCAGTGAATCTCCACCAGCTAAGTCTGACTTCGCGATGTTAACCACTAGATCAGGATGGTACGGGCCGTAGGCCTCATTTGCAAAAACTGTGAACTGTCTGCGTTCGCCCTCATGCACGTTCTGGATACCAGCGACTAGGCTGCGTAAACTCTGATCAACCGGGTCTGTACTTGAAGCATCCAATTGGTTGATGACGTCATGACTAAACGAGGAACTTAGGACCTGACCCAACTTATTCTTTAATACACAGTGAAACGATACTATCTGGGCTTTCATAAAGACTTCCCTTCAGATGTATGCTGTTACTTTGTTTATGTTAGGAAAACTGACTGACCGGTCGGATTCATCTATAATCATATCCGGATAGAATAAGAAGAGCAAATGAATGGATTGTTAAGAAAAGATTTTAACATTGTGGGCAGGCTCGAGGTAGGCAGAAACTAGCCTTTTGTGATTTAACGTTCTCGGGACTACTTAATACTTCACACGGCTCTTCACACTGAAAGACTGGTGCACCCACCTGGACTTGAACCAGGGACCCTCCCGTTATGAGCGGGACGCTCTAACCAGCTGAGCTATGGGTGCTCCATGACAGTGAGCTTAACTCTTTTACACTAACTCTCTAATTTTTAGGAATATCAAACTCAAAATAACTCGCGTTTGATTGAGGAGATTTACGTGATTTTGAACGACGAGTGGTCCCATCTTTACGACGCTCGTAGTTCTCGTCTGCCTTTGGACTCATCCAAGAAGGTTTACGAATTCTCAGCATGGAAGATGTAACGATACCTTGTTTTATGGTTTCGCTCTCTTCTAGCACTCGGTCAATCGCAGCAGCACCAGAGAGGTTCGGATTCTTAGCAAGTTTAAGTGCCACGATACGTGCGACGAGTGGGCTAGAAAATGAGGTCCCGTCTGCTGTCATCATAGAGTTTCTGTTTAAACATTTAGAGAGGCCAGATTCTATCGAAGAGCGGTCTGAAAGCGTAAATTTCTGATCGAAACGTGCGCCCTTTGTAGGGTCCAGGGAAAACGCAAGTAGTGGAGCGAGTTCGCTTTCGTCACACCATCCTTGCGCAGATGTACTGATGATATTCGTACCCCTGGCAAAAACGAGCTTATTTGTGGACTCAATATTGAAGCTCGTAAAATCCGCAAATTTCGCCCCCTCTTTTAGGGCACCTACGCAGAGTAGGTTCCCTGGAGTTTTTCCGCCACAAGGGCCTAAGCCGCGTGCTCTACCTGAAGCGTCGCTCGACCAAGTGGCTTCATTGCCGGCAGCCGCAATAAAAGCGATGTGCGGAAGAGAAGCAATTTTCGTTTTGATAGCCTTAGACCAAGGTTCATCACCGCTCCCACCGAACGACATATTGACTACTCGCACTCCATCTCGGTTTGCGCTATCGATTGCATCCAGAAATCCTTGTCCAAAATCGTCCACTGGTTCGTCTGCCGCATTCGCCTTAGAAGCTAGGGTGGAGGATGTAGGTACACCTTTCTGGAGCGTACTCTTTTGATAGTCTAAGCTATTTATTCCATGAATCCATGATTCAATTTTTCGGAGTGAAGAAAGCTCGCCTGAAGAGAGAGCTGAAACTGAGGGACCAATCTGAGAGGACAAAGTGGGGTTTAAGCTGTCCGGATCTGAATTTGAAGAAGTATCCTGTCCTTCTGGAAGTAGAGATGTGAGATCAATAACCATCGGAAAAACCCGGTAACCGATAATCCCGATTTCTGGCGCATCGTACGAAGCCAGTCCTGCCACCATGGTTCCATGAGTTGCAAACTGCGCCGACTCAAATTCCAAAAGCCGCTCAGTCTGAAGAAGTGAAGCGTACTTAGGAAATTGTTTAGAAACACTGTTCGAGGACTGTGCAAAAAAAGTACTAAAGAAAAAAAGTACTTTAGAAATCTCAGCGATTTCAGCGGGAAGTATCGTCTGCATTACGAGCCATTGGCTAGGATGAGTTGTGCGACCATATCTAGGATGGGCCCAATCATCGCGGCCCACAAAATCTCGTCCGAATCCAATAGGTACACCATTAGCATCACGCTTAAATACTGCATGAGGAGCCAAGATCGGGTGGGTATAATCGACCCCGTCATCAATCACACCAACGATTACTTTGGGTTCTAGTGTGGGTACGGAAGGATCAATTGACGGCCTTGGGTTAACTACCGCATCAATGTCAGGCGGGAGCAGAGATTGTCGCTCTAAAACTTGTCCCCACGCTTGATAAGATAACAAGGTGCTCGTAAAAAACAGCGCAAAACATAATAATTTCTTCGAGTTCATCTTCCCGTACTCCCCATCTTAGAAAAACACGCTACAATCGCAGCCCAACGAGCTTGGGTCTAAAAAACTGCACCACGTTGTTACTTGCAACCGCGTATTTGTCAATGAGTGTTCAGGATAGAGGTAACGATTTAAATGAAGTAAAGCGGCTCTGGTTTTATAGCCTAAGGGGATAATAGTGAGTCTAAAAATACACACTTAAGCTATATAAATTCTGTGTAAACCTTTAAGAATGGGTTTCGCTTGGGTCCACCTCCCCGGTAATATCGCGCCAGTTGCACTGTTGGTTGCCACCTTGAGTGCGCTCTGTTCCGGTTGTTTGCCTGGCTTAGGTGCAATGACTTCCAAGGCGTCTTCTGAAGCTAACGCTAAAGGCAGTATTCAAGGTCCTTCAAGCAGTTATACGGCTGAAAGACTAGGTTCAGTGACCAGCACAGACACGGCCTCAATGGGACAGTCTTTTTACCAAAACTCTCCGCTGCTCAGTCCTCTTGCAGTTGGTCTTCAGCACACCTGTTTTATTGCACCAGATGAGGTAGGAAAGGCTGCGGTCTTCTGTAATGGCCTTAACGAGTTTGAACAGATAGCGCCCCATAGTGAAGATGAAATACTGGTTAGCTCTAATGCAAGCCCCTCAGTCCCGCCACTCGTTCGAGTGTTGGTGAAGCCAGTGAAACTAGTTTTACCGACCGATGCTATCCCCAACTCTGTTGCAGTCGGGTTTGGACATACCTGCGTGCTTTATCAATCGGATCAAAGCGGGGCCTCCGTTGGCAAGCTTCTCTGTTTAGGGCAGACCGATCACGGGGCCACTGGGCTTAATGGATTAGAGGATGTCTACGCAGTTGCAGCTCGGGGACAATGGAGTTGTGCGATCAAAAAAGCAGTAGCGGTGGACGAGCTCTGGTGTGCTGGAACAGGGCTCGAGATAAAACCAGACGGCAAAACGGGTCCGTTAAGATTCACCGGAGTAAAGTCTTTAGTTGCCCAATTCGCCAAAGGCCAAGTGGTGTCTATGCATATGTCTAACGGACATCTTATCGTCGCAACGGGAAATAGAATCTATGGTTTCGGCATCAATTCAAGCGGCGAAGCTGGCGCTGACCTAGTTTCAAGTCCGAACGTAGAGACTATGCGAGAAATTCTTTACGCTGGCTCCAGTGGTGCAAAATTTGTATCTGTGGTGACCTCCGATGAAAGGACGCTCGTTACACAATCTGACGGAAAGGTCTTAGCCTTTGGACGGTCTTTGGGAGATCGTGATCTAGAGCTTCCTCTTTATGAAATCGTGAAGTCTCCGTATGTTGCAAATTTCTGGGCAGCACTAAAATCTGAAGTTCGAGAAATGACAGCTGCTGGAGCTATGGTCGCGCAAAGCGGTAAAGCGTACTATGGCGCGTATACATTCGGAGACGGGAAACCTAAAGAGTTTGCTTACGGTGTTCAAACTGTAAGGTACAGTGAAGGCGATCAAAATGGTTGTGTTCTCTTTAAATCCGGATGTGTTGCGTGCTGGGGCTTTAATGGTTTCGGTCAAATGGGAGTAGACTCCATCGATTACCAAGAGCGTTTTATGAATCAGCCAGCATTAGTACAGACCCAATCCAAGTGCGCTCTAAGATAAGTTGGGTTCAGTCTATGAGATTAGGGTTTTTTAAATGCTTTCAACTTAAAATAAGCTGAGATTCCTTGACTTTCAAACTTCAGATGAGTCGGAGTGACTGGAATAGATACGATATTATCTGGAATGGGTATTGAGGTGAAGGGGGACTTCGTCTTTGAAAGTTCTCGGTTATATTCTTTCACGGCGTCTTCAACTTTATTGATTATGAACCTTCTTAAGTGCGCTGTTCGCAGCGAATCGTCATCAACACCAAATCTATTTATTCCAGTGACTTGAATATCATACTGGTTTTTCTTCGTATTTAAGGTGGGTAAAATCCCAATCCAAAAAGTGATACGTAGGTCTCTTTTAAATACGCCATTCTCAATGTGTTCGTTTAGTTTGTTCTTAAACCTTGTCCATGCATACCTCCTGCGATAACCCCTTTCGCCTTTCTTTGGGTAAGGTGAACGTCCTAATGCCTTCAGGTCCAAGACCGCCCTAATTTCTGCTTCTTCTCCGTATTGTTGAAGAAACCCTTGTTGATTTGTGGGATAGTCGAGGATCGCGGGTTCACTGAGGGTAATTGGCATACCCTCTTCTACTCCAAACTTCGTGTAGGCTCCTTGATCAAAAAGCGCTTGAGAGATGAGCTTCGTTAAATCCGGCAGAATTCTGATCATGATATCCGAGGTATCAATTGCCCGCTGCGAGAATCGGGTGAACTTATTAGTCTTTTTAGTCTTTAGTGCGCCTATTGTCGCTGCTGCTATGGTGCTTTGTTTAGCGTGTCCCTTCATAGCGCTCGCGTATTGTACTACCAAAGATCCAACAGAATTTTTAAATACTTTTTGTGGAAAAAGATCTAAAGGTAGTACAAAAGATTGATCTTGGGTCGAACCCAAAGGCAAATCAAAGGAAGACCGCAATGCTCGACTCAGAGGTTCTAAAGCAGCATTAATCCATGATGGACCCTCTGTTTTTACAAGATTATCAATCCATGGCTTTAGTTCGAGCGCCCAACTGGGAAGTTGCGAGAGCGCATAATTCTGAGCGGCTTCGTGGTTAAGTTTATATTGTTGGTTGCCTACCGACACCGTTATGGGCGGGATGCGTAGTTTACTGAAATTAAGTTTCAGATTCTGAAAAAGCACATTCGATTTTGCCGCAATCGGAGACAAAATAAGACCAGCCCCAGGCGTAAAATGCGCGTGCACAACGAAGGTGACACTTAGTGGAGAGGGACCATTAGTTCGCCTTAGAGAGATTTTTTCGATAGAGAGAGGTGCAAACGGAAACACTCCTGTAGAGTCGATAAGCGCTCCAGACTGCACGCCGAAAACAAAATTTCTTGCAGTTGCCGTCATTTGTAGAAGCACCCCGTCTGAAAGACCATAGTGAGAAAGAGGTGTAGGGTCTATCGAGATAGCAGAAGACTCAAGAACGGATTTGTAACCAAAATCTCCTAGCTCTATAAAGAAAGCGGGTAGTTTTTTTTTATCGAATCCAAGGAAAAGCGTAGAAAAAATCTTGTGAAACTCGTTTAAGAGACGGTTCTGAACTTTATCTTGGGAGCCAGTTTCAATAGGAACCGTGCGCGGCGAAAGGGTTAGTTTAGAAATATCAAAGTCGTACAAACCAAGAAAATCGTTAAAATCCTTCTTCATTCGTTCTTGGCCGTTCGGGAGAATGTGAACTTCAAAGCTCTCTGGAGCGATCAGTGAACGAGTTTCTTCTGAATGTCCAGAAAAAGGAAAAGTTCCTAGTCCGAGAACTAGGTGCAACAATAGCAAGTGTTTTCCCTTTAATGAACCTTGGCAGGTCTTATAGACTTTTCTCATTTGAACCCCCCGTTCAAAGCGCGTAACTATCAGCGACGCCAGAATGAATCACTCAATCAAAGTGTTGTCAAGCCCAGGGCTTCGTCGTATGACTGGTGTCCGGGTTTGTAAAGTTTCTACAGGAAGTACGAAACCATCTCGACTGTAAGGTGAGATGAGAACGATATGATTGCTTCGATCGGGGTGAGTGGTTGAAACCGCACGCTTAGATCAGCGTGTTTACCTTAACCGGTAACGAGAGTTCGGCGAGCGAGGCAGGAGCCGGAGCCGCGCTTTAGCCTCGAACAGAATGTTCGAGGTTGAGTACAGGAAGTACGAAACCATCTCGACTGTAAGGTGAGATGAGAACGATATGATTGCGGAGAGGTGGGTGAGTGGTTGAAACCGCACGCCTCGAAAGCGTGTTTACCTTAACCGGTAACGAGAGTTCGAATCTCTCCTTCTCCGCCAGTTTTTCAATATTCTCAGATTACTTAAATAAAAACACCTACCTCGGCTCACCAGACATCCTGTCTTTCACGTCTTAGGCGCCATCCATGGCGACGTGAATTCGCGTTGTAGGTGTTTTTATTTAAGTAATCTGAGAATATTGAAAACAAGTGCTGGAAGAGATTCGAAGCACGCGAGCCGGCACACTAAATGTGTGCGGAGCGAACCGGATGGGAGCGATAGGCTCGCACGGTGGCCAGGCGGAGAAGGTCCGTGATGGACCGCCGAGCGCTTGGCCGAATCTCTCCTTCTCCGCCATAGTTTGTTTGATCTTCCAACCACTTATAAAAATCAGATAATTTGAGTTCGACCTCAAATCCACTAATATGTGATAGACATGATTACTGATACATCACATATTAGTGCTGTGAGTTCATTTTTAGATAAAAGAATACTTAATCGTCTAACTCAATCACTTGAAACCTTGAATCGTCACAGGCCATTTTCACAATCCGTATTGAAAAAGATTCAAAATCAACTCTCGATAGAAATGACCTATCATTCGAATGCTATTGAGGGTAACCGACTTACCCTCAAAGAAACGATGCTTGTATTGAAGGAAGGCGTCACCGTTAAGGGTAAAAATCTTCAGGATCACTTGGAAGCAAAAAACCATGCTGAGGCCATGGAATTTCTATTTGAATTTGTGGATTTAAAGCAGTCCATCACCTTGTCTCATCATCTTATTCGACAGCTCCATCAATTAGTGGTGAAAGATACTGAGGAGAGTATTGCCGGCAAATATCGTCATACGGACGTCCAGATTTTAGGTTCACGGCATAAACCGCCAGCCGGATTTAAAGTTCAGGAGGAAATGAGTTCGTTTTTAAAGTGGATAACTTCTAATTCAAAAAAAGTACATCCAGTAGAACTAGCGGCGTTAGCCCATCATCGCTTTGTTTTGATTCACCCCTTTGAAGATGGAAATGGGCGCACAGGAAGGCTCCTGATGAACTTGCTGTTAATCCGAGCCGGATATCCGCTTGCGATCATTCAGAAAAATGATCGATCCAAATATTATAGAGCTCTAGACGCTGGGGATCGAGGAGGTTTCGAAGGGATCGTTCGGATGATAGCTCAAGCGGTTGAGCGCTCCTTGAAAATTTACGAAGCGGCATTACTAGGTAGTACAAAAAAAACGGAGTGGCTTACTCTATCTGACCTTGCGAGAAAAACGGAATACTCTGCTAAATATCTAAACCTTCTCATTAGAAAGGGGCTCTTAACTGGACGTAAGGAAGGCAGAAACTGGTTCAGTCACTTGCACGCTGTTGAGGAGTATAAACAAAGTCGCCTTCGTAATCGGTAAACCTGAATTTACGACAAGATCACTATGACCTCCACCACCGCCCGGTGTTCGCTTACTATATCGCTTTCTACGCCATAGATTAATCCGCTCAGATAAAAATAAAAATCACACCTCGGCTCACCGGACAAGCGCTACCCGTTTAGTCGAACCTTCAGTCTTTAATTTGGCTACTGTTTTTTCGAGCGGATTCAAGCTTTTTAGAAACGTTGTTCGCTTTATCTAAGTCTGCGCTAATCTTGTGGTAGACTCCGCGACCCATTAAGTCCGGAGCACAGTACTTCATCGCCTCATAAATGGGATTGTCTTTCAGTTTTTGAAGGTATTTGTTGTTTAGTGAGGGTATCTCTATAGCCTCATTGTGGACGGTTTTCAGCAACTCAGAGGTAATATTTGAGCAGCCAGCCTTTTGCGCTTTTTCTAATAATGGCAAGAGTTTCTCGCAGAGGGCAGCGCTGTAGATCACGAGATCGTCTTTCTTTATTTGGCCGATTTCACACATGTGACTTCTTTTTTTGCTTGTGCCATATGGACCCCGTATCTTTCATATACGTGCTTCTCCTTTCCGGGCGTCCCTCCCTCAACTGGAATATGCCGTTCTTGGATAATCTTTCTTTCATAACCCCCTTCACGTGTTTCGGTAGTTAGTATCCCAATGCTTTTTTTAAATTCCTTCGTTTTCTTATCCCAAGCGGGGGTAGTGTACTTAAAACTCTCAACTCTTTCAATTGATATGATTTCAACCTTTTTTGGCTGCGGTTCCCTGAAGGATTCAGAGACTGGGGTATAAAGAGTTGTCCCGTTGTGGTCGCTCATTTTTTTCGTAATGTACTTGTTCGATGAATTTTTTATTAAGTTTTTTACCTTGTTCGTGGGCCCCACGTTGACGCGTCTTAGATCCCAAGACGCCCCTAGTTTTGCGTTAAGAAACACGCCAAGTATCGGGTTTACTTTTACACTATCGCTATTTAAAGCGTCCCACTCCGCATCCTCTTCGTCATTAAACCAAGATTTCCCTGGCACCACAAAACACGGAGCCGCGTGGCCTTCGGGTAGTGTTAGAAGTAGGGCGCTTAGTAGGGATTTCCTTAAAAAGTTTAGAAGCGTGCTTTTATCTCGTCTTGTTTCCATCTTTTTACCCAATGCCCCTTCAGATTTCTCAGTGCCGTCTGGTTCGGCAGATATTATTACACTTACTTTATGTATCGTGGGTGGGGTAAGAACTTTAGGTTTATTTGAAATCTATGTAATAACTGAAAGAACGTGGGATTCTAGCGGGTCAAAAGTTAAGAATTTATCATTCGTGCACTTCGAGGACTTCATTAGGCTTCTAAACCAGCTGCACTTCTTTACAGAAATCTTGAAAACCTATCAAACAAACTGAATCGCTTGCCGACTTATTTTCCGTCCCTTGATGGACTTGGTAAAACTTTGAAATTGGGGTGCGCTCGCTAAAATAGAATAGATTTTCCGAGAAAGAAGTATCGTTGAGCTTCGCCTCTACTGCAAACATGGGTCTGTTATTTTTGAGAACCACAAAATCCACTTCGCGCCCACGATCGTCTCTCAAGTAACGAAGCTCCATTTGTTCTCCGTAAATGTCTTCATGATAATGGCAGAATTTTAAAAGATGGCTAGCAAGCATGTTTTCAAAGCGAGCACCCGGGTCTACGATTTGCGACCAATCCCAAAGATAAAGCTTTTGTTCTTTTTTCACTGCTTTGATTTTGGGTGCTCCATAGGGTGAAATTCTAAAACTAAAGTACAGACGATCTAAGATCGAAACCCAATTTTGAATCGTCTTTGGATCGCACTCTAGTTGGAGGGCGAGTGAGCGTAAGGATAGGGGAGCCCCTACTCTTCGGTGCAAGTCCGATGCAAGCAGCTCAATTTTATCTAACTGTTTTATCTCTTCGAGGTCCCGCAAATCAATCCGAATCAAGTGGCTTAAGCGTTGACGATGCCATCGTTTGAGTTGGACAGGGTCTGAAAAAGCAAGCGGTTCTGGAAACCCCCCAAACTGAAAGAGAGCTTGAGTTGCACCCTTTTTGTACTCCAACTCTGGCAAAGTATAAGGATGTAGGCGAAATAGGTGGTAGCGCCCCATCAGAGAGTCGCCGCCCTTCCTAAAGATATCCAAGCGTGCTGAACCTGTGATTAAAAAGGAGTGCGTGTTTTTCAGAGTATCGTAAGTGCCTTTAATTAAATTTTGCCAACTTTTATGTTTATGAATCTCATCAAACACAATGAGCTTTTCATTACGCGGCCATGAGCGAGTGAGAATAGTGGTGCGGTGATCTGAGTTGTCCCAATTCAAATAGGCTGGATGTTCATCTTTAAATTTGGAAATTAGAGATTGGGCAAGAGTGGTTTTCCCGACTTGCCTAGGACCCGCAAGAAATACCATCTTGTGTTTGAGGTCTTTTACGATAAATGGGGTTAACTTTCTCGACGGTAATTTAGACATCACTCCTTTTTACCGTACTGTAAAAAGGAGTCAAGTCCTAATCACCGCTATGTTCGTGACGGAGATTTCTTCCTTTCTAACCCCTGATACTCTCTGGACATCTAGAACTCATAGATTATGATAAGAAGCCCGAACTGCGACTTTGTCCGTACAAATCTTACTTAGTCACGAAACCTCACTTTCGATCGTTGCCATGGTACTTAAGGTCTGATGCAAATGACCTCAATCATCAAACTCCTTCAATCAGCGCAATTTCAGAGCTCGTTCCTAGTCGCGTAGGTGGACCCCAGAAACCGGTGCCAGAATGTACGTAGAGGTAAGTTTTTTCGATTCTATAGAGACCTCGAGAATAGCGATGAAAGAGTCCAATCACTAGGTTCCAAGGTAAAAATTGAGCCGCGTGAGTGTGGCCGGAAAGTTGAAGGTTCACCTTTGCTTGTACCCCATGTTTAAAATGCTTGGGTTGGCGAACTAGAAAAATAGAAACAAGTGGCTCGGCTTTAGTGGCAAAGGATAGTTCTGGGCTTGGTAGTTCACTCCGTTGAACAAATTCATCGGCTAATACTTAAGGACAAGAGCTTGTCCAAGTATTTGCGAACATTTCAAAAGGAATATCAATATAACATTCACTTGGGATGTTAGCGGTTACTGAGATAAGTTCGTTAAACTTAATATCACGATCGTAAATAGTTCTATAAGTTTCAAAACCGACAAGATGGTTTCCTGAGAAAACTTGAATTGTCGGATAGTCGACAGATTTTTTTAACTGAATTTGACTTTTATTGATACGTATTGAACCCTTTGTCTCCGGATAATTCGTCGAGATTTGCTCAATAAGTATTCTATTGAAATTTATTTTTGCTATTTGAGCCGAATGGTTTTCATGGTGGTGTTTGTTATTTTTCTCAACTGCTAATGTGAGAAGTTTTAACTGTCTACGAAGTGCAACTAGCTCAGATCGGGTTTGATCGATTTTCTTCTCAAAGTTAGACATTTTTATTGTTAGGTTTTTGTTCACTGCTTCAAGTTTGTCCACTCTCGTGATCAGTTGAATTGAAGAGTCTGATTTGGCAGATGCTTTTGTAGAGCCCCCTGATTTTGAATTACCTAGTTCTGAACCTTCGACAATAGCATGGGCGTAATAGCATTGAGAAAGCCCGAAAACAAATAATGATAAATTAATAATAGCCATTTTTTATTACCTCATAATTAGAACAATATTTTCAGCGATTCGATTAACTGAAATACTTTTTAGTAGCAATATTTTTCGTCAAGTTATGAAATAAATAGCATGAAGAGCGTTTGTTTTTAGGTTGTTACTGTATGCGTGATGTAACTAATTTAAATATATTAAAGTTAGTTACATATGGATAGAAACCTTAGGGGGGAAACATTCACCCTGAGGTGCTGCCTAAGAAAGCCCCTTGCGGCAGCCTTCTGCGCTAATATTTAGCAATACTTCCTCAATGGCTGTCTGGTGGGCCCGACTAGGAGCGTTTTTTATAACGTTGATAAGGTCTAGCTTGCGGTCCGAGTGCGGAATGTTGTTTAAGAGTGTTTCGTAGAGAACGACCAAGTCTATGTCTAATTTTTTATCAAGGTCGGGCCAGAATGAACTCCGAAGATCCTCTAGAAAAACCCCCTTCATAAGCCTACTTTCTAGAGCGATTTGCTTCGCGAGGTGCGATTTCACGGTTTCGATGAAAACAGTCTCAGAATCTAGTGTGAACGCAGCCTCTAACTGTTTTATAAAAATGTATCGCTCGCGAATGAGTAATAGCCCTCGCCAAAGCGTTACGCGCACTCTCATGAAGACCCAAGATGTCTTGAATCGGTGAGCGAACACCGAACTTAGAAGAGCTTACTAGATCTACATTACCGTCGATGGGAAGTTTTCTCGTCTCTATGTCTTCAATTAGTTGTACCGCTTCAGAGATGAAACTTGCGTAGTTTAGGAAATCTACTCTTAACTTACCCTCCGCCGCTAACTTTCTTCTTTTGTTGGCCTGCACTAACGATTTCCTAGTTTGATCAGTATCAAAAACATCGGAGTAGTTACTCATCGCAAGGCGCAATCTACTCGAAAAAATAGCTGCATACGTGCTGATGAGTTCAGCGTGAAGACGTGTAATCGTAGTCACCGAAGTATGCTGCTGCGCGAGTCCATTCTGGCTAATCCTTTTTATAGCACTTAACAGAGCGCTTTCTTCAGAGTTGCGAGAAGGCCAACCTAAAGCCTCTTCTAGCCCGAATTCCTCTACAACATACTTAACCCATGTGGGGTGTATGGAACCCACAATGGTGCGAGCGCTAAAAACGATTCCAAGACTGGACTGCCTCATAACAGGCGAGGAGGCATCAGGATCGCCCAGCTCTGGAAACAGAACTCCCACATCATAAAAAGGATCACCCGTCACATCTAAACGAATGGTCGCAGACAGGTGGCTGCTCCAAATTACCATTAGGGCAAAAATCCCGCTCCATAATGTAGTTCGGAGAAAATGGATTTCTCTCCTGATTCTATGGGCTTCAGAGCCTCCTTCGGAAGCCGTATGCGGTACTAAATGATAGGGCATGGACAGGTGGAGATATAGGAGTGGGGTGGCACAGGGCAAGGCAAATTAGCTTTTAGGGCATCATGCAAACAAAAAGCCCCCCTCACACCAGTGAGGAGGGCTTTTAAATGGTCAAAGTGTAAACTAAATTACCACTTGTAGCTTAGAGAAACACGGCTGAAAGTACCGGAATCAAAGCCAACTGCGTTAGCGTCGATGTTACCAGCACTTGCAGTTGTGTCAGTGGTTGCTCCATTGTTTCTTCCGAAAGCGAAGTCCACATCAACTTTGGATACATGGAAGGAAGCACCGATTCTAGCAGTGGTGTTGTCACCCTGAGAGCCAGCTGCACCGTTCACATCTACTAAATTGTACGCTGTTCCAGCGCGAAGAGTTAACCAAGTTAATGCATCACCTTCGATAGCAACTTCAACCGGTACTCTAGCTCTCCAACCATCAGATCCACCGGTACGGCCAGTGTTCTGGCGGAAGTAGCCAGTGCTGTAAACTAGTCTTGCAGATTCGCCGAGTTTAGTCGTGCGAGCAACACCAGCTGTCATGTACGTGCGCTCAAACTCAGTGTTAGCAGCAGTTTCGTTCGCGTACTGAGTGTAGTAGGCATAAGGAACCCATTCACCGTACTTGTAACGAACACCAGCCATGTAACCCTTTTGCTTCTGAGTAAAGGTTGTGGAGGACTTGTCGTTTGCAGAGATGATGTAGTGAACGAAAGGATCGATTCCGTTAAAGCTAGCACCAACAGACGCTACGTAGAGTCTGCTGTTGTTAACTGTAGGAGTGTAGTGAAATCCAGCTCCCCACTTAACACCCATATCAGCTCCGATGAAAAGATCAATCGGACGAGCGCCGTAAACAGAGCCCGTGTTGTTCTGGTTGTTCAAGAAGCTATCGTTGTTCATGAAAGCTCCAACGTTATAGTTCATGACAGAAGTCACAAAACCAGCTTGAGCTTGTTCACTACCTGCTTGATTTGGAGCGCCTTTTTCAATGATCGCCCAGTTTTTGTAATCGTTAACGTATGCTGGGTTATAGAATACGTTGTACATGCTGTCATATGAAAAGGAACCTTTGTTAAGAAGGAAACCTGCATCACCCCGTCCCATGACGGCTTCGCGAGCGTTAGAAGCTAACGCGTTATTCGTGGCAGAACCTACAACTAGAGCTGTAAGTGCTAACACGAGAAAATTCGACTTTTTCATCGAGATATTCTCCCCTCGTATATTACGAGTATGGTTAATAGTTATGCGACTTAAGACCCACCGCGCTTTCACCCGTAAAATAAAATCACGGAGTTCTAAACTCGGACTGACCTAACCATCGCGTTATGCGGAAACCTTGGCCTCTGATCCCTGGGGTGTCAACCTTTAATCTGACAAAAAAATAATTTTGACACTTGCTTATTTAACTACGCGGGTGTTTTTCCCAATGCTTCAGCAACCGCAATGTAGGCTCCACCCAACAGTCCGGCCTGATTCTCTAGTGAACTGATTTCGATTTTTGGTGTGAGGTTCATCGCTTTGTTACGGCGTGCAAGAAGTGCTTCGAGATTTTTTTTCGTGTCGGTTAAAAACAAATCGCTCGCAGCAGCAAAGCTTCCCGTCAAGACGACCACTTCAGGGCAATAGATCACTGCAAAATTACAAAGAGCAGTCGCCATCATCTCAGCATATTCAGCGAACATTTTCAGTGCCTCTGGATCGCCGCGTCTTGCGCGGGCTGCAACTTGAGGTGCATCAATCTGAGGGCTATCTAGAATCACGCGCGCGCGGTAAGCGAATGTTTTTCCTGCTAAGTAGGCTTCTGCGCAACCGTAGTTTCCACATCCGCACAGCGCTGACTTATCGCCCGCTTTTATAATCATATGCCCCCCTTCAGTGTGCATATGCCTGCCTGCGCGAACGAGTGATCCGTTTGCAATGACTGCGGTGCCTAAGCCTGTACCTAAGGTGAGGATCATAGCGTTCTCGTATCCACGAGCGTGCCCGCGCCACTTTTCTGCAAGCATGGCTGCGGCAGCGTCATTTTCTAGAACTACTGGCTTTTTAAGTGCCTTTTTTAATATTTCGGTAATCGGCACGATACCCCAGGTGCCCTCTTCGCTTTTGAAATTTGTGGGGTCGAGAAGCAGGCCTTTTACCGGATCTAGTGGGCCCGCTGAGGCGATTCCGATGTTCGTGATTGTAGGGTAAAGGTCGATCATTTCCTTGCCAAGCCGGATGAGTTGATCAAGGGTGGCTTTTTTGCCGAGCTTTAAAAGCGCTGGCTCCCTGTGCACGGAAATAATTTCTCCGTGATAGTCGACAACGCCGACAGCAATTTTAGTCCCGCCAAGATCGTAGGCTAGCACCAATGGCGCGGTAGACTTCTTCTGTTTCAAAACGGATTTTTTCTTTTTGCTCGTGCGAGCAGTTTTTGGTGTCGGCAGTTTTTTCATAGTGGGCAGTATCTAAACCTGTCAGGCAGATTATTCAACAATGATTATTTGAGATTATTTCAAAGACCCATCAATTCGTAGTTTGAGTTCTTAGGACTCAATGTATGCTTTAAATATGGATATTCGGTATTCCCAAGGAAAGGGTAGGCCTATCCCCAAAAAGGCAGCGTCTAAGGATTGGACGTTAGAAATTTTTTCGTTGCTCGCTTTCACGATGGCAGCCTTCATGATTGCAGCACTTTTTAGTTTCACCCCGACAGATCCATCTTGGTTCACGGAGTCGATTCACCAAGCGCGTAACTGGTGCGGCACTATCGGCGCTTCGGTGGCAGCACTTCTGCTACAAGTTTTTGGAGTCGCTGCTTTTCTCTGGCCAGCAGCATTTCTTTTTGTCGGTGCTTCAATACTAGGACAAGAGGGACGACTGCGATTAGCAGGAGTTTTTAGCGGAATGATGTTAGCCGTTTTTTCGATGACCATCTTTCTTTCGCTACAGAAAGAAAGTTGGAGTTATCGCGGCAGTACCTTTATGACGGGCGGAATGGTGGGAGCGTATTTCAATGGGCTACTCCTCCCACACCTGAGTCGAGTTGGAAGTTCTATCGTTTCGATGTTTGTGTTTCTTTGTTCCTTAAGCTTGTCGACACCCATGAGTGTGGCCCATTTCCTTGCAAAAATTCTCCACGGCATGGTTCTCATGACTAGAAACATACTGTGGCCATCCTTAAAAGCGATCGGTGCATATTTAGGATTGTTAGTGGGACTGGGGCTCATGAAGCTTGCGCAAGCCGTAGCGGCGTCAGCGGATAGGGCATTTGATTGCCTCATGGATTTAAGGGCTTCTTTTCTAGAGTCGAGAGCGCGGGCGAAACAGCGTGCAATGGAAGAGGCGTCTTCTAGACCTAGTTATCAAGATGAACTCGAGGCTTCTCCAAGAATCGGGGTAGATAGGATTCAAGAGCCAATGGTTGTGACCCCCGATATCGAGGTGGAAGAAAACCTTGTGATTGAGACGAAGCCCTCCTCAGTGTCTCCATCGGAGCATGACGGAGTAGGGATGCGAATGCCTGCGATTTTACCGCATGACCAGAAACTCATGCCAGCAGAGATGCCTCCCATTGAGCTACAGAACACAAGCCTCAGCAAAGAATTTAAACCGGCAAAAAAGAAAAAATCTCTGAGCAACTGGAAGCTCCCGCAGATCGAGTTTCTGGTACAACGGCCAAAAGTAGAGAGCCATGTAGACGAGCAGAGGTATTTTGAAAACGCAAAAACTCTCACCCAGAAGTTTCTCGATTTTGAAATTGAAGGAGAGGTGACAGCGGTAAGGCCTGGTCCAGTGATTACACTTTACGAGTTTAAACCTGCTCCTGGCGTAAAAGTATCAAGAATATCCTCTCTGGCGGACGATATCTCGATGGCTCTCTCGGCCCAAAGTGTTCGCATTATTGCGCCTTTACCGGGAAAATCTGTGGTCGGTATCGAGATCCCTTCTGACGTGCGCGAGAACTTGTTTATGCGTGAATTTCTGGATCACGCGGAGTTCAAAGGTCAGAAGCATTTAATCCCTATTGCGATGGGAAAAGACATCGCAGGAAATGCTGTTTTTGCGGATTTATCGAAGATGCCCCATCTCCTTTGCGCAGGACAAACGGGATCTGGAAAGTCTGTTTTTATGAACGGGCTTATCTGCAGTCTTTTATTCCGATTCACACCGGATGAGCTACGCATGATCCTTGTGGATCCTAAGATGATTGAATTTGCAAGCTACCAGAACATTCCTCATCTCTTACTTCCTGTGGTCGATGATAGCTCGCAAGCTGCGGTGGCGCTTAGGTGGGCGGTCAGAGAGATGGAACGACGTTACCGAGTGCTTGCGATGTTAAACGTAAGAAATCTTGCTTCGTATAATCAGCGCGTAGAGGAAATCGGCGAAGACGTTCTTATTGAAACCTTAGAAACTGCTGAAAGCCAGATTGAAGGCATGGAGCGCCTCTCTGGAGGAGACTGGGTTGAAGCTTTCGAGAAGGATGAGACCGGAAAACCGCTCATTGGTAAACTGCCTTACATTGTGATCGTAATTGATGAGCTTGCAGATCTCATGATGACCAGTAAGAAAGACGCTGAGATCTCGATTGCCCGAATAGCTCAGAAAGCCAGAGCAGCTGGAATCCACTTAGTTATCGCGACCCAGAGACCTTCTACGGATGTCATCACAGGTATTATCAAAGCGAATTTACCATCGAGACTAAGCTTTCAACTAGCCTCTGGCATTGACTCTAAAACAATCTTAGACCGCGTAGGTGCTGAGAAGTTGCTAGGGCGAGGAGATATGTTTTTTACCACACCGGGAATGTCTAACATGATTCGGATACATGGCGCGTATTTGAGTGATGGAGAGATCGAGAAGATTACCGGGTTTCTTCGAAAACAGGGCGAGCCTTCTTATCGAAATGAAATTCTAGAGGAAGAGGACGAGAGCGCAGATCTTGAAGGAGAAGAAAGTGGTGGCGGAGATGCCCTCTTTCAGCAGGCCTGGGACCTGGTGCTTAAACACAGGCAAGCGTCGGCCTCGTTTCTCCAGCGGCACTTACGAATAGGGTATAACCGAGCTGCAAGACTCATAGAGTCTATGGAAGCAAAAGGGATGGTTGGACCCGCAGACGGAGCAAGGCCGCGCGAAATCTTAGCCCATCATGATCGATAGGCTTGACCGCAACTCCGAATGAGATCAGATGAAGGGGTATGAGGGTGTTTTTTATTTATGCTGCCGTTTTTCTTATGGCCCAAGCAAACTCGGAGCCCAGTGAAAAAAACGAAGCCCAGACAGCCAGCGAGCCGGACGCTCTCGGAGAAGTGAACGAGGCTGATCCAGGCAAGACACCAGGCTCCGACTTTAGCTCAGATATCTATAACGCCAAGGTCCAACGCATAGATCACTATCCAACGCGGAATAAAAACCAGAAACCCCTAGACACTGAAGGGTCCGAAGCGCCGGGGAGATTTGAGGCGGATACGATTTTGAAGTCACCATACAAGCTAAAAGGGGTTCCTCTTGAAGTCGATCCCGATTGAGCACCCGATCCCTGTAGATGGGCCCTCTCGTAAACTATTAAAGCGTTTGTGGGACAAGGGTTATGTTTCTTGGGTGGTGGGTGGTGCTGTTAGGGATCATCTGCTTGGTTTGGCACCGAAAGATCTGGATTGGGTGACAGACTGTCCAACAGATGTGCTGGAGTCGGTGTTTCCAGAGGCACTTCCTGTAGGGCGAAACTTCGGAGTGTTCCTTATTCCTAAAGAAGGTGGGGGGGTTTTAGAGCTTGCGACCTTTAGAAAAGATGGACCCTATTTAGATCATAGGCATCCCGTTTCTGTGGCCATCGGAACGGCAGAGGAGGACGCGCTCAGGCGTGATTTTTCAATCAATGCTATTTATTACGATCCTAAGACGCAAAGAATTATAGATTATGTAGGTGGCATTGAAGATCTTCTGCACCATAAGGTCTTACGCGCGATTGGATCGCCAGAGGCGAGATTTCAAGAAGACGCACTTCGGATTCTTCGAGCCATTCGGTTTTCGGCAAAACTGAATCTTAGAATCGAAGAGCGAACGATGCGGGATCTTACCCATAGCCTTAAGTTGCTTAAAAAGCTGTCAGGAGAGAGAATTAGAGAAGAGTTACTCAAAGCGCTTGGAAGTAAACAGGGGGCGCTTGCTTGCAGGAAATATTTTGAACTAGGCATCGTGGCCCATCTCTTCGGCCCTGACCTTACTAGTCCAGAGGTCGCGTTTACAGACGCAGAAGTGTGGTTAGAGTCAGCAGATGAAGTACAAATTTTTAGTCTTTTCTTCTCTAGTCTAGCAAGAAAGGGTGGATTGTCTGCTATTCAGTCCGTGTCCGACCGAATGAAACTCTCTCGCAGTGTAGCTCAGAAGTTAAGTCAATGGGTGATGTCGCTACCGAAGTTGGTGGAGGTATTCGAAATGAGAACTTCCAATCTTATTCGGTGGGTAAGGGAAGATGATTTTGAGCGGTTTCTACCTGTCGCGAAATCTTTTCTCCATCAGGCGAGTGGAGATGTGATGCCAGTGCAGTTTCTGAGTGCCGTACTGACGCAAGAGAAGAGTCAAGCGTCTAAACCGCGGATCGATTTTAAAGGAGAAGATCTTGTAAGCCTAGGATTTCAGCCCGGGCCCTTGTTTAAAGATATTCTCACTGTGATCGAAGATCAGATTCTCGAAGGAAAGATCTGCACTAAAGATGAAGCCTATGATTTCGTTATGCGGACGTTTGGGGATTCGTAGTATTCAGCAGTCGCTTTAATCTCAGATCATCCCGCTTTACGCTTAGAGTTTTATTCTGCGTGTAAGACACTTCGTCAGAACCAGGAATTCTTTTTACATATTTTCTAAACGTATAATCTACCTCAAAGGTTCCCTCAGAATCGCGGTATTTACTGAAATAAAGACACAACACCGCCGCATCTAATAAAGTATCCAAAGACGCAGATTGTTTTGCCTGCAGACTCACTACCACGTGAGGACTAGGCAGGCCCTGTAGATGAAACCATAGGTCGTTCCCACGCGCGACTCTCATAGTAAGATTTAAGTTCTCACTCTTACTTCTGCCTACTAGAATAGGAAGTTTCTCTTGAGAGTAAAACTGGGACCATTCCCGAAGCGCACTGTCTTTAGAGCTTCGCTTTACTGCATTCCCTTCCCCTAGCTGCGCTTTTTGCTCCAACTCTGAAAGCGCTTGCCATTCAAGTGCATTAATTTGATCTAGCTCTCGCAGATGTTGTTGTAGGCGCTCAGACTCTCTCTTAAGGGATTCGATTCGCTCTAATGTGGCTGCTTGTTTTCGACTTTGGTCTTTTGCTTTTTGAAAATAAATCTGTGCGGAATCGATGGCGTTTAATCCCAACACAAGAGGGATCTTGTGCGTTTCCATTGTAGACCAATCAGTCACAATGACCTCCGCACCACGATGCTGGGCAATTTCATGCAAATTGGCTTTCAAGAGCTCGGCGTAGCGGAGGTAACTGTCTGATCGATCGGTACGATCAGATGCTTTATGTTGCAGGGTAAGCGCTTTTCTGACCTTGGACTCCATTTTTTCCAAACTTGATTTAGCGCGCTTGAGCCTATCTGCAAAATGAACTTCGCTTAAAAATGCAGCATACCTACAGTCATCCACTTTATCTTTAAAGTCATAAAAACTGCGAATTTCTGGGCGCACGAGCTTAGGCGTGCTTTGTTGGTTTAAAGAAGGGGCTTCGGACTGGTTCCACCTTGTGGAACCCAGTAGCTGACCGTCTTTATCTTCGAGCCACAGGGTAGGACGCGCTGGTATGAGTAGCATTTTTAGAGTGGTTTCTTCACCAATGGGACCAAACTGAAACGTAAGTGCTCGTTCGCCCGCACTCTGCGTGGCACGGATAAGTTTCTTACCCTCTAGTAGTTTTTTTACGAGTTGCATGAAGGGAGAGAGGTGGGCTTTTGTCGAGCTTTTACTGAGTTCCTTTGAGTGGCTAAATCCCAAAAGAATCGAGTTTGGTTTAAATAGCGTATAGATAAAAAAATCTCTGTTTTCACGAGAATACCACTGAAAGCAGAGCTCATCCGTTAAATATTCGGGCTGGAAGTTCTGGTGTTTCGGGATAAAAACTCGCTCAAGTCTTGCTCCATCGAGGTTAGATTGGCAGGCAGCCATGAACGATGAAATTTCGATAACGTGTGGATTAAAGGCCATTTTGATGTCAAGGATACAGCATATGGAACCGGTCGTGCAGGTGTATTTAAAAAAAGGTGAAGATCGAAGAATTAAACAGGGGCATCCTTGGGTATTTTCTAACCAAGTGAGTCAGGTCGAAAAAGTAGACCCGGGCACGATCGCAGTTTTTAGGGATTCAGGCGGTAGCATCTTAGGTCATGGCGTGGTGAATCCGCATTCTTTGATTTACGGACGAATCTATACCCGCAGAACAAGCTCAGCAAGTTTCGGTGAGCCTGATGTTCGAATGGCACTTGAGCGTGCTCTGAGAGAGCGACAGCATTTTACGCGTCAGAGCTTAAGTCATCGCGCTGTTTTTGGAGAAGCCGACCACCTAGGTGGTCTAGTGGTAGATCGCTATTATGATGCTGATCTTAAGCAGGTTCTAGCGGTTCAATTTCATAGCGCCGGTGCGGAGCAGGTGTTTGTAAAGTATAGGCACGTGTTTAACGAGGTTCTTGGGGACAGCCATAGCGTTATCGTTCACCGTAGTGCGATGTCTCGCTTGAAAGAGGGACTTGAAGTTAAACCAACCGAAGTGCTTGAAGGCTCGAGCGAGGGTTTAGAAAACTTTTCGGCCAGGGTAGCTCATTCGAAAGTGGGGTTGACTGCGAATCTACTAAAGGGACAGAAAACAGGCTTGTTTCTCGATCAGTCCGCGAACATTAATCTTGCGGTAAGTGCGATTTTGTCTGGCCCTGAAATTCCCGGCAAAATCATAAAAATTTTAGACATTTGTTCTTACGTCGGGGCGTGGGGCGTTTCCCTTGGAGAAGCCCTCCGCGCAAACGGTAGGGACGTAGAGGTGCATTTTGTGGACGTGTCGGCGCAGGCCTTACAAACCGCATCCATGAATGCGAAGGCGAGATCGCTTCCTCACGTGGTCCATGAAGTCGATTTTCTTGGGCAGGAACTTTCGTCGTTAGGTCTAGAGTCTCAGTTCGACATCGTTGTTCTAGATTTACCGTCGATGGTGAAAAATAAAAAAGTGCTGCCACAAGCTCGTCACGGGTATCGTAAGGCGAACCGATCCGCGATGAAATGCTTGAAGAAATCTGGTCTTCAGTGGTACTTCTCGGCCTCCTGTTCCCAGTTGGTCTCTCGCTCTGATTTCGATGAAGATCTAGCGATCGCCGCACAATCCGCTGAGCTAGATGGATTGAATTTATTCGTACGAGGTGGCCATAGTGCGGACCATCCCGTGCGAACATGGTACCCAGAGGGCGAATACTTAAAGTTTCGTGGGGGATACATCACTCGTTCATCATGATTTTGTAGAGAACGGAAAACACTTAAAGGAAGAAAAAATATGGCATCAAAGAAAAAAACAGGAAAGAAACCAGCCGCAAAAAAAACCGCGAAAAAGAAAATAGCGGCAAAAAAATCGGCGACAAAGAAACCGGTGAAAAAAAAATCTCCTCTAAATAAGTCAAAACCTGTCTCAAAAAAATCTATTCCTAAGAAAAGCGCCATAAAGAAAGTACAGCCTAAGAGCACAGCTCTTGTCGCTGGTCTCTCGGTAGGGCAAATAGCGCCCAAGATTTCCCTTCGTGACGAATCTGGACTCGTGCGCACGCTCTCTGAGCACAAAGGTAAAATCGTTGTGGTTTACTTCTACCCAAAAGACGACACCCCAGGCTGTACGAAAGAAAGCTGCGATTTTAGGGATTCTTTCTCGAGGTTGAAAGCGCGCGGTGTAGAAGTTTACGGAATCTCCAAAGACTCCTCTGAGAGCCATTTGAAATTTAAGAATAAATATTCTCTAAACTTCTCTCTCCTTGCGGATGTGGACGGTGAGGTGTGTGATTCTTACGGAGTCTGGAAAGAAAAGTCCATGTACGGTCGAAGCTACATGGGTATCGAGCGCACTACTTTTGTTTTGCAGGTGGACGGAGATGGCAGTGCGACAGTGAAGTTTATATATCCTAAAGTATCGGTGCCTGGGCACGTAGATGCTATTTTGAAGGATTTAGGTGTATGAGTGCTGGACCACGAGCTTTTTTCATCACAACTTCAAAGGGTTTAGAGCCCCATCTCCTTGCTGAAATTCCTCAGATTGCTCGTGAATCTAAAGTCACGCATGGATATGGCGGAGTCTTTGTAGAAGGGCCGATTGAAGATGGCTACCGCATCTGTCTTTGGTCTCGATTCGCGCATAGGGTTCTTTTGAAACTAGAGACATTTTCGGCGGGGGACGAGAAACAACTCTACGGTGGCATTCGAAAAATAAGGTGGAGGGATCATTTTGATGTGACATCTACGTTTGCTATCGATTTTCAGATGAAAGACACGTGGTTAAGAAACTCTCATTTTGGATCGCTTAAAGCCAAGGATGCCATTGTAGATCAGTTCACTTCTGTCATCGGGGAACGCCCTAGTGTGAGTGTCGCAAATGCTGACATTAGGATTCGACTTCGTTTAGTAGAGAATGAGGTGACGGTGTTCTTGGATCTTTCAGGAGAGAGTTTGCATAAACGTGGCTACCGCGAGGAGATCGGGGAAGCGCCACTCAGAGAAACTCTTGCTGCTGCTATTTTAGATACGTTAGAAGCGGACAAAGTTCTTACTGGCGGTGGGGCGCTCGTGGATCCGATGTGTGGATCGGGAACCTTTGCACTCGAGGCAGCGCTAAGGCTTCGTGGTGGCGCACCTCAGGCGGCTAGGCGCACGTTTGGATTCTCGAAATGGAAGCAATCTGATCCTAGTTTTTTTGATCGATTGGTGTCGGAGGCTAAAAAAGAGGAGCGTGACCCTCCTGCAGAGATTCGGATTTTTGGAGGGGACTCTTCGCTTAAGCAGGTTAAGATTGCAGAACAAAATGCAAAGCGCGCGGGTTTAGAGGGTTGGGTATCTTTTAAGAATAAAAAAATGGCTTCATGGTCTAAGCCCAAAGAAACCGGTGTGTTCGTGTGTAATCCACCCTACGGCGAACGATTGGGCATGGAAGAAGAGTGGGTTCCAACCTACCGCGAGCTCGGTGACACCATGAAGAAGAACTTTACCGGCTGGAAAGGTGGCGTTTTTACGGGCTCTAAACTTCTCTCTAAGGAAGTGGGCTTAAAAGCAACCCGTAAGGAAGTCCTTTGGAATGGGCCGATAGAAAGCATGCTCTTAGTTTATGAATTATACTCAGGTACGAAGGAAGCGCCCTTGGCAGTAGAAAAGCCCGAGAATCCATAATGTGTTTCTGCCGCTCTTTGTGACTAAAGGGCTGGAGAGTAGGACTTTCTTTATGTTAGCGTGTCGCTCATGAAGCATACCGATTTAGATAGCGAACTTAGTCTTGAGCGCTTGTCCTATGAAACTCAGATTCTAAAAAAACGCATGACTGGCATTAAGACTGTGCTTGTCGTTTTATCCGCGCGGGCGCTTGCTTTTGATCGAGACTCTTTGCGCGCCAAAATTATAAACGCCTATCCGGGCTCAAAGGTTTATTTTGTTTCAACTTTAGCGATACCGATCGGAGAAACGGCACCAGAGTTTATTGACCTCGTGATTGATTTTACTGGACCAGGTCAAAGGCATAAGTGGTTTTTTGCGCGCAAGCTAAGGGCCAGAGCAAAGCATCTGATCGGTCGAAATGCTGGGTTTTTTAGAGCTTATAGTTACGACCAAGTCTTTGATGAGTCCAATGAACCTGGCGTTCCAACAGATCCTGTGCACCGGGAGCGGTTCGTTCAAACAGCGATGTTGGAGCGGATTGGAGTGCCCGTCACTCAACGAGGAACACTGCTTCAAGATGTGTCTCACGACATAGCCCTTGAGTTACCTAGATTTAAGAAAGTTTAGGAATTTCTCCCATGAGGAATGTGGGGACTATTCTTTGGAAATGGGTATGCTCTCTTAAGAGCGCTGTGGTCGTCATGTGTGCGCTCACAGTGTCGCTCATTGTAGCGACAGTGTTAGAGTCGGTGTACGATACTCCAACCGCTCAGTATCATGTTTATCAATCGGGCTGGTTTTACGGGATTCTTACACTGCTTGGAATAAATATCCTTTGTGTAGCGCTCGATCGTTTGCCCTGGAAAAGAAATCATGTCGAATTTCTAATGGCGCATGCGGGGATTTTACTCCTTCTCGTGGGTTCCTATGTCACCATGAAGTTTGGAATCGATGGGATGATGGAGGTTGAAGAAGGTGGGTCATCGAACATTGTAGAGTTTCAGAAAAATTTTCTTGTCTCCGCTTCAGAAAAGGGGCGACAGAAATATGAAATTCCTTGGAGTCCACCGCATGTTTCTTTTAAGCCTTTTGCGATCCCAGATCTTGGAGTGGTAGTTTCAAAATGGATTCCTCATGCGGAGCGATCTCTTACTTATGAATATGCCGAATCTAAAGGTGATCCTAAACCCGCTCTCCGTGTGAAACTTCAAGGCGGACCGAACGCGCCTCCTGTGATGAAGTTGGGCGCTGATACCTGGCTTTGGTCGGGTGACTTGAGCCGACAGATCGCACGCTTGGGACCTGTAAACGTGACCTTGAGAGCGGCCCGTGGCCCGGTCCAGGATCCCGGAATGAGACCGTGGATAGACATTCATCAGCTCTCGTCTCGGGGGACTCAATTTGAAGTGTCTGTTTACCGAGAAAAACTAGTAGAGAGAAAAAAAATCACTATTAAGGAATCCGGCGCCAGTGAAAGTCTAGCGCTCAAGTCTTTAAAGTTCGAAATTTCGTTATCTATTTTAGAGTTTGTTCCAGATGCCAAAGAGACCGTTTCCTACGAGCCTTCTCAAACTCAGTATGGAACTTCAGCGCCTCCGGGAGCGATTTATTTAGAACCCGCTCGTCTTTGGTTAGGTTTGGGTGACCGAGGCCAAGTAAACGTAAGTGGCAACGAAAGTGCATGGGTTGCGTTTGTGCCGGAACGCATGATTCTACCTTTTGAAATTTCGCTTCACCAATTTCTAATTGAATACTATCAGGGCTCCAGAGATCCAAAAGGCTATGCGTCTAGGGTTGATCTTATGCGTGGTAAAGAGCAAGTCATTGCCAACCACACTATTTCCATGAATGAGCCACTAAGTTACAGAGGGTATACATTCTATCAAGCGAGTTATCGCACCGACGAAGGAGCGCCTCCTGTCACGGTACTTTCTGTAAATAGAGATCCGGGTAGATCTATGAAGTATTCAGGCTCAGCTCTATTAGTGCTGGGCTCAGTAGCTTTGTTTCTTAGGAAAGTTAGGAAAAAGAAGTCAAATGGTTAGATATTTTTGTTTTTTTGTAGCGATGACGGTTTTACTTCAGGTGAACTCGAACCTGAGAGCAGACAATAACTCGGAGTTAGATCAGCTATGGAATGCGATTGGGTTAAAGATTAATGAGACATCCAAGGACCAATTAAAACCCACCACTCCGCTCACGCCTAAGAAACAATTTTCCTCGGCTCTTAAAAGACTCTCATACCTGCCTATTCAAGAAGGTGGGCGCATCAAACCTCTAGAAGCTTTTGCGCAAAACAGTATCCTTAGGCTCATAGGTAAATCGTCTTTCAAAGGTTGGTCTCCTGTCGAGTTTCTCATTTCACTCGGTGCTTACCGCGAAGTGTGGCGCAAGGAAAAATTCTTAAAAATAGAGCGTCCAGATTTTAAACGTCAGATTGCAATAGATGAGTCTCGATTGCTTTATTCACCAGAGGAAATTGTAAGTAACGCTACCGTACTTCAATATCTAAGCCTTGATGACAAAGGTGCGTTGATGCAAGTGGCGCCTATTCCTAAGGTGTCGAGACCTGATCCGAGAAAACAAGCTCTTTACAAATTGATGGATCAGCTGAGTCTTCTGGGGGCGTTAGAAAGTGGGCTTGCATGGACGGTAAGGCCTAGCGTCTCGGTAGAAGTTCCCTGGGGACACCTCATGCCAGCACCCGGAATTCCGCCTGAAGACGACTACATGAAGGCATATTTAGGAAGTCTTTTATCTTACTATTTAGATGACGCCAAATCGATGGAAGCGTTCGTAACTATCTTGGAAAATAAACTTCAAGCGGCTGCTTTAGAAACAAACGCATGGTCACAGACAAAACTTAAAATAGAGACCCTATATTTAAAAACACACCCTCTCATGTGGGCTTGGATTCTCTATCTATTAGCTGTGCTTTCTTGGGCATTGGTAGGTGTGAATGCTAAGTTTAAGTATTTTGCGATGTCTAGTTTCGTTGCAGGTTTTGGGATTCAGATTATCGGAATGATCAGTCGATCGTATGTTGCAGGGAGACCGCCTGTCACGAACATGTATGAATCCATCGTTTGGGTAAGCTTTGGGACAATTCTTTTTGCATGGATTCTCTACTACAAACATAGAAAAACAGGAGTCTTATTGACAGCGGGCGTGCTCAGTATTTTGGCGCTCATACTTTCTGATGCTGCACCTGCGGTGATCGATCCGGGCATCCACGAGCTTGTGCCTGTTTTAAGATCAAACTATTGGCTCACGATTCATGTGTTAACCATCACGATCAGCTACGCAGCGTTTGCGCTTGCGATGGGCTTAGGAAATGGCGTGCTTTTTAGATATTTAAGAGGAGATCCTAAAGTTCCTAGTAAGTTGCTTGAGTTAAAAAGTCAGCTCGGACAAATGTATAAAGCGCTACAGTTCGGGGTTGTTTTATTAGCACTTGGAACCATCTTGGGTGGAGTATGGGCGGATTACTCGTGGGGTCGTTTCTGGGGCTGGGATCCTAAAGAAGTATGGGCGCTCATTGCGTTACTAGGTTATTTAGTGATTCTACACGCTAGGTACACGGGGTGGATGCGTGATTTTGGGTTTGCGGCTTGGACAGTGATTGCGTTTGCGCTCGTCGTGATGGCCTGGTACGGGGTGAATTTTGTACTTGGAGTGGGACTGCACTCGTACGGATTTTCTCAAGGCGGTCAGGGAACAGTGGCTTTTCTAACACTCGCTCAAGTTTCCTTTGTTCTATGGGTGACCTACAAGGTGCGAGTTTCGCGCTAGGATTTCCGTTTGGTACACATAAGCACTTGCACGAGGGGTGCGCTTAAAAGTCACGAAATCCGTTTGATAAAGCCCAAATTTTGCTGAGTACCCCTCGATCCATTCAAAATTATCCATCAAGGTCCAGTGAAAGTACCCTTTTACAGGGAGGTTCATCCTAAATGCGCGATCTATTTGAGCAAGGTGATTTCGAATGTACTGACCCCGGACTCGGTCGGCTTCATCTGCGCAGCCGTTTTCAGTGATGTAAATAGGTAGATCGGGCATGCGAGCTGCAATATGCTTAATAGCTTCAAACAGGCCCTCTGGGTAGATTTCCCAGGGAAGATCGGTGGTCGCTGTGCCTGGTTTAGGAATGACGGAAAGCTTGGGTTTAAGTCCATTCCAGGAAAGAGTTAGGCATTCTTTAGTGTAATAATTTAAACCAAAGAAATCTTGAGAATAGCGATATGTGTGGTGGTCATTAAACTCGAAGTCTAAAATTTTTGCTAAAAATCGCATGAATAGATTAGAGGGGTTGAGAGCGTGGATACGCCTAACGTGGTGAGCGAGTCCTACGTGTAGTTTTCGTTTTTCTGACTTTGCTATCTGATGGAGGTGTTTGTAGGCGCATTCGTGCGCATTTATGAGATTGTTTTTAGCCTGTAAATATCGAAAAAAAGACGATTTCTCTGGAGGAATAACTCCTACTAAATAGCCGCCACCTAGAAGCACTTTAGATTCGTTGAAAGTTATAAAGTGTGCGCAGTCTTTAGGTAAGCAACGAAAAACTCGGTCTATGTAGCGGACGAAATATTCTGCGAATCTTGTACTTAGAAAACCTCCTAGGTCAGCAACCCAAGTCGGTAAGGTAAAATGATGAAAAGTGATCATCGGAGTAATCTGATTTTCTAGAAGGCGCTGAACAAAATTCTGGTACCAAGAAAGCACAGCTTCATCAAAGTGATTCTCTTTAGGCTCCACTTTAGCCCACTCGACCGAGAAGCGGTATGAGTTTAGCCCAAGCTCTTTCATGAGCTTTATATCTTCTTCCCATAGTTCCCACGAATTGCACGCACGACCTGATTGATCTCCGTTTTTGATACGGTGATCTAGATGCTCAAATCTCCACCAGTCTGAATGAATGTTTCCGCCATCAATCTGATGCGAGGCGGTTGCGGCTCCCCATAGAAAATCCTTCGGGTACTGTGCTTCTTTCAAGAGCCAGCATCTCCCTCTAACTGTTTTCTTAGATTTGCAAAAAAGCTAACTACTTTTTTCTCATGCTCTACCGAGGCTTGTTTTGCCACTTCTGCTTCGTCGAAAGATTCGTTTTGAACTAGGAGTAAGTCTTTAGGAATATCTAAGAGAAATCGTGACGGTGTACGAGGAACTTTTTTGCCGTATTTTGTGCGATGGGTAGCTCGAGTAAGTATGAGATTTTCTTGAGCCCTCGTTATGCCTACATAGGCGAGTCTCCGTTCTTCCGAATAATCCGTGCCCTCATCTATGGTTCGCTGATGCGGTAGGAAGCCTTCTTCACAGCCCACCAGAAAGACCGTGTTGAACTCTAAGCCCTTAGATCCGTGCAATGTAAGAAGTGTCACCTGGTCTTTGTTATCGTCTTTTTTTCGGTCTGAATCTTCGTTCTCGGGTGCCACGCTTAAACGCGAGAGAAAGTCTTGCAGTCTGCTCTCAGGCGAGGCGTCTTCTTCTAAGTCGTCGGATTTCTCGCCCAGCGCTTCGCACAGTTCATCCATAAGATCCTTTTTCTGAGTATGTTCGACTGGATCATCAATGGAGTCATAAAGCGCGGGTAAATATCCTATTTCGACTAAGGTAGATTTCCCCCATTCGATAAGTGAGCTTCCATCTTGAATCACTAAGTTTTTTAGTTCTGTTCTCTTCTGATCATAGACCTTAAGAAAAATTCTCGCTTTCTCGGTACGTGTAGGTTTTTCTTTTTCAGTCCAAAGCCTTAGCGCCTCAATAAAATCAACATTTGCCTCAAGCGCTAGTTCGCGAATGTCGCCCAGAGTTTTTTCACCTAGACCACGAGCTGGCCATGCTAGCGCCCTTCTGCAGGCGGCATCGTCAGAGGGATTGAGAATTGTTTTAAAGATGGCAAGAACGTCTTTTACTTCCTTGCGATCTAGAAACGACATACCGCCTACAATTTTATAGGGTACCTGGTGACGTCTTAAAGCTTCCTCGAAGAGCCTAGCCTGAGTGTTTGATCTGTAAAGAACTGCAAAATCGCGAAATCGTTTTGAGTTAGGATTATCTGGTAAAGTTCTACTGTAGATTTCTTTTGCAACGATATCGGCCTCTTCGCGCTCGTGTGTGCAAATGAGTTCCGTGATGGGCTCATTTCCTTCTTTATTCGACCAGAGGTTTTTCGTGTGACGTTTCGTATTTAAGGCGATTACAGCGTTTGCAGCTTCTAGAATTTTCTGAGTGGACCGGTAGTTCTGGTCTAAGGTTACGATTTTTGTACCGGGAAACATGTTAGGAAATCCCAAGATAAAATCCGACTTAGCACCGCGCCAACCGTAAATTGCTTGATCGTCATCTCCCACGACCACGATGTTATCATGCGAAGTAGTGAGTGCTTTTAGGAGTGCAAATTGTGTGGGATTTGTGTCTTGGTACTCATCCACTAAGATGTACTTAAAGCGTTCAGACATGGCCTTTGCGGCGTCTGGGAATTTTGTGAGCCATTCAACTGGCGAAAGCAACAGATCGTCAAAGTCGTATGCGTTCATGAGACGGAGTCTCTCTTGATATTTTTCGTATAGTATCTGTCCTAAATCCCAGTAACGTTCGCTTAGTTTTTTAGTCGCGATTCCTTTTTCACAGAACTCGTGGACTGGTATGGCGCTATTCTTAGCGCGGCTGATCTCAAAACGAATAATATCGAGATCAAATTTACGATCGTCAAAGCGAATGCTGCGAGCACACTCGGCTAGAATGCCTTTCTGGTCAGACTCATCCAAAATTGTGAAACTCCTTGCGCCGCCTGTATCTGTTTGCTCTTTCTGACGAAGGAGCCACACGCCCAAGGAATGGAATGTGGAGAGCATGATGCCTTTAGCTCGTGTGTCCCCAAAGTGGGCTTTTACAGATTTTGTCACTCTGGTTTTAAGCTCATAGGCCGCTTTCCGGGTAAACGAAAGGCCCAGAATCTGATGGCCCGGGACTGAATACAGTCCGATGAGAGAGGAGATTCGTGCGGCCATGGTGGTTGTTTTGCCGCTGCCCGCTCCTGCCAGCACAAGTAAGGGCCCGCTCTTGTGGAGTGCTACCTCGCGCTGTTTAGCGTTTAAGTGCCTCAGATGCTTATGGATAGGGGTATGAGTGGCAGACAAAATAATAATTCCTATTTTTTGAAGGATCGAAGAATTCTCTCTCCCCATCTAGACTTGTATCGGGGTAGATTTCAAACAAGATGAGTCAGCCCGCAATAAAAATTCTGGTCGTGGATGATGTCCAGACCATTCGTATGCATGTAAAAGAGATTTTACGCTCGACAGGCTATTCTTTTGTAAAGACTGCGTCCAATGGAGTCGAAGCCTTAAAAATGCTGAACGAAGAAAGATTTCAACTCGTCATCTCAGACTGGCATATGCATCCGATGGATGGACTGACTTTGCTGAAGGAAGTGAGAGCGCAAGCTGGTCTTCAGCCCATAGCGTTTATCATGCTCACTGCGGATAGTACAAAAGAGCACGTGATTCAGGCGATTTCCTCGGGTGTTGATGACTATGTAACAAAGCCATTTACCGTTGAGCACGCTCAGATAAAAATTCCAAAAGCCCTCATTCGAAGGAAACTTTTATGACCCAATCTCTTTCGCATGCCGAATTTATTAAAGAACTTAAAGACTTTTCGGTGACTGCAGAGGCTACGCTCTCTAAACTCGAAAGTTCTGATGAATCTCATCCAGACGAACGTAGGGAACTGTTTGGTAAATTTTCTATTTGGATGCTCACGATTCGAGGCACTGCGGATCAACTTTCTTTTCCGGATATTTCTATTTTGGCGGGGTTAGGGGAAGAGATTGCGGCAAAAGGAGCCGTTTCTAATAAGGGGCATCAACAGAAGAAGTGTATTTCTTCTCTTTGGGATGCGCTCACGACGATTAAATTCCTTATCGAGAATGCCGGTGTTTCGACCACTGAAGAGCAGGATATTCTGCGAAACAGACTCGACTCGGTGCTGAAGTCCATGGGTGGTAGGAGAGCCAGTGTTTCTGAGTCTGAAATTGCAGAGTTGTTAAGACAGCAAGACGGGAAGGCCGATTGAGAAGCCCAGATTCTTTGAAGGCATCGCTTAACAGTCACGTCGTACGAGTGGTACAGGCTCCTATAGCCATTGGTCAGGGATTAGAGGGAGTCGATGAGGCTCCTGAAATTCTTCTTCAGAACGGTCTTCTAGAGCACATGAGTTCGCTCGGGTGGTCGGTAGAGTCTGTAGTTGAAGTGGATAAGCATGATTTAAGGTGGGATTCTCCGGTCGCAAAGCTACCCGCCCATCAACAAGGATTAAATATTAAATTTCCTGGCGAGTTAGGAGAAACTTGTCGCGAACTTGCGGACGTGACTGCTGACTCCCATGCGAAAGGTATTTTCACACTCACACTTGGGGGTGATCATAGTATTGCTATCGGCTCTATTGGTGGCGCCCTTAAAGTAAGGCCAAATATGGGTGTTATCTGGGTAGATGCGCACGGAGATTTTAACACGCCTGAGACTTCGCCCAGTGGAAATATTCATGGCATGCCATTAGCCTTCTTAGGCGGTCTTATGAGCAAGTATCAGCTTCCAAGTTTTAACTGGCTCACAGATTTTCTTAAACCCGAGCAGCTTGTACTTATCGGCATTCGAGCAATTGATGCGGAAGAAAGAGAGCTGATGAAGCAGTGGGGAGTAAAAGTATTTAGCATGACCGAGATAGATCGCTTCGGTATTGGAGGGGTCATGGAGCAAGCGACCTCATACTTGTTTCGAAGCGGTCCGAGACCCCTACATTTAAGCTATGACGTCGATGCGGTGGATCCTCATTTTGCTCCGAGTACGGGTACTCGTGTGCGCGGTGGTCTAAATTACAGAGAAGCTCATTATATTGCCGAGTGTGCCGCAGCCACACAGTCCCTTGTCAGTATGGATTTAGTAGAGATCAATCCGAGACTTGGCTACGTCGACCACGCGCACAGAGAAGAGCAGAATATTACTGTTGAGATCGGACTAGAGTTAATCTGCTCAGCGCTTGGTAAAAGAATTTACTAGGCTCTCACTTAACAAAGAACTTTTCTTAAAGTCGCGATTATATCTTTAAGCTGCGCTTCAGAAATCATAAGAGGTGGAGCAAGCCTGATGGTTTCAGAGCGGGTGTCTTTGGCGAGTAGACCGTGTTGCAGTAGTTTTTCACAGTAGAAGCGCGCGCTCCCAGATTCGGGTTTTATATCAATGCCGGCCCATAATCCAAGGACTCGAAGTCGAGAAACATGAGGCGAGTCATGGTGTAACTGTTCTAATTCTTTTCTAAAAATGGGTGAAAGTTTGATGCAATTTTCTAGGAGTCCATCACGAAGAACCTCTAATGAGGCCATTCCAACAGCACTCCCAAGGGGGTTACCGCCGAATGTACTACCGTGAATTCCTGGAGTGAAGAGCCCAAGAACCTCATCTCGTCCCACTACCGCGCTCACGGGATACACTCCTCCCCCGAGTGCTTTTCCTAAAATCATGAGATCTGGCTTCACGTTTGGACTGTGTTGATAGCCAAACCATTTGCCCGTTCGGCCCAGTCCGGACTGAATCTCATCGACGATAAGGAGCATGTTGTTTTTTTTGCATAAATCTTGGAGTTTACTTAAATAGTCTGCCTCAGGAATTTGAACTCCAGACTCACCCTGAATTGGCTCTACTAGGACCGCGACTGTGTTGGTGTTGATCAAAGCGGCGACCGAGCTAGCATCGCCGTAGGTTGAAATTTTAAATCCAGGCGTAAACGGTCCAAAATGATCTCTATAACTAGGCTCATCAGAGAAGCTAATAATAGTAATAGTCCTTCCATGAAAATTCTCTGAAGCTACGATAATCTCAGCTTTATTCTCTTGGATTTTTTTGACTTTATAACCCCACATTCGTGCTGCTTTGAGTGCCGTTTCTACAGCTTCAGCACCCGTATTCATCGGTAGTGCGCGTTCTGAGTCTGTCAGGTTACAGAGTAACTTAAGAAATTCACCCATTTTGTCGTTATGAAATGCTCGCGAAGTAAGAGTGACCTTGTCTGCTTGTTCTTTCAGCGCCGAAATGATTTTAGGGTGTCTGTGGCCTTGGTTCAGTGAAGAATAGGCGCTTAGACAATCAAAGTATCTAATGCCGTCAACGTCCCAGACATAGGGTCCTTCTGCGCGTGCGATGACGACTTCTAGCGGTTTATAGTTGTGAGCGCTAAACTTTTTTACTGTTTCTAAGTGTTGTTTGGTTGCTGGCGAGATGCTGTGCTTGGGATCTGTAGTCATGCCGCCTACCCTAATCGGAGAGGCGGGGGCGTGCAAGGTATCGGTCAGCGTGAGAGTGAGTTTAAGGTGCCGTGATATTCAGCGAGTCTATAGCAAGGTCGCACGTAACCTATTGGATAGATAAAATATTGTATTCACGATCTCCGTCTCTCGTCTCAACAGTGATGACTTGTCCTATTTTATGACCCAAGAGCGCATCTCCTAGTGGAGATTGTGTGGTGATGACCTGTATTGCTTGGCCATTTATTGAGACAGAGATTCCACCGCCCTGGGTAACGAGAAAATAGATTGATTTTCGGGCAATAGATTCTAGCTCTACTAAGGCTCCAAGGCCCACAGCGTCGTGTTTCGTATAGTTCGTAGGGTTAAAAAATTTATATGCTGTTAAAATTTTCTCAATGTCAGCCGCGCGTTTAGCCTGCGCACCCGCAAGGTAGGACGCTTCCAGTCCTCTGGTGTCGTATTGATCTTCAGCTTTACTCTCTTCACCGGTAGCAGCGACGTGCGCAGACTTTGCCGCCTCGACTAGTAGTCGAAGCTCCTCTGAGAGAGTAGCCAAGATTTGAGAAATGAGCGCCTTTTTATCTATTTTTTTCATGGGCTATTCTCAGATCTTGGCTGAATCAGGAGGTGTAGTCTAGCGGCTACTTCATCGCGCAGTTGAATTCAACGCGTCGATTCAGAGCAAGTTCTGCAGGAGTGGCTTTGCCCACTTTAAACTTTGGCTGAGTCATGCCGTAGCCTTTACTCTCTAAAATGTCGGCTGATATACCACGAGAAACAAGGTAGTCCTTTACGGAAGCTGCACGTTTTTCAGAAAGACTTAGGTTAAAATTAGGTTCTCCGTAATGATCGGTGTGGCCAGAGATCATTACTTTTTCGATCTTACCTTGATTGTCTTTGATCACCTTAGCGACGTCATTGAGGACTGTTTTGCCCGAATTTGTAAGAGTTGATTTTCCGGAGTTGAAGTTTACTTGCTGTGAGATCTCTATCTGCGTGCCAACGAGTCGGGCCGTTGTAGTGGCGGCTGGAGTTGATGGCTTTAATACTTTGAGGGGCTCTGCTTTCACGGGTTCTGAAGCGGTCAAGGCTTGGGTAGGCTTCTTCTCGCAACCACAGCTTGCATCTTGAAATACGTAGTTGCCGACTCCACCGCGTTCTTTTGTGAGATCGGCATCCATCACAAGGCCGCGGTACTGCGTTAAGTCGCTTTTAAGTTGATTCGAGGCACAGCCCGCAGAAACAACCGAAATGACCGCAAAAAAACATAAATACTGACGATGATTTCTCATAAATGAAGACTCCTAAGCTTCTGCCCGAAAAAGGCAATGGTGTTGTTAGAGCTGTAGGATATGCCTTAGATACGAGATTAGTGACAAGTGAGATCATTGCTTGGAGCGATGTTGAAAATTAAAAAAGCTGCGACTTCGTGTTTTAAAAAACATGAGGCCGCAGCCCTAGGTCAAAGTGTGATGTCATCCGAAAATTATTTATTCAAGAGACGACAGCGTCGGTAGGATCTGAGCTATTTATCCGCTTGGGGTCGGACGGATGATAGGTTCCTTCCCATCAATGTTTAAAAGGTCCGTTGTTGTATAATTTTTGAGTTGATACCTACCTACGAAAGAGCTTTTCTTACCTTCGGGGCTTTCGTATTCAACAAGAACGGAAAGCATTGGCACGTAGAAAGTATTAAGTTTTTTCTGCCAGGTTCTCGTGTAAGTGGTAGTGACCTTGGATTGAAGGGTGTTTTTATCCGCCCCCCGGGCCGCGCCTGTAACCGTATACTCGGTATAAAAGCTTCCAGAATCCTGGTCAAATCCACAATCCACCTCATACTGGATTCTCGCTAGACCTAGCCACCTCTGCCATCTTGCGTAGGAGTCGATATTGGACCGGAGGGGGCGGTATTTGAAGCCATTGATCTTAACTTCAATTTCTCCAAACTGTACGATTTTTAGTTTGTTTGGGAATGCAGTAGAAATAAATTCCTTATCCGCTGATTCGTCGCCTGAGCTTACCAAGGTGTGCACATCAAGGCGCCTCCACTTTCCTTGGAATCCATAATCTAAATTTCCTTCAATACGCGCCTCATTTGCAAAGGCGACACTGGAGAATAGAACGCTTAGAAATAATGCGGTAATATTTTTACGGGTGTTCATCGTTGAGTACTTTTTTCTGCCCGATCGTGTATTTCAGCGCGCAGGCGATGTCAAGCGTTAGGGATCGTCCAAGTTTTCTTGCGTGAGCATGGGGGAGTAAAGTTTGACTTGCGCATCATCGTGCGATACTGACTGCGACGGTTTATGGAGCCGGAGGAAAACCGATATGATGATCAAGTTCGAATTTTTAGCGAATAGAGCGAGAAATTTGGCGTTAGTTTTTTGTTTGATTCTTCTTCCCAAACTAGGTGAGGCAAAAATCCTTCGCTGTTGGCCGGAAATAGGTTGGCCACAAATCAGTTTTGCCACGGTACTAGGAGTTACGGGAGGCCGCCTTGTGTGCAAAGATATGAAGGACAGGATTTTTTATTCTGAGACTAAGGGAATAAATCTTGGCGCAGGATTTTCTTTCAAGGGTCAAGGGAATCCTCGGAGAGATGAGGTTTTTGATGAAAAAAAAATAGGAACGCGTAAGGACTGGGCCGCGATTTTCTTCTGCTCTATAGCGAGACCTAAGAAATTTAATAGTACAGGGGGGAAGTTACTATTTCTGGGCGCAGAGGCAGGAATAGAAGGGGGAGTCCTTGCTGCTTTGGGCGTTGGTATAAAACCTCTTTCCGCTTGTATTCAAATTGGTGGTGGACTGCGTACGTGGGGTGCGTATCTCCAAGGTAGGACGATTGAATTTAGTAGACCTGTAAGAATTTCGCCGATCAATGTCGAAGCTGATACGGTAGACTCGGTTGAATAGCTAGAATGCTTGGGAGGTAGCGTTTTAGTTTGTATGTGTAGCTTATTCTGGTATCTCATGCGGACATGAATCCATCCCATCCGGCGCTCCTAAAGCCCTTAAATTTAGGAACCTTAAAGCTTAAGAATAGCATTTTTATGGCGCCACTCACTCGCTGTCGCGCTGGAGTGGAACATTTGCCAAATGAAATGATGGCGGAATATTACTCCCAGCGAGCAAGTGCGGGACTCATTATCGCAGAGGCGACGATGATTATGGAAGGTAACTCGGCTTTTTATGCTGAGCCTGGAATCTACTCAGAAGCACAGGTCGTCGGTTGGAAAAAAGTAACCGACGCCGTTCACATGAAGGGTGGAAAAATATTTTTACAACTATGGCACGGTGGGCGCGCTTGTCACCCTCTTATGAATGGTGGCGGTGAGTGCGTGGCCCCAAGCGCTATTGCGATTGAGGGAGAAGTCCAGCTTCCTAGCGGAAAAGTCCCACATGTTGTTCCTCGTGAACTGAAAGACTCTGAGATACCGCTAGTCATAGAAGGATTTAAAGAGGCCGCACGTAAAGCAAAACAAGCAGGTTTCGACGGTGTAGAGGTGCACGGCGCAAACGGTTATATTCTCGATCAGTTTATGCGCGATTCCGCAAATAAACGATCAGGTCCATACGGCGGTAGTCTAGAAAACCGTGTGAAGTTGTTATTAGAAGTCACACGTGCCGTGATTGAAGTTTGGGGCAGCGATAGAGTAGGTGTTCGTCTCTCGCCACTTAACAGTTATAATAGTATGAAAGACGGTAATCCAATCGCCCTCACTCAATATGTTTGCAGCGAGCTTAATAAATTAAATATTGGCTATTTACACATGATGCGCTCCGATTTTTTTGGAGTCCAAACTGGCGACGTCATGACTGTTGCACGCGAGTGTTTTAATGGAAATTTGGTAGGGAATATGGGCTATACTACGACTGAGGCGAACGAGGCTGTTGCCAAAGGCTCTATGAATGCCGTGGCGTTTGGCAAAGATTTTATTAGTAATCCAGATTTAGTGGAAAGAATTGTAAATAACTATCCACTCGCACCCTCTAATCCCTCGACTCATTACTCCCCCGGGCCAGTGGGATATGTGGATTATCCGACTTTCGGAGCTTAGAAAAGGGCTTGCGGTAGGTCAGTGGTGGGTAAATTACCGCGCGGCCTTTACTTAGATTTTTGCAATTGTACCGATGAAGATGCGTATCCGCCCCATAAACCCCTGTCTTGAAATTTCTTATAATCGTCGTAGCGGTAGTAGAGCTTCGTAGTCATCAACGCTTTGAGTTTGTGGAAGTTTTGTGAAGACGTCTTTCAGATATGCATACGGCTCGATGCCGTTTGCTTTAGCTGTCTGTAGAATAGAGTAGATATTTGCAGAAGCGTGAACTCCTTTAACGCTTGCTGAGAAGAGCCAGTTCTTTCTACCAAGCGCAAAGGGTCTGATTTTATTCTCGATCCCGTTGTTATCGATCGTAAATCGTCGACAATCCCCGTCTAGACGAGAGTGGCATTTTTAAATTGCACTGGGGTGAAGGGGCGTTGTCCCGCATGCATGGCGCTGACTAAAGCCGGAAGATACTCTCTTGGATTTACTTTG
>Ga0247843_1001375_pt1 | contig 49826 bp, 32 predicted proteins | sample LaCruzMarch2017__FD_192420 | JGI IMG/M metagenome (GOLD analysis project Ga0247843, IMG submission 192420) | Freshwater microbial communities from meromictic Lake La Cruz, Castile-La Mancha, Spain - LaCruzMarch2017_8m | ecosystem: Environmental > Aquatic > Freshwater > Lake | place: Spain...
CACTACCACCCAGTTGTGAGGTAGACATTCCAGTATTATTTCCCTTGGCATAAGGGTTAATATATGTCTTCCTACCACTCATGAATTGGCGGAGGGCACGGGGGTGATATCATTATTCACACCACCTAGCACGGAGCTTGCGATCTTTGTCCAATATTGGACAATTCCGGGTCCCAATGACCAGTCAAACGTACCGCGAACTTTGGTTCGCGAACTCTCCTGAGTTCGCGCGAACTTTGGCTGTTTCCTCTGAAAAAAAAACGACTCCCTAATAATAAGGTCGCGCTGCGTTCCCGCGCCCATAGGTAGGTATCTCTCCGGACATATCGTAGCGCTGGCGAGGGCTATCATCATGGTGCTTGCCGAACTGGGTGGGAAGCTCCGCTTGACCCTCCAAAAGCTTGGAGGAAACGGCAACAACGATGCTGCCCTAACAACCGAAACGCTCAACACGATTGTGTCTGAAATTTCACGTGCACTCATTGAAAGTGATGTCAATGTCCAACTTGTTATGAAGTTACGTACGAATATACAAAAGCGTGCGGGCGAACTCATCATCGATAATGGAGGAGGAGGGAGTAGTAATAATAAGAACACAAATGCTGCCAATATTAATCGGACTGTACAACGGATTGTCGTGGATGAATTAACTGCCATGCTTACACCACCATCAGGTAGTGATAATGACGATGGGAAATCGAAGAAGAGCTCCTCCTTCAATAAGCCATATGTTATGAAACGTGGTAAGTCAAACATCATCCTCTTCGTTGGGCTTCAGGGTGCTGGTAAAACAACGTCCATTGCTAAATATGCACACTATTACCAAAAACGAGGATGGAAGACATCCATGGTTTGTGCCGATACATTCCGGGCGGGTGCATTTGACCAATTGAAACAGAATGCAACCAAATTACGTATACCATTCTACGGTAGCTATACGGAAGCTGACCCTGTTACTATTGCCGAAGAGGGGGTACGTAAATTTGTCGAGGATGGGTATGAGGTCATAGTCGTTGACACCTCTGGTCGACATAGACAGGAGAGTGCATTGTTTGAGGAAATGCAGGAAATATCCGCCGCGGTCAATCCTGACAATACCGTCTTTGTTATGGATGCCACACAAGGACAGGCGGTGTATGATCAGGCGTTGGCATTCCATTCAGCTGTGAATGTGGGGAGTGTCATAGTCACAAAGTTGGATGGGCATGCCAAGGGCGGGGGCGCTTTAAGCGCTGTTGCTGCGACGGGAAGTCCAATCATATTCCTTGGCAGTGGTGAACGATTTGAGGATCTTGATCCATTTAATGCCAAAAGCTTTGTATCAAAATTACTTGGGTTTGGAGATGTGCGGGGTCTCATGGAGGAAATGAAGTCAATACAGGGGGATACTAAGACACAGGAGGAAATGATGGAAAACTTGGCCAAGGGGAAGTTCACACTCCGTGACATGTACAAACAATTCCAAAGTGTAATGAAGCTAGGCCCTATAGACAAGGTTATGGGTATGATCCCGGGAGTGCCTGATTATATGATACCACAGAATGGGAATGATGAACAGGCCAATCAGTTACGCAAATTCATGTATATGATGGATTCAATGAATAATGCCGAACTTGATGGCAAGGTGGACATGCATGCATACAAGTCTGACCCGACAATTGAAAAACGTATCCGACGTATTGCGGCAGGAAGTGGGACGCACCCAACCGAGGTTAAGATGCTATTACAGGCCCATAAGCAGTTTGAGGGCGTGGTAAGTAAGATGGGTAAAAGTGGGATGATGGGTAAGGCTGGTCAGGCAAAGCAAAAGCAGGTAATGGAACAAATGAGGAAAAATCCAGCGGCTATGATGAAGCAGCTACAAAACAATCCACAGGCGATGCAAATGATGCAGAGTATGGGTGGAGGTGCTGGTGGGGGGATGCCAGACATGAACACCATAATGCAAATGATGTCTGGTGGTGGTGGTGGATTGCCTGGTATGGGAGGAGGCGGTGGTGGTCCTGCAGGAGGTGGGATGCCTGATATGAATCAAATGATGCAGTAAGTTTGGGATATGTTGAACTCGACATTCCGACTGTCCTCCTTTCTTTTCGTCGTTCTTTTTCATTTGCTTAATAATATACAACATTTATATTGTCATTTATAGGATGATGGGGCAGATGGGGATGGGTGGGATGGGTGGACCTCAGCACGCACGACGGTAATACATATGGAGCAAGGCATCCCAAAATTATAAACTTGGACTATTGTTGGATATATTTATGTCAAAACGAGACAAAAGTTATCGCACATGTCAGACCATTTGCGGATGCCCCAGGCCAAATAATGTCCAAAAGATTAAGAATTAAACAAAATTAAACTCGTTGAATGAACACAACATAGGATCTCGGTGTATTATAGGTTGATTTCATGTGTGTTTTACTATGCATTATTTGATGACTGTTGTTCGCCATTGAACGATGAGTATTATTTGTGGTTCAAGCCTATTGAGTCAAAGACTAGAGAGCATTGTAGCACTAGATGATATGATGACCTTAGTGCATCATTGCATTCAAATCCTTGTTTTCATCATCAATCACTTCATAAGCAGCGTAAGCTCTTTAGCCTTGGTGGATCCAAGCAGCTTCTCAATTGCGTCCATCTCGTTCTTGCCTCCAAAGCATGACATGGCAGCATCTTCCCCAAAATTGGATCTAACCGACTTCATCGCCTCTTCCACTACTTTGTACTTGAACTCATCCCCCATTACCTTGTTCGCGTTGTTGCAAATCCAGTCCACGGTGAGAATATTTTCATTTGCAAATGCACAAGAACAATTCACCAACAAAGTGAAAGACTTGAGGGTTGTCACACGCAAAGCTATCAATGAATTCAACTAGATCAGCCATGGCAGACTCAATGTCAGGAGTGGAAACCTTTTTGTTCTTATGTAGATGCACAATCATTTCGATTATAGGCTTGAGCTCGGCAGCTTTACAGTCCGCGGCAACGTAATCGATGTTTACTCGGGTAATCGTTCGTCCTGCACCTGGATTGATGACAAGTAGCTCGTCAGCGGTCAAGTACAGCTCCTTCTCGTCCTTGTTCTGCAGCCATTCTTTACGCATATTGTCGACGCGTAGTTTGAGCTTTTCTTCGGAAAGGATTTCTCCCGTACCCATGACTACTGGAGGAGCCCGGGTAGATGCAGACGCAGGGCCGCTAGCCATAATATCTGATGGTATTTATGGTGGTTGGATGTTGCCACCACCATGAGCTTGTCTGGAGATTCTTTCTGCTTTCTCATCGGGGGGGGGGAAGAGCGCCCTATTATTTTGCCCCCAACTCCCCCTTCACCACCTTTTCTACGATACACCACAACACAGACACGTCCCTTCTTCGAGGAACAATAATGTCCGGACGAGGAGGTCGATCTGGCGGCGCGACCAGTGGCAGCAACAGTATTGGAGGAGGAGGCAGAGGCCGCAGTAGTACTGGCGGTGGTAGTGGCGGTGGTAGAGGGGGTCGATCCTCCTCCTCCGGCTCTGGCGATAGAGGAGGAAGGGCAGGAGGGAGAGAAGGAGGAGGTGCGGGGAGGGGAGGAAATAGTCGACGAGTGTTCATTGATGGGCAAGAAGCGAAGGCGGTAGTACAACGGCCACAACAACAACAACAATCGGCCGATGGCAGTAGCGATACCAACAGTCGACCCGCAGTTGCGGAGGGCGGTCGAGGGGGCGGGCGTGGCAGTGGCGATGGAGCTCCCGTTGGAGGGCGTGGTGACCGCAATAGCAGTGGCGGACGAAGTGATAGTGGAAGAGGAGGTAGCGGGGGGTCATCTACACGACGTGAACGTCAGCGAGGAGGGCGGGGTAGCGCTACAACTGGTGGCGGTGGTGGCAGCGGACGGCAGCAAAAACTTGCCGAGAAGAAGAAGCAAGAGCTAGAGGCCAAGCAGCGCAAGGCCGATGAAATAGCTGACGCGGCTACCATCAAGGCAGCTAATGAAATAGCAGAAAAGGAAGCAGCACGTATACTAGTTGCACTCACTACCGAGAAGGAAAGACGTATGTCCCTCCAAGCTAAATATGAAAGTACAATACAACATGCCATATCTGTACTTGAAACTATGACAACGGCATGTAATATGCATTCGGAAATGCGTGCCAAACTTTCACCCCATGCATTATCCGACCAGCAATTATCGCCACTCGAAGCCACACGTGCACAGTTTGAACTAACGAAGAAGAATTTAAAGTCAGATCTCAAAAAATGTACAACATTTGTAAAGAAGATCAAATCTGGACAATATCCCACCGCTGCTGAATTAGAATTACCCAATAGTGCAATTAAAACATTGAATTTAACACGCTATGTCGAAGAAGTAGCAAGTGCTATTATTGAACCTACTAATGCACCAACAGCAAAGGGAAGCAAATCAAGTGAGAATATGGCCAGTTTGGTCATGCTTTGTGTACATATGCATACACGATATCCAGACTTCACTGATCTGCTGGTACCCAAATTGTTACTTGCCGTGAGTGGTAGAGGTGGTGGTGGCAGTTGTGGGAATAATGATAATGATGATGGAGGAGGAGGAGAGCTTGGACTACCACGTAAACAATGCTTCCGATTATTACTTGAATTTGTATTACATGGTATTACTACTGATATTAAACCAATTATCAAATTAATACATGACGCCGTGGGTATACCCACTGAGGAAGGAAAAGAGTATAGTGTAACTAATGCACATCGTGTTGTTACTTTTGCAAAAGTGGCGGGGAATGAAATATTAGGTGTTATACCACGATGTGTCAAGCAAGAAATGACACGATTGGTCAATGAGGTTGAGGGTAAGGGCGATGGGACGTTACAGTTAATTGACCTTCCTCCTACTACTGAGGCTGTTGCTGCTACTACCACTACAATTATTCCTCAGGATACCGGCAGCAGTGTGGGAAAGGATGCGACGACGATTGATGATGAGAAACTATTATCCACGGAGGATGAGTTAGCCTCCCTCCTAGCAACGCCATTTACCATTACATTATCGGCCGAACTTCGACACAAGTGTCAATTAACAATTGGTACCTTCCAATCGACTATTCCAAATTCACGTGCAGTCCCACCGAATATATCAACTTCGTTGCATCAACATACACTGGGTGCCTACCGCTCACTGTCACAATCCATGGTCAGCACACATAAACGATTACTCAAACTTGAAAAACGATGTGAACAAGACCGTTTATTGCAAGGTACTTTAAGTGATGCACGTGAGAAGGGGTTAGTCGATGCAAGATTACTAATGGTCTCATTGAAAAAAAGTGTTGAAACACTATCAGACGTGCTGGATGTCGATGCCCCAATATTGAACGATGAGGAGAAGGAAATGGAAACATCGGATGGAAAGGGTATTGAATTATGGAATAGAGGTAGTGCCAATGGGGAAGAAAACTTGGGTCCATTCGATGATGAGGAGACACGTAGCTTTTACTGCACTGTACCTGACTTGTTGTCTACGAAACCACCGGGGTTGTTGGGGATCAATCTCAATGAAGTGGAGAAGTTGAAGGAACGTAATTTGAGAGTGTACGGAGGGAATAGTGTTGAGGAGGGGGGAGAGATTGTGATGGAGGATGAGGGAGATATGCCGATAATCGAGGAGGAACTTGACCTTGAGGAGATGGAGGAGGATGATGAGGAAGAGGGTGATGGAAAAGTTGATAATGATGATGTCACAGATGCACAGAAGGATACACCACATTACAAACTAACTCATCTCCTTGAGCAGGAACTTCCAGAGGCATCCCGTCGAGAGACGATTGACGAACTTGCCGACAGATTTTGCTCCAATCATGGCTCGAATAAGAATTCTCGTAAACGTCTCTACAAGACACTCTTCCTCGTCCCAAGGACAAGACTTGACCTGTTACCGTACTACTCGCGTTTTGCGGCAATACTTGATCGGGTATACTTGGACTCGACGCTTGTGACTGAACTGGAGCAACAATTCCATGGTCAGGCAAGGTTTAAGAAGAATACAAGTTTGGATGGTCGGTTACGTACTGTGCGGTATTTGAGTGAATTGACTAAGTTCCGTGTATCACCACCAATAGTCATACTCCGTTGCTTACGACGGTGCCTTGAGGACTTTACTGGACATAATATCGATGTGGCATGCTGTATATTGGAGTCATGTGGCCGATATCTGTTTAGGATGAAGCATACACATATGAAGATTGAGGCACTCATGGAAACGATAACGAGGATCAAGAAAGCAAGAGTAAGTCCCCGTGCGAGTTTTTGTTTATTCAGTCTACGCTCTTTTGAGCTTTCTACATATATCTGATCCTCCATAACTTAGAATCTCAGTGAACGCGAAGTGTCAATGATCACATCTGCTTTACTGATGGTCAATCCTCCACCACGAACAGCTCGACAAGAAAAAGTAGTCCCACTGTTAGAGTCCTACCTACGCCATCTTCTCGTCACGCGGTTGGAACCCGAGCGGCAGTCTGTTTCATTTGTTTCGCACCAAATTCAATGCTATCCGTGGAGTGATCCGGTTATGGAATGCGGTGTACTAGTGACCAAATATATGCTCAAGGCCTGTCGTAGGGGTAGGTACAAGACCACCAAGGCAATAGCCATGCTGGCATCAGACCTGAGTCGTAGTAAACCAGAGGTAGCCGCTCGTTTGATCGATGCTGTACTGGAAGAGATTGAGTGGTTTATTCGGCACCCAACTTTCCGTGACTCACAGAGGACGTTAGTGTGTGCCCGACTCTTGGGTGAACTTTATTGTGCATCTGTATTGCCCGCATCTGTTCTCTTTCGCGAGGTGCATCACTTACTTAATCATGGTCATGAAATACCCGAGGCATTGAGGCATGCCAGTGCAAATCAAGAGCTATTCGCTCCTCGAGGCAAAGTATCGCAGACAATTATGGAAGACGAGGAAATGGAAGACGAAGAAGAAGAGGATACTCAACTTGTGGACGAAGAGAATAAAGCGCAACAGCCCATGGTCGTGTCAGTGTCTCCTTTTTCGACGTATGACCCACGTGTTCCATCGGAGATTGATCCACCTACGGCTGTCTTCCGGATTAAGCTTGTTTGTACCATGCTTGAGACGGCTAGTTCTCATATAGTCACACCAAGTAACACATCCAAGCTTGAATTTGCTCTTGCATCTCTCCAAAGATATCTATTTACCAAGACATTGCTTCCGACAGATGGCAAGTTTGCTTTAACAACATGTTTGTGACAAATTTCTATCACTCTCTAACAATGATACACGTATATTCCCATCCATCAGTTGAATTCTCTATTCTTGATCTATTTGATACGCTTGACTCGGAACTCAAAAAGAAAGTTACTTCTGGGCGCAGCAGAACCAAGACCGAGGAGGCTGCATCCTCATTTGTTCGATACAACTGCTGGTTCGATGCACATCAGGCTGTAGTAGCAGCCGAGAAAGAGAAGAAACTTGATGAAGCAAGGGCTCTAATAAAACTTTACTTGCAAGCGGGTCTACTGCAATCAGATGACGCAGACGCATCTGTTTCTGATGGCGCATCTGTTTCTGATGTGGAGATTTCAGATGAGGAGGACGAGGGGGAGTTGTCGGAAAAAGGGATCGCTGACGTAGATGAAGCAGAGTCAGAGAACGGATCAGTTACAGAATCTGAAATTGGTGGTGACGGTGACGACGTGAGTGAATCTAGCTCAGATGGCGAAGAAGAATTGAATGAAGATGAAGAGGAGGACGATTTCGATGAAGAAGCCGCAGCGGCAGCAGAAGCAGCATATTTCAAGCAGCTTCAAGACGAGGAATTCGAACGGGAACTAAGAAAACTCACCATGGATGCCTTAGAGAAAGGCAAGGTTACATCGAGAGCTACGGGAGGGAAGGTATCAAGCCAAATGCCAGCAGCTCCACAATTCATAGCGAAAAAAACTGGAGAACAAAGCCAATCTGTTGACAGTGAAACAGCGGCTATGTCACCACTTGTCAGTGGGGAAGGGATTACATTCAAACTCTTCAAACGTGGGAATAAAGGAAAACAGGAAGAGGTGCAGCTAATTGTACCAAAAGACACAAACTTGGCGCGTCGAGCAACGAAGCAAGATGATGCCGCTGCCAAAGAGCGAGATCTATTGAAGGCTAGAGTTTTGCAGTACGAGGCTGAAAGTCGTGAGAGCGCATACGCTGGTGGCAATGTATATCTAGACGAAACGAAGCTACAAGTCATACGGAATCGACCATTAACGATGGAAACACTCAATAAGACCTTTGGCAAGAGCACGGATGCACCATACAAGGCCGTGTCGGAGAAAGAAAGTGGACGAGGACCAGGACGAGGATTCGGACCAGGGCGAGGACCAGGACGAGGATTTGGACTAGGGCGAGGCCAAGGGCGAGGAGCGGGACGTTTATTCAATCCTGGTCGCGGTTAGACGATGTCGCGTGAAGAATCGGATAGCAAGGATCATGTATCAATTCAGCCAGTTGATGTTCTGATCCCACGGAGTGTATTCAGTTGCACAATTACACGAGATACACGAGTGGTCCGGTATCGCTCATCCTCTACGGGTATGAATGAAATTGTTTCACAGTGAATAGAAATCAGACGCGGTTTATATTATCTACTTTCACGTACGTCCACTGGCCTTGTAATTTCACAGTAATTATTCCCAAGAAACGTTTCCTGATGATTTACAAATACCTTCCGATAACCACTGAAGTTCCTCTTTAGATTGAGATCTATTTTCCATAAAATGAGGTCAATAATACAGCAGCAAGGGAAAGTGCGAGTATCGATTACCCAAGATCACTCGGCATTTGCTGCTGCTGCTTGAGCGCTGCTTGATGTCCCTGCTTCAAAGCCTGCATCTGTTTTTGCTTCTCGTGACTTCGGTGGATCGCCTCCCGAACGGGTCCGCACACAGGACACCAGACGTCCTGACAGCGATGATAATGACTCAGAACGTAGCGGGAGCTGACACAGTGTGGAACCAAGCATTTTTGGTCCTTGCACTCTGCGATATGCTTCCACAGACGTTTCATCCCAGCACAATGTGGCGCGACAGGACATTGATTGTCCTGATGGGGACATTTGGCAGCGTGGCGGAGCAAGAGGAGACGCTGTTGCTGATGACGTAATACCTCGTCGGTGTTCACCATTTGCACTTGCTGCTGTTGTATCTGCTGAGATTGTTGCATAGCTAGTAGAGGCTGACTGAGGAAATCTTCATCCATGTCAAGCTCAACAGGGGTAACTTCTACTGTGGAAGTTGAAGCCTCACCATTGTCAACGTCATCGCAGTATTCTTCGACACTTGAATCGACAATCACAGCGTCGTCGTCGTAGGTGCCTGTAATTGAAACCGCATCATCCAACACTATTGAGCACACAACGGTCTTGCCTTCCATTCGTGCCAACAACAAAGGCTCTTTGGTCTCGACATGTACCTTGATTCTCCGCTGATCATCGAATACAGCTACAAGACAAATAGATTTGTTGGAAAAAGATGCACAAGCTTTATTAGCTGCAGAAATTTGTTCCATGTCACGCAGCGAGCGTTTCACAGCAAGGCGTTCAGACGTTGTCGAGGGCATTGTTGATGGGAAGGTTACGATGTATCCACGCGTGCAAAGCTCTAAATTTGTTCGGTCGTCATTTACTTCGGACGCAAGAAGGAGACCATACAGTAATCAGTTTTAAATTTAACTGAAGAACTTTCGCGGTTCTTCGACCGCATCGCTTGTGGGGGGAGAGGGAAGGATGAATTCCGTCGATGACTATGATTCGGTTTCATCGCAAACTCCTTCAGTGACGACGACAACGACAACGACGTCGGTGCTGGTTGTCGTCATTCTTATTTTATTCATCACATTGTCAACCTCATCATTGGCAATGCAAATACCTCGACCATGGACGACGAAGCATTGGTGTGAAAGTGTCGTACGACCCGAGTGGCCATTCGCTTATTCAAAGTACAGCGAACAGGTCGAAGAAATCAAAGGACGGGTATCAACAAATTTGCAAGATGTCCGACATGAATGCGATGCGCGAGGAGTACGTTCGAAGTGCCACATCTGCGAGGATATTGCCTGTGGTCCAAACAAGAGCAATAATCAGACTTGTCATTTCCAGCTCCAGGGTGTGTCGATTGACGACATGAGCGTCAACATACCCACCGTATCCGACGTGCCATGGGCCGTCAATGGCACTCATCGCTATGACTTTGGAGGCGCTTCGACGACACATGTTTGCATGTACCTGTCGGGAAGTCCTCCGTGTCAATCAAATTTCGGCCAGGATTATTCAAATTGTGAGCTTCGGTGTTGGGGCCACGGCGAATACATGTCTGGCAAAAATAGCACCGCTGAATACGTAACCAAGATGGAAGGCGAGGATCTTGATGGGATGTGGCCGAACCACAAAGTCGACAGTTCGCTTGGAGTGAGCTTGACGCCATGGGAATTGCCTTTACCGACAATGGCTTGGAATTATCCTAAATATTTGACGGGCGATGATATTCCGACGTTCAATCCTCAAGGCTTCGTCTTTACCATGGTTGGCTCGCGAAATGCAGCGGGGTTTGTAGACGGAGGTGGGTCGGATGCAAGATTTCGTTATCCAGAAGGAGTGGCAGTTGATCATGAGGGATACGTTTATGTTGCAGATACTGGCAATCATGCAATACGTATGATCAGTCCAAGAGGCAATGTCAGAACTCTTGCGGGAACAGGTTCTCCTGGTAGTACAGATGGCTACGCTGCAGAGGGAGCTCAGTTCTCGTCGCCCACCGATCTAGCTCTGTGGCGTGATTGGGCGTGGTGGCCATATCCGAATCCGATTGACCCCGATTCTTTCCTCTACAGCAATGGTAACGGATCTGTGGTCCTTTTTGTGGCTGATACTGGCAATCATCGTATACGAAAAATAACTGGTGACGTATCCTACGACTCAAACAGCGGAGAGAAAGTTCTGAGTAATATAAGTGTAAGCTGTTTTGCCGGCCGGTGTGAAACGAATCCCGAGCCTGGTTTTGCAGATGGCAAGAAGAGCGATGCGAGATTCGATACGCCATTAGGAATTAGTGTCAGCGACGAGGGTGATGTATTCGTTGCAGACACCAACAATCATCGAGTACGAATGATCAATCAATTTGGAACCGTGAGAACAGTTGCTGGTGCGTCTGATAGGTGGATGAATTTCCCATCAGACGTTGCCTACATACGTGACGAGAACGCAATCATGGTGACAGATCGTCACCGCATTCATAGAGTGAATTTGATCGATGGCACTGTGACAAAGTTAGCTGGAGGAGCCAACGAGGGGGATAGTGACGGAGATGGCTACGAGTCAACGTTGAATAATCCTTCTTCTTTAGCGATTACAGGAGATGGTGTCGCGTATGTTTCAGACTCTGCTTCATGTCGAATTCGTACACTCAGCGACATGTCAACAGTGGCTCTGCAAGTGACCTGCAGTGACACTCTGGCGTCAATTATGAGACCAAAAGGCTGCTCTTCCTACAACCATCCAATCGACGAGTACGGTCTTGCTGCCACTTCTATCGAAGGGAATATACGATACAACTATAGGTTTAGGAATCAGAGCGATGCAGTTTTGGGTCAAGATTTCATTGGGCGATTACTGAAGAATTGTGTTGGGTCTCCTCCGATTAGTCAACTTGATAAAAGACGCTGGAATGACACAATATCATCATATCCGTTTAATTACAACCTAGTCGTAGATGACAATGAAACTCGCGTCAGAGAAGATCCTAACGATGGTACGAAGATCTCAGTAAGGTGCTCAGCAGAATGTCCAGATGAATTCATTGATTCGTCATTCATCGCACTCCAAGATATTTACTCGACAAAATTTTACTCTGAGAATACTTCGATCTGCGGTGCCGCAGTAAATGCAGGTCTTTTTGACGGAAGCGACCATAACCGTATTGTTGACGTTACTGTATTTTCACATCATGACTCCAGCGACATTCGGCAGTTCTTTTCCGTCATGAAGGCATCCCGCGATATGAGACTTGAAACAATTGCAGGCGCTCCGGCCAGTCTTCGTGGTAAGACCTGTGGTTATCGTGACTCGTTTCCGCCACAGAGCAGCATGTTCTATCATCCGTCAGGACTTGGCGCGTATGTCAATAGATCACTGGACGATGCATCCTTCATGCTGTACATTGCTGACAGAGATAATCATGTGATACGAGGGATGAGCGCTACGTGCAGTTTCAGATGCGAAAACAACGGACGATGCATTGGTCCCAATAAATGCGACTGTTTGCCTGGGTGGTCTGGGATTGACTGCACTAAGCCTGTGTGTGAGAACTCCTGTGCACAGCGCGAAGTGTGCGTAGCTCCCAATGCATGCGACTGTATTCCAGGATTTCGTGGAGTCGGTTGTATCGAGGCGAACTGTGTACAGAAATGCATCAATGGACAATGCTCGTCACCTGACACTTGCACTTGCGACCCTGGCTGGTTCGATTCGAATTGCACAACGCCGGTGTGTGAGCAGACATGTGGAAATGGAGGTAATTGCACTGGTCCTAATGCATGCACTTGCCCAAAAGATTTTACTGGTGAAGATTGTCGTACTCCAGTGTGTGATCAACAATGTTTGAACGGAGGATGGTGTGTCGCACCAAATACATGTCAATGCCCACCAGGCTACAGTGGCTACGATTGTAGTATGCCGGTCTGTCATCAAGGATCTTTCGTGTCGCATGAAAATTTGCCAGATTGGATGATCGAACCAACCACCTTTGCACCCAACATAAGTCCGAGAAGTAAGCATCACTGGCTCCAGTTCCAGCCTTGTAACTTTACTGAGTGGTGCAATGAGACAGGCGGATTTGACTGTTCACAGAAAGACCGACGTTCGTCCCCGGAAACTTTCAACTTTGGAAGTCATTGGCGGTATGCAACAGGTCGGAAGGAGCGTCCTGAAACCTGCGCGATGCTTGAGTTGCACCAGAATGCCGTGACTCACTTTCAATATCTGTCTGCGATGGACAATAGCTCTACTTCACACTTTCGTTACTCCCCGAACTTGCCGTATAATTGGTATTCAAAAGAAAGACTTCCGTGGAACGCATTTGATGCACCTGCGGATGATCTTACTCAGCCCTACAAGTATCAACTAGATCGTCAAATTGCTCTTGCGGAATATGCAAACGTTACTCAAGGAGCGTTTATGTGTGCCAACGGAGGCAAGTGTGTGTCTCCTGATGTGTGCTCTTGTGCAGAAGGATGGATTGGGTTCGATTGCCGAGTTCCAATTTGTAAACAGGGCTACTACGAACCAACTTTAGAGACATTCGTTGAGGGAATTAAGTCAGACAAAGACTTTATTACCTTTGAGCCCTTCCTCGATCCCAAGAGGCCATATGATTTAGACTCCTCGCGCAATTTTTCAAGCAATCGTGATCGATCTGTGTGGGTTGAGCGGTTCACGGATGAGACGAATGTGCAAAGGAAACGTGTGATAGTGAATGGCTCACGGTACTTCATTGGTAACGAAAGTCTATGGCAGGGCGGCTACGAATGTTCAATCCGAAGCATAACCGAGTGGGAAGATTATCGATCCGGGTTTGTAGTTGATCACCCTAACTACTACTCACGGTATATGAATGAAAAGGTAGAAGATGATGGACATATATATTCACATTGGAAGGGTATGAATTTTCCTCCAACCCATCGCAAAACTGAAAAGCTTGTTAGGCACGATGACGAATTCATCCCTCAACAACAGTCCTCTTCAAAACGATTCGTGTACACCAACGTGGGTTATATGAAGGATGGGGTGTGGGTAGCGACAGGTGCGAAATGGATCAAAGGAAATTGTGTTGTTGAATTCGAGAGGAGATGTAATGACGATGTTATCGGTGCGCCTCGAGTATTAGTGCAAGACACTGATGAGTCATACCGCCCTAGCATCACATACGATGACAAACGCGCTCTCATTACTGGGCGGTGGTTTGCATCAGATGATGAAGTTTGTGTCGATCGTGTTGTCCGCGGCTGTTTTAATAATGGGACGTGCATTGCACCAAATACTTGTGAGTGCTCTTCTGGCTGGTCAGGAACCGATTGCAGCATTCCCGTGTGCGAGCAAACTTGTCTGCATAAGGGGAATTGCACCCATCCAAATATTTGTACTTGCGAGCGTGGTTGGTCGGGTGATGATTGCTCCATTCCTCTTTGTGCACAAGATTGTTTGCACGGAGAATGCGTAGCGCCAGATACATGCAAGTGTGATCAGTGGGCGAATCAGTGGCGCGATGGTCGAGTTGGAGGCGGAGTCCCATTATTCCAGGAATCCAATGGAAACCCACAAATGACTGGCTACACTGGATACGACTGCAGTACCCCGATCTGCGTACAAGCTGAGACATTCAGACTCAATGTCAACGCGACTTCGAATTCAAGCTTGATCGTGCCGCTGGGGGGGCATGGGAAAGTTGGCACGTTGGAATGTGAGAAAGAGCGTTGCCCTGAATTTGATAAAATGGTAACTCAGAATGATGGTAGGAGCTTTCAAGATGGATGTGGCTGGGATGTCGCCGAAACAGGATGCTGCTTTGAATTGAGCGACTTTGTTGCTGCCTATTCTTGTCTCCGCTGTACGAAGCTTTCAGTCTTGGCCAATACTGCAACTTGTCCAAAAGGTGCGCTAAGGGAATGGAAATTCAACAGCGCTGCAGCGGTGCCGTTGGCGTTCAGAACGAACGGGGATATTCGCATGTGCGGACCATTGTTGAATTCAAGAGTCGCACGTAATGCAAATCGAAGCAATGCTATAAGCACGACATCAAATATGTTCCTGTGCTATGTTCGCCAGTGGGAGCAAGGCGATTTCATCGACAACGCAGGTCTGCGTAGTGAGCCAGGTATAGGAGCTGATTTTGGTCTAGCTTCAGGTCGACACATACGGGTTAATTACAATAATTATCAACGAAGTGTCGACGGAAAATGGATAAAGGGGCCAGAGATTCCAGGAGAGGGAATATTTGAATGCTGGAACCAAGGAAGTTGCATCGCACCTGATGTGTGCACATGCAAAGATGGCTATGGTGGGTTCGACTGTTCTACACCTCTGTGTAGACATACGCAAATCTCGGGGAAAGTTGTTGGATGTATTAATGGCGTATGCATGGCGAAGGATACATGCCAGTGCACTCAAAGATTATCTGTCTTGTCGGAAGTTCACCCTGAGGCCGAGCGAGGATTAACTGGTTGGTCGGGAACCGACTGCTCTATGCCAATGTGCATACAGGGCTCTTATGATCCAGTATGCAATGTATCCGAAGCGCCAGGGAACGAAGGCTGCTATCGCTGTGAAAATGGAGGTATCTGTGTCGGGCCAGATCTGTGTAAATGTGCCGAGGGATGGACTGGATATGATTGTCGCACTCCGGTTTGCAAAGCAGAACTGAATGCGCTCGTTCGTGCACAGCTAATGACAAGCGATATCAAGAAGCTGCGAATATTTGAAAATGATCCTTGCGGGATGGTTGGTTTCGACAGCTTACGCGACCGTGGACCACGAGGCGCATGTTCTCAGCCGAATCAGTGTACGTGTCTTTGCAGGGGATCATACGACGAAGAGCTATGCAAAAAAGAGGGAGGCAAACACTGCCAAACTCCCTTTCATGATCCGCTTTTTCGTCAAAGAGATGTCATTGCTCCGAACGAAGTCTTCGGTACACGCAACTGCTATTCAGGTTACGAAGGACTTGTTGACAGAGATGACATGTTCTACTCATGCCATCTTAAAATCTACGAACCAACCTACTTTGTGAGGCACACAGTTTGGATCGTTATTTTGTCTGTTCTTACAGTAGTTATATTGGTTCCGATTCTTCTGTATTTGGGGATACAAGTGAGAAAACGACAAAGATCAAGGCGTCGACAACGGCAGCAAACTAAGCCAGAGTTTAGCATTAGAGACACGAAAGTTAGCGCATTCAGATATACTTTCCTGTCGAATAATTTGAGAAAAGTTGCTCCCGCTAAACAAGAATAAAACCACTCTTTATTTGCATTGTTTTCATCACTGTCTTCGTAATTCTTTGATGTCCGCCCAGGATTAGTTTGACTCAATTGCCAATTTCTTTCTCAGCATCCAGCACTAGCTCCTCATACAGGTAGCATACATCAGATATCAACTCTTTGCTGAAGTGTAGCAAACGAGGCGGGTCCGACACAGTTTTTGGTGATTGATGTGCGAGAATCCGCTGGCAGCAGAACTGAAATATGGTACGATGCTCTGAAGTTAACACCAGAAATGTTGTGGCCTTCGACGATGATTCACGCTGATGTTCTACAAACAGAAGTAGCGCTTTGAAGAAGGCAATGCATCGTTCTACAATCAACGTCAGAGCATGCGCAACTCCATCAAGTGTGTTCTGCGAGCCCTCCATGTCATCTATCCGCATTGCGTAAGTAAGTGCGCCATTTAGTACCATCGTCATACATCCAATTGATGACTGGGACCAGCAAGATGCCTCGTCCACTTTAGTCTCCAATCTCATTTGCAAGCGTAGAATTCGAATCCCTTCATTGGACTGTGACAGTACAAGTAGGAATTGAATACAGCATAAACACAAGCGTAAGCACTGATCAGTGGTAGAGGCATTTGGATCACAGTCATTACTTGGCAGATTGCCAGAAGATAGATACTGTAAAATAAATCCGTCCATATGATCAAGAACGGCTGCCAAGATACGCTTGGCGAGAGATGCCTTACCACAACTTTCATCCACAATTCGGTAGAGACTCTGATTCACTGAGCTTGAAGACAGCACAAATTGAGTTATCAGTCGTAGAATTCTGTCCTTGATAATGATGGATAATTGCAAGTGAAGCAAATTTTCACGGTTGATTTCTCTTGAAGACGCAACGTCGTCACGAGGTTGCTTGCTACCGGTACGCCATAGTTTCTCCGTACCTCGTTTGTACTGTTCATCAGGCGTAGAATGAACCAACAACATAGTCGAATGTCTTCGACCACTCTGGTTGTTGTTGCAATTATTGTCCTCTCTCTTTTCCCACGGAGAAAAGAAATCTCCTACTGTTGGAACAAAGTCTGAGGTTGGCAACGAGGACTGAGTCGTTGGGATGAGTGCGTCAAACCAAAATTTCCATAGGTACGGTGTTGGGTGCACGTGATTATCACTAGCAGCATGGTCTAGGGGCGGAGCATCCGACATGAGTGTCGAAACCAAATCAATTGCCTTCAGTTGAATTAATTGAGCTACTAGAGCTTGTTGTGACACGGAGTCGGAAAAATCAACCCCCCTGCTTGAGGACGAATGATCAAATATATTGCCCTTCATCAAACCGGCTATAAGTTCAAAGAAGAGATTGAAAGTTGGTATCATCGTTAGGGGATCCCAATCGCTCAAACGCCGACGTTGTTGATCGATGGAAGAACTTGGTCGGCAATTTGCGGTCCACATGACCTCCTTTTGGTAACAATCGTTCCGTCGTCCTCCGGAAATGCGTCCGGAAACAGCCAGGCCTTCAATCCGAGGGTGCATAACAGCGCTGGCAGCGTCACCATCATCTAAACTAGTGGAACCGGTAGTCCTAGCGTCACTATTATTATTATTAATACATAATTGGTCACGTGACCGATAAATCCACAATCTCACATCCTCACGTGTATTGACACTCAAAAGGAGTATGTCATGAAGTACACTCAAGAGATATAGTGCCGCATTCCACGAGATGCTTTCATACATCATTTGCTTTTCATAACGACTACTCTTGTTAGCATTTGTAACAAGTATCATCTTTTGATAAGAATCGATCGTATGATCATACCCTCTCGACGACGAGGCAGGTTCCGAATTAGTCGTAGCAGCGCGAAGCATACATGATTCAGTAATTGGGTCATTATTATCCAGTGATGGCAAATTCTCGTCAGTTATTTGATGGAATAGCATATTGAATCTCACAACAAGTATGTGAAGCAATCCCGAGATGGATAAACAGCTCGTAACCGACGTACTACCGTCTACTGTTCCTGGATGCTGAGGAGATTCGTTCGTACTAATCATATGACATAGAATTGATCGTACATACTTTTGTGTTTCTACCTCAATCTTGTCCCCACAACTTGGTAGTGGTTGGAGTTTTATAGACGGATATTGATAATGATGATCATGGTAACATCCCATCTCGTCACGATGTAGAAGTTGCATTACTATACGAATACGGACCGAATTATTACTATTTTCCACTACTACTTCAGCCGATGACATCATGGTCGTCATGTTGTGATGATTGGTCGGATTATTACTCGTCACCCCCATGGAGACAACAGCATGAATGATACTACTAGATTTTCGTTTCTTCCCAGATGAAGTCATTGTGCGTGGATTATTGTCGTCGTCATTGTCATTATTATCATTCATGTCTATATCATCATCAAATCTTCCACGAACATCATCCGTATCATTATCATATTCTTTAGCACCTCCAACGTCAATGTCAACATTATCACTACATACACGTGGCGTGACCTTACGTAATTCTTCACCATTGAAATTACCAAGTAAGCTTCCCATTCCCCATGAGGGGATAGTAGTAGTAGTAGTAGTAGTAATTGAAGTACTACCATTCTCTGTCATTGCCATCATTTCGATTTCATTCCGACTATGATTTGCATCACCTCTATTGCTGCTTCTTCCAGTGATGATATTCCCACCAATGACGACATTATTTGCAGAAAAAGATTCATGTTTTTTTCTCTTCTCACGCATCCAATTGCCTTTATATCGTTCTACCATGGTCTTTGTGGAACGTAATTCCTCTTCCACTGATCGTAATTGTTCATTTGCCTTGGTTTGTATATGTTTGGTTAGGGTGTGAAGTTCTATACGTGATGTGGCAGCATCTGCTTCTAATTCTAGTAGACGATCATCTGCTGTTTCTAATTGTTGACGTAAATTTTGTACCTGTGTTCATAATTGATTATCATTGTTTAGTGTATCAGCCATTAATGAAGAGGGTGGTGAGGTTTTTAATAATATGTTGGAATGTATATTAGATGCGAACGAGCAAAGGGAGGAGGGGAAGAAATTCAAATAGACATTTGGTAACACCAACTCACCTGTCTGCGTAATGTGTCGACATCATCGTCATTGTTGTTGGTCGATCCAACGCCAATATTGTCAAATGTCATTCCATTAAGAGTTGTCATTGCTGCATTTCCAGTTACAGCATTGTCATCGACTCGTTGATGCTGCCACCGCGGGGCATCTTTTGTAGCAGCAGCAACAGCAGCAGCCACGGACGATGAATTACCATTCAGGGGTATGGCAGACCAGTCAATCTCGTCATTCTCATCGTCAAATTCGTCCACCATCGTCATCCTCTTCTTGACTTTCACTTTTTTTCTCTTGAAGTATTTACGTATAAGATACCTAAGTCGAAACAAAGGTTGATACTTACTACGGCATAAGAAGTTGAAGTGGTGAAATGAATGGTATTATAATCACAATAGCATCGTTGCTATTGCCAATAGATCTCATTACATCTTGCTTTAGTTTGTAAACGTTTTGGCCTTTGAGGAGTAGGAAACGAACAGGACTAAAGACACACAAGTTGGAGAACCATGCCCAAAATTTAGGAGAACCATACTTTGCCCCACTGACAAACTCTACATGAGTGAAATTTTAAAATGGGCGTGCGCGAAGAATTTGTGGCTTCAATCGGATGGACTGGAAGGCAGTGAGGCGGAGTAATAATGACGCCTGACTCCACTTCTTACTCCAGTGTCGACCAGAGTGAAAGAGCAAATTCGCCTTCCTCGCCGACATCCTACAAGCATGATATGAATAATAGCGAGGACGTCACACCGCGACATGATGCAATGATAGCTGAGGATGCGGAGGTGCTAGAAGCGATTCATCAGCCACCCAATGACTATGATAGAAAAAGAATCAAAACACCGGAGGCGAAGAAGGTATCCGTGAATGCAAGAAATGCAGCAGGTCAAAGTCCTCTGTCGATTTCATCGGAAAAGTGTTTCTTAGAGGGGATGAAACTACTCATCGACAAGGGTGCCGACATTAATCTTCAAGATATCTACCTACGGACACCACTCCATCTTGCCTGTGAAAATATAGTTTCCAGCGTCCATCATGAGTGTGTACGATACTTATTGGCCAATGGCGCGAGTGTTCACTTTTGTGATGTGTACGGACGAACTCCATTACATATCGCGACGATGGCTGGATGTGTGGAATGCATTAACTTACTGCTTGATCACGGTGCCACAAGTGATGTCAAGAATGAGGAAGGCAATACGCCGCTTCATCTATCAGCGATGATGGGGCAGGTTGCATGTATGGAGGCATTGTCTCACGAGACTCGGTGTGACATCAACAATGACGATGATAGTCACTCCAGCGTAGAACCACTGATATTTGATCAGGAGGGCGTTGAAACTGAGTACAATGACAATTTTGTTGTCGTTGACTCGTTTTACCAATCCCCCCGTGGAACAAGCTTTCGAGTATCTCCTATCCCTCGAAGAACAAGCTTTGTAGATGTGACAAAAAACCTTGGCGTCGATAATCTTCCTTCCAACGGTGATACGCCCCAATTTCGAAACGATAGTGCCTATTTCTCAGCAAGGGGAGGTGCCTGGATTAAAAGCAAATACATCAGCGATGCACAAGTGGACAAAGTGGTAGAATCTTCCTCAACTCATTCTTACAGTACATCATCATCGTCTGCTGCTGCTGCTGCTGCCGATGATGAGTATGAGAGTGGTGTTGATTCTTTGAATGGCTCTGATCCGTACGTGATTGAGGAAGACTCAATATCGTTGGTAATGAGGTTATTTCTTCATATTGGTTTCTATTTCCGTCATGTATTATTTACTTGGTCGATGAGAATTTACAATTTGAGTACATACAAGTCTTCAAAATCCACAACGGAAGGAGATGGCCCACAGCACATGGAATGTACGCCGATTCGATCAAATCGAGCCCCCGGAGATCCCAGCTCTGGCTTTGTTCAGCCCCCCGCTCACGTGGCTGAGGCGATGGAAAAGCTACGGTTGTCTAGGTTGTCTAAACAGGAGCATGGTCTATAGTGAACATTAGTTTAACAAATTTTACAAATTAATGTCTCCATCTTGAGGTGTTGAAATAGGGGGAAAAAATTCTAGGATTGTAGCAACAGCTACAACAACCTCCCCCCCCCCAAATGATGGATAGTTTGCATCGGTGGTACACAAAATGCCTAAGTATTGTACAATATTTGGAAGAGAGCGTGGTATTATTTTATTACTACATAACTACAACGAATCTCAAATCTTCCATGAATGAATCTCCGCACAACTTCTCTATCAAATATCAGGACATGATGACTTGGGGAACAAACTGCTTATACAAGATGTCCAATGATGGGAAGATCAGCATCATAACCAAGAGGGATGATCTCCTCATGGACCATCAAGCCAAGGATACCCAACTGGGCCGCACGGCCATTGTTGAGCTCGATGGCACGCTTCGAGAGCTTGGTCTCCTCATCAAAGTCATCCCATCCAAAGTCAATGTATCCATTACGGAAGTCACCAACGAATTCATTGCCAGTGCCGGGAACATCCTTCATGACGGCAATCTCCAAAAATCCAATGAAGGCAATGAGCTGGCCTTGTCCGTTAAATGGGATGGCGTTAGGGCCGATCAAGGCGGCAATACCGTGGGGGTAGGAGTCGAAGGAATCACCCGAGTAATCGATGTTGCCTGGGAGGTAGATACCGGCACGTGTAATGATGTTGCCAAGGAAGGCAAGCATACTAATACGTCCATGCTTGATCTCTACATATCGAAGTCGATCGAACCGTTCTTGGCTAACATCGCCGTTAAGAAGGCCAAGGGGGTCGAAGAACCCCAATGGTGGCTGTGCGCCTAGCTCATCCTCGAAGGCACGGATGGCAGTGGTGGTCTTGACCGCCGGTGCGGGGGCGAAGGCAGCGGCAGAGCCGATAAGGGCAGCAACGATGGCGGATTTCATGTTGGTGTGATGTGGACTCGAAAAGTGAGGAGAGGACAAAAACAGACAGACGGCGATCTTTTGATTCAACAAGGGTTGACATGGCGGGAACTCATCAGTATTTACGTATTAATAATAGAGTTGAGAGTTGAGAGAGTTGAGAACTCAACAACCTGAAGAAGTAGTATCGTAGAAGGTATCTAGTTGTGAACGGTTGTTCGGGTTGTGGAAGGTCAGAATACGACAGTTGTAGTGCATCGTCAAGAAACAATGATGTGCTATTCACGGTCATCATGACAATCTTACAAGCAGCACACATCGTAGCCGATGGGGACAACAATCCATACAACCCAATCCCCGTGGAGTGGGAAGATGGACCATCGTCATGGGAGGAATATGGTCATGACAACAATCCAGACATATGTGGTCTTCGATTACTAACCGTGGCAGAATGGGAGTCAGGACGATACTGGGAGAGAAATAAGCCTGTGCTAGTATCAGGCGTGACGGATGGTTGGGCGGCACTGACGCATTGGAAAAAACAGGAAATGCTCCGTCGGTATCCCAATGCCGAAGCGACCATGGGTGATGCCAAGGTAGTTGGTGAAACTGGTCCTGACAATGCAGGAAAGAATCTAAGTCCAACGACATTGTATGATTTCATTACCAAATATATGTACGATCCAACGAAATATTTCTTCGATCGTAAAATTGCTATACCCAAACCTATGTTGGATGATTGTACTCCATTGCCCATGCCCACGTCTGCGTACTTTGACGAACCAATAGGAAGGAGGAGATCAATTATTAGGTCCAAGTCAGACCCTCGACTGCGTTGGAAAGATCATTTAGCAATATCGATTGGATCAGACTTACAGGGCTTAACCTTTCATAATCATCCAGAGGCATGGAACATTGTCATCTTTGGGAAGAAGCGTTGGATACTTTGGGACCATGCACGATGGAAGGATAACGCCACGCTGCAAGATCATACAACTAGAGACTGGGCGAATGATGACTTACATGTCACTGGCGCTGAATGGATACGTAGATTGTATCCGGATACAGACCGACAGTATGAGATACGTAATCATGGGCATGATTGTATACAGCATGCTGGACAAATGATGTTTATCCCGCATAAGTGGATGCATATGGTTGTGAATATTGGTGATACTGTATCGGTCGTGTCCGAGGTGGGTCTTGGTATGGGCGAAGGGAAGAAGCCAGAAGACTTTTTGTACGATCCTAACTATGCAGCAAGGAATGAAGAATTTTGGTTACAGTTTGCTCGTGGATCATTCTGTTGTTCGTTGGTTATTATGGTGATTTCGCTTGTACGTCTCATAAGACCGTCATGGTTTCAGTCACATCAATGCAACATTATTTGCTCCTTAAATCCAAAAAGACACTCGAAACTAGGATAATGGGTCGTACTTCCTTTGTGATTTACTTACTTCTAGATGCAATTGCTCTGGTCCGCTGATAAGATATTGTAGGTTTATTGATAGAGCTAAATATCATAGTGCACTCCTAGATACCAAAAATTGAGTTAGTCATGTTAATAAACGAATGTCTACGATTTCAACTCAGTGGCCAGAGGCTGCAAGGACGGCATTGACCTTGGCCAATTCCGGCGCAGCCGCCGCCTCGGCCTTCTCTTTTAATGCCCGCGTCGCCTTCTTCTTTTGATAATACACCTCACTCTTCGCACGACGTTTGTCCTCGAGTTTATCCACGAGTTCCTTATGCTTCCATCCAACATTGTTGGCCAGGTCGCCCATCTTGGTATACTGCCTTCCGGGCTTCAACCGCACGACGCGTAATGCCGCGGGTATGACCTTGCGTTTCATCTTGTCATAGGGGTGTGGGATACCCTCGAAGGTACTCAATCGACCAATGGCCGCCTGTCCGCGTGCAGTCTTTTGATTGACCATGCCCCGAATCGTCCTCCATACAATCCGTGCGGGCGATTTGAAGTGGAATGGACCACGGGCTGGGTTGGTATTCATACGCTTTTGACGAAAGTACTGATACTTCGTTTGATTGCGTACGAGTGAGCCAGAAATGACCATCTCTTCGGCACGTACGAGGATAATCTTTTGGCCGGCGAGGAGCTCCTTGGCAACGATGGAGCAGAGACGGCCGTGAAGATGATCACGACAGTCAATGAGGATGGGCTTTTCGAGAACCATGGTTGTTAATAATGTGTTGTAATTCTGTGGAAAGAAGGAAGATGAAGAAGTATGTGAGCGCGATACCAAAATAAAGAATTACTTCACGTCCATATCAACAGAGGGCGGAGCCGAAACACAGCTCCTCCTGCGTTCCATAACTAAAGAAATGATAGTGCCCCCTCATTTATTTAGCAACATGCATTCACGTAGATGATGATTGTTGATAGATGCGGTGGAGTAGTCATCCGCATACCACCACTACTCGAGGAGCGGGGCACCATTATTTTTCTTGAAGTTAAGAACATGAAGGAGGGTGCAGCCACCATGCCGTAACCCAAGTCGTCTCCTAAGAGTCAGACAGGAGCATGGTGGTCGGCGCCGCCTCTCGTATGGAGAGTATCCATTCGAATCGAGGCATCATATCGCGCACTTACACTCTCCAAAGCGGAAATGAATGAGGTGTGTTGGAGCAATGATATTCGAATCGATTTTACATTTTACGGGAAGCTTTGTACCAGCCTGCACGTAGAGAAAAAAGGAAGTCGGTAAGTCATCCCGCCAAAAAATGAGTTATCTTCTAGGTGTGTGGGGAAGTTCATTCTCGACGAAAGGAAGCGTATGATGACAACAAACGCCTGCTGTACCGAGTGCGGCGAGGAGGGGGGCGATGTCAGTCTCAAGATGTGTAAAGCTTGTATGCACGCCAGGTATTGCAGCGCCGCGTGCTAAAGGAATCATTGGCCGAAGCATAAAACTGCATGTAAATTGCGAGCCGCCGAGCTACGCGACGAGGCGCTGTTTAAGGACCCCCCGGCCAAGGAGGACTGTCCCATTTGCTTCATACCAATGCCAACGACATTAATATGCTGTATCTCGCTTCCACTTGCGACTATAAAGTCCGTGCCAATATACGACTTTGCGAAAGCAAATGATTAGCTGGCAGATGTGGCTACGGATGGATATTATCCATGCTGCGGGAAGAATATTTGTAGAGGCTGCGTGTACTCTTGGTGTACTCCTTCGGTCAGTCTAATAACGCTAGCAAGTGTCCGTTTTGCAATTCTGACCGAAGAAGCAAAACACGTGAAGAGAATAATGAAGATTTGATGACGCGGGCGGAGGCAAATGATGCCGGTTCGATTTGTGTACTGGCTAATTTTTATCAACACGGATTACAAGGTTTTCAGCAGGATCGTGTGAATGCAATCAAACAATACACTAGAGCAGCAGATCTTGGTCGTAGTAAGGCACATAGTAAATTGGGTACCATTTATTGTCAAGGGGGATGTTTGAAGAAGGGCTGGATGTGAAGGAGGCAAGATGCATCGTTGGAGGCATGGAATAGTTCTGGAAATATGGAACGAGCTGTAAAACATTGGACGATTTCTGCGTCAGCTGGATGTTTCCGTGCCATGCATAACTTGAGAGAATCATTCGAAGAAGGTGATGTCAGCATGGAATCAATTCACACAACTTTGGCAGCTTACAATAGTTCTTTTGTCGAGATGAGGAGCAAAGCAAGAGACTCGTATATCCGTGACATAATCGAATAATAATGACATTTATATCCAAATCATAACAGAACCAGACTCTTACCTAGAACTAGAACACCTCTCTTAGGTTGTGTCAATAGGTATAAGTTGCCTCACCGCAGATTACATTCGTAACAAGGTCACAGTGAATATGAGAGAATGGTTCCAGTTTAAGTTTTAGTAGTCAACATTTGCAGTATGTCATCAACTTTTATAATTGTCTCACACACTATCTTACAATATTCTGATGCCCTTCTGAAGTGATCAACATATCCGTCAAATATCTGCTCTCGTACGAGTGCAATACCCACGAAAAAGAATACCCTCAACATTTGTTAAAAACATTATGCATCCATCCATCCCTCTCTTTATATCTATAACGTAATTAGCTCTGGAAAATCAATTATTGTATCTCTCTCAGTGACAACCTCCGTGGGTTCGCTCGGTGTCCAAAAAACCTCAAATGCATTTAAACAATCACCACCCTCGACACGACAATCACTTGCTATACTTGTTAATACACTCTTCGTTTCGGATATGCTAAAGCCTGCTCGATCGAAATTCGTTTCATCACCCTGTATTTCAATAACTAAACTAATTACGGCAACAGTTCCATCAATAGTACTACTACTACTACTACCACCACCATTAGTAGGAGGAGGAGGAATATATTCCTTTTCAAATTTACATGCCTCTCTATCCGCCCATTGATTATATAAACTCTCTGCCTTACTCATGTCCGATTCTTTATACCATATACTCGTACTGCATGCCGACAACCAATCATCGCTTTTACGTAACAATGCCAAACATATCTCATGACACATTTTCGATAATTTCGAATCCCCCCGTCCGTCGATGTAGTCATCATCGTACCGAGATCCAATGTCGTTCTTACTTTCATTGCTATTACTATCGCGTCCATATCGTTCGAGGATGGCAAATATCGAATCTCGCGACGAGCGTTCACGACTGGTAACAGAGAGCGCTATTTGGACTTTGCCAACGGTGATACCTTTCCCCAATGGACCGTCGGTTTCGAATGCCTTATCCAGTCGATCGAAGAAATGAAGACGAGTAGTCGTAGCTCCTCTGCTACGTCTTATCGTGGCGACGCCACACCCACAACCACGAAATGATGACACGGCGCAGCGCCGCTGCCTAGGGAGAAGAAGTGGTGGCACGGGTGTGCGGACGAAGGCGGCAGTCGATGATGTGGTGGCCAGGGTGATGAATAGCAGAGGACACTTCATTATTTTTTTTCACCTTCCCATCCTTCAACCTCAAAAAAGCGGGAACCTGACGGTGGTGCAACACCATAAATTGGTAGAATAGTGGCAGCATGGTTGCGAAAAAGAGCAGCAATAGAAACCCTCACTCGCTGGGCGACGAGGTTGGCAGCATTTCCGACCGCCTTGGCAACGTTTCATTATCTGCGTCAATCAAACCAACGACTGCATCATTGAATGACGATATATCCCCCCTATTGTTCCATAACAAAGAATCATCTTCTATTGACATTCCGTCATGCTTGCCATTTATTGGTCCTATTGCAGTCGACGCCGAGCGAAAAAGTGTATTACATGGTCGTGGTATAATCACAACAAGAGACGTATCCGCGGGTGAATGTCTATTTGTCATACAACCCATTTTTTCAGCGAATGTAAATGAAGTTCATACACGCTACTTGTTAGAACAGTCAAATAATGGAGATGGCGGAGGAGATCATCATGACCCAGCCAAGGTTCTTGAAAGGATAGCAGAGGATGAATTTGTAAAGCAAGTTCAAGCCGCAATTGCTGTGTTGATCGATGAAGAAATACAATCCAAGACAAATATCAATCGTGCACGCAAACGGCTTAGTGCATTCCTGTTACAAATGAGTTCCGACAAGGTACCAACGACAATAGTAACAGCAAATCCTAATGAATTAATGGAAACCTTGGTCGGTAATGCAAGTAATATTGATTCGTCATCAGTATCAATAAACTTGAGTGAATTAGATGAAGAGACAATCTTAAATATCATCCGTCGTAATGCATTTGGACCCGACTTTCATAATTACGATAGAATCGCAAAGTGTTGGTCAACGAAAAGTGCAGTAGCAACTAACGACGACAACGTCAACGACGATAATTCCTTCTACTATAATCGTATACTGGGGGCATATCCACTAGCGGCTATGATCAATCACAGCTGTTGTCCTAATTCGGTGAAAGTGTTTAGTCGTATGGCCGCAGCCGCCAGCACTACTTCTCTGAATGGAGATAATAATAGTAGTAGTAATGCTACCTCTATCGATACGGAGGTGATGATTGTACATGCGAATACCAATATATCGAAAGGTACAGAGATAACATGGTCCTACCTTCCACCCTCAACTCCCTACGGTGTTAGACGGGAGGGATTGATAACGAAGTATGGATTTACATGCCAATGCCATCGTTGTATCAAGGAGGAGATGGTACATACGAATCACCCAAGATTTAGCAATATGTTATCTACCTTGACACAAATTGCTACACAATCTCCTGGGGACACGGAGGCAACAGAAAGCGTAATATTAAACCTCGAAGCATACTTTGTAGCGCCACCCACAACAACTAGTACGCCACCAATACCCACCGAAACACAACGATTTATACGAGCGGGATATTCACAATATTACATCAATTATATTAATACTTTGTTGCAGCAGCAGAAATCACTACTTGATACTAATAATGATGATGATGATGAGAAGAAAGCAGGTAAAGTTGGTATTGATCACTTGATCCAAATTGTAACAAATCTTCACTTTGCCTTCGTAACATGTAACAATGCAAGTACAGAACATATATCCATCTTACATGTATGCTACGACCTAGCGGTACATTTGCGTACAATTGCAATTAGTAAGAATGGTGGTGGCAACAACGATGACACCAACAACGATGACACTGTTGCTAGCTGTACCAAACGTGTACTCTTTTGGACAGATCAGTTAAAAAGAGTACATATGATACGATATGGTAAGCTGGGAGAAGATATAGAGAATGTTCGTTGTGTAATGAAACATACAAAGTTGATTCTTCGGAATCGTGATGGATGGTACATGACAAAAGATTGCTTTATTTGACAATACACTAAAGTGTCAATTGAAAAATTAAAATTGTCAAAGAAAATATTTGGAGATGCGGCTTTCTCTACTACACTCGTGTCAGCAACGAAAATGAAATTCTTTTGTCCCTGTACCCGACGGAACAACAAGGTTAGGGTTAGGGTTGCACCTATCCCAGATGATGCCGAAAGCGGGGAGGTAAAGGATGCATCGTCCGTCGTTGGTGATGAGGAGGAGGAGGACAAAATCGTTGCTAGCTCAGCTTCGGCCAATGGAGAAGCAAACGACTTCGACTATTCAAAGCTCTCACCCAAAGAGGCATTTGAATTGTTTGATACAAATAGTAGTGGTGATATTGACATGGACGAATTCTTCCATTTACTCGAAGTCATTGGTATAACAACAATGGAGGAGTCACAAGAACGTCTATTTCAGAAATATGCCAAAAGAGTAGTCGAGGAGGAAGGAGCGTCAACGTCATTAACAACGAGCAATAGTACAGTAGCAATCGATTACAATGGCTTCAAGTCAGCATGGCTACTATTGGGTGATCCCAAACGTGAACTATTAGATCGTGGAGTTACAGCACCTAAATTTGCGACACACTATCAGCTCGTACGGTTACTCGAGAAGACGATTGATGATGCTGATCGTACATACAGTCTAGCAAAAGCCGAGGCAGATCGATATCGTACAATACTGGATAACATAGCTGAAAGAAAATTGTACATTCAAAAGGCAAAGGAGTGTGCAAGTTTTGAACTTGCTAGAGCGTTAGATGCGGCGGGCTGCGTGTTTGTATTGGGAACTGGAGCGTATAATCAATACAGTGGCATGCCCAAGAAGGATATGACTACTACCACATACTCATTCGAGGGCATGGAATTGATCCAATCATTATGGGAGGATCGTATAGTAGCACGTATGGGAAATATGGGTGTGAACACCAATACGGCAGGGATTTGGGGCCGCAGGCCAAGAAATGTTGCCGTGACGGATAACACAATATTTGCATTGACAGATAGTGGCTTACTATCCTGGGGTGGAACATCCAATTGGAATACTCATGTTGTCATCCAAACTGCTAATACACAAATTGTCTCTGGTCCAGTGGCACAAACAACACCACGAAGTTCGGTATTGTTGATGAACAGTAGTCATACACACGAGAATCATAATTCTGCCATTAAGGAAGAGGCGGAGGAGGTGGATGCTCGGCGGGCCGTGGAGCTTATAAAGTTAAGAGTAGTTCTCAAATATCACAGCTGTTGGCCAGCTCATTTTGACGGCATCACTGACCTCAAGTCTATTCGTGATCATTTGGTAGCCAGGGTGGAGAGAGATATATTGATTCAAAGCCTGCTCCTGCGTGGCAAGACGCTTGAAAAAGGTGAGTTGTGCCATGATCAATTGCATTCCACAAGAACAATTGACTATCAATACCTCCAACGACTTGTACACACGTAGGATTATCACAATTAGAAATGGCAATCATTTTAGCCAATGATATACGACTCGAAAGAGAAATACTTGGAGAAAGGGGTCATCAATCGTTTTGCAACATGGAGCGTGAGATTATTGATTTGACGAAGAGGAAGGATATCAAGCAAGCTGATTATTTGCGTTTGAAGTTTATAGAAAAGTGGATGCCATTGTCAAAGGAACAGAATACACGAGCCATTATTGACGATCAAAAAAAGGAAGTCGAACGAATGAGTCATTATGATCAACAAGAAAAGGCCTATGAACAATGGAACATCAAGAGAGCTTGTCTTGAACTGGCGCCTATAGATGAACACAAAGGATTATTGGCTGGCTCAATCACAACGAGAGGGTCCGATCTACAAACACCTCGTGGACAATTACAGTGTCATAAGTTATCTGCCGGATCAAATCATGCTTCTATCATTGTTCAAGATGAAAAAACTCGGGTTGGAAGACTCTACACTTGGGGTGTGGGCTCTCTTGGAAGACTCGGTCATGGCGAAAGCGTTCAAGATTGCAATTATCCAAAACTTGTCGAGGTACTGAAAGGATCATCGATCAAAGAAATTAGCTGTGGATATTCACACAGTGCTGCTATAACGACAAGTGGTGAATTGTTTGTCTGGGGTGATGGTTCCTGTGGAAAGCTTGGATTCGGGAACGAATTGACTGACTTCTTTTGCCCAACCCCGAGCAGGCTCCTCAGAAATATAACCGTAGTCAAAGTCAGTTGCGGTGCATTGCATACTGCGTGTATTGGATTATCTGGCGAGTTGTATGTGTGGGGTGCGTGTGACAGTGGACGACTGGGTCTAGGGCCCGATCGCTGTGGCACACAGTTTTCTCCAACACTTGTCAACTCACTTCGACACGAACGAATTGCCGAAGTTAGTTGTGGAACGTCGACAACTCTAGCCTTATCAGTAACTGAGAAAGTGGGTACAAAAAGCCGCACGAGTGTCGAACGAATGACTGGTGGACAACTGTACGTAGCCGGTCCGAAGAATTTGTTAGGTGCTTCGTTTCCATCATTTGGAGAGCTCGAATGCCTGAGGGAAAGCCCAATGGTAATTAAGAGTGTTGCCGCTGGTTCATCTCATCAAGCGTTTATTTCCCAATCTGGTGAGCTATACTGTTGGGGACATAATAAACACGGATGCTGTGGCCAGCCAGAGGCAACGACATTTCTACAAGAACCAACCTTGGTCGAACGGTAAGCAGCCGAAGACAACCATTACTCTCACTCAAATAGTGTCTACTTTCTGACACTAGTTCAAAATAATGATTTATTCTCATACAATTCAGACTGTACAAAGCTCCAAGAAACTTAGCTTTAGGCAAGCCTTGTCACATGAGCACACTATTCAACGACTCTACTGGCTTGTCTGCAAATAATGCGGTAGACGGCAACATTAACGGAAATGATGTATCATCGCTCGCACATACACAATTCGAGGAACACCCATATTTTGAAGTTGATTTGCAGATGGCGGCATGTATTACGAATATTCGCTTGTGGAATCGAACCGATACATCAGACGATACGTCCCTACCGGTTGATTACTATAGCAGACGACTATTTCCATGTGTTATCATGATTTCTCAGCAACCATTTCGTACCGATTTGAGAGGTAAAGAAGCACTCGACGCAAGCATGTCCCAAAGTGTGGCACACATCCGGTTTACAGAGGATACGCAAATGAGTAATTGGGACGCTCCTAAGTTTACAGAGGGACGTTATGTCCGTTTACAATTGGAGAGTTCGACGTTTCTTCATTTTGCTCAAATTGAAGTGTTTGGCCATGATGACATGTCCCATGCATATACCTCCATCAGTTCCTGTTCCGCTGGCAAGTTCGTAACAGCAGTAGTTATTGATGGTATGGATAGAAATGGGGTGGAGGCAGCTTTTAAACGTGCAATATCTGCTGACTGGTACAACGCAGAGATACTTCGACAGTTCAGCACATACGCCGACAAGTATAGTAAGGAATCATTATTTAACAATGACGCGAGGTGCTTACTGTGTGATTGCAATAAAGAGTGTGATATTTGCACTCTCAAGTCTAGATTTAGAGACGATGTTCGGCACATTGCTGATGGCAATCATCCTTATCGACTGCGGGACCTCGAAGCTCTTCTACTTAGCCCGAAAAACGTTGACTGTTCTAACAATAATTAATTCTAAACTCTATTGACTCACTACATATAACTGAACATCTCGACAACATAGCATACCCCAACTCTGGTCAAGCAGGAGCAAAAGTAGTGTCCAAACCTGGCATAACATGACCTAACAACGTGATCAAGGTTGATTCGTTGAAAGGACCGATCTAATAAAGTAGATCATCTCCGTATCAGAGCTAATATCATTGAAATGACACCAATCACTAGCTCGATCCCACATGATTCCCATGATATCAGAAGTATCAATAAATGACATTCCAGATGCTTTGCAGGCTCGTTCTGTAATCTCATTGTACATGTCAATAACATTTGGACTTCTCCAATCTTTTGGTGGACAATGTCCTATTTTGTCTCCAATGGGGTTGTAGCTTTATATGAGTCAAATGAATAATGAAAGCAACACACGTAGTTGAGACAATAATATAACACAACAATAGTAGTATGAAACCAAGATACTGAAGGCACTCACTGAACGGAACGATAAAATACATGCACACTGGGAGGAAGAAATCTTAGCATCAAAACCATGACTTGTTTCAGAGTATGTTCATACACTGTAAATGAAGTTAGATCATTACCTGGCCATCCAGCATCCCACTGACCAGTCCCAATAATAATCTTTGTACAATTTTTGTTGATAATTTCATTTATTTTGGTCTTGTTGGTAAGGTTTGATGCAAATTTAGCTTCAACAAAATCAAACTGAAATATTTCTCCAAGTGATGAATTTAATCCATTCGCATCTCCTCTCCATTTACTCAGGCTATTGCTGCTGCTGTTGCTTTCGTCATTGAGGATTGTCTCTAGTGCCTTAGAATGACGAATCAACATACGTGAATGACTCGCACCAACAAAACAGATTTTTTCTCGCCTTCCCTCCAATAGCTTCTTAATATCAATCTGCTTTGTGAAATTGAACTTGTATGGTATAAACCGTTCAACACTAGTAGCTTTACTGCATCTGGGAGAGGTACTTTTATCGCCTCTACAATTCTGAGGTTGATATCTTGTATATAGTGGTAGGTATGTATTATTATCGCCTGCGGGTGATGCATCATACCAGTGGCCAATGATAGTTGCACTACTCTCATCGCCAATCACCATGGAGGATGATGGAGGAAGAACATTTATATAAACTCCATCCTCTGTCAATCGATGTCGAGAAGGGTTTACCATACACATGCTAGTAATATGAACATGAGGTGTATGTACAGTAAGTTGGTTGCACATGGTAGCAATAATTTCAAGATAGTATTTCCCTGGAAGTAGAGGAGCATAGTAGTCGTAGCGCCCAATAATTACATTACTGTCTTTCTGAGAAGTAGTCCAAACTAGTTTGACAAGCATTGGTCCAGACATTCGACCAATCAAATGAGGATGTAAGCACTCTCTCTGTGTTTTAAGATTGAGTACAATCATGGACTCTTCTGGTATATGTAGTATACTTTCAATTTCATGTGCTAACATTGACGTCTCACTTTTTGCCAAAGGGACGGTTATTGATGTTGATTCTGTTATTGCTATTGTAGGTTTTATTGTCGTTGTCATCGTTGCCGAATAAGCTTTGGAGCTTGGATTACTGCTTGGATTACTACTTGGATTACTTGATGAACTAGACGAGGGATTGCTACTCGGATTGCTCGACGGATTCAATGAAGGGCTAGGACTCGTGGTATGCGTTGTTGCTGGACTCTTTGTAGCAGGATGATAAGCCGAATCAAATAATGTTTCGTCGTTGCTTGATAGTTTTGTTGCATCAATCGTATCCTCATTCAACAAAAAAATACGATCTACTGTAATACTACTACTAGCGTTCGTCATTAAGTAGGAGTTTGAATTCTTCGACTTATAATTAACAGCCGAGCTACTGTTCACCTGCGGTCTATTACCCCAAGAGAATAGTTGGGCACCACGAAAGGTAGAGTCAATATTATTATATATGCCGCCAAGTACTAGTACTACGAATAAAAGTAGCACCGAGAGTATACGCATACGAGAGTAGTGCACTCCTACAATTGGGTAACGTTCTTGTTGTAAGACCCGTGGAAGGAGGAGCAACGAGTCCATGACGCCAGCTAGAGACGTAGTCTTCTATAGGCAGTTCGTCGAGAGAGGGACTTGTTGGTGCTCATGATTGATGGGTTGATCGACGTTCGAGTTTGACGAAAAAAAAATGACGGAAATAGACCTTTTGTCTGGCCGCCTCCACTCGTGTATCTTCGATGTTGATCGTCATAATGGTTCTACTAGCAATGTTAATGCTGGGCAGTGGCCATGCTTTCCAAGCAGCTTCTCCTCCCATGCCAACAAAATGGCCCATCGTGGGGACACTGCCCGATTTTTTAGCTCGGGGAGGCATAGATCGATATTCTCAAATATATGAAGAAATGTATACCGAGTACGGACCGGTATTTGCCATGTCAATTATGGGCGATACCGAAATCATTATTAGCAATCCGGAAGTATATAATTCGATATGTCGTAAGGAAGGGAAATTCCCGATTGGTGGTGCCGAGGCGGTGACAAACTTTCGTGATTATTATGAAGAAACGAATAATACCTTGGGTTTATATAGTTTGTCACATGGTCCGGAATGGAGGGTATGGAGAGATGCATTAGAAGAGGATATGTATAAAGATTGGGAGGGATACTTACCATCCATTGCTAATGTTGTATCGAAAATGTAAGTATTTTGCTGTGTTTATGTTTTTGTAGTTCTTTTTTAGAATTCGATCTAATAGCATCGAATGAAACATTTCATGACGCTGCCGGATTTGTGTTTTGGTGTTATTTAGATCAAAGGTGGCAGGATATGAGATTACCGAAAGCAAGAATATTGCATTCGTTGACTTTCTTTCACGATCAGCATTTGACATGTTCTACGCGATCATGTATGGTGAATCGCCTTGCACCACTGATAGCAGTATTGTAAACCCGGGTAATATTGACTTTGTAACATCATCACAGAATGCATTTGACCTTACTGGTCAATTGATAACTAATCCAATGGATAAGATATTTGGTGGTGATATATATCGTAAATTTAAGCTATATATGGATAAAACGACCATCTTTGCTCGAGAGAAGACGGCTGGGTACATGTCACGTATTATGACAGAAGTTGATAATGACAAAAATGAAACCTCATCATCTGTGGTGGTGGAGGGGAGTAATAAGTGTCCCATAGCCGCGATTAAGAATAGTTTCGTTGGACGGCTTGTGAATCGTGGTGAGCTATCATCGAATGATATTCTATCACTCGGTACGCCAATGCTAATGGCTGGAGTTGATACTACTGCCTACGTCATGAGCTGGTTATATTTGAATTTAGCAACGAATCCCAATGTACAAACGAGGCTTGCGCAGGAACTACGGACAGTCCTTAATGGAGCAGATGTGACGACAGTAGAACAGATACAGTCGTTAACCTACTTAAAGGCCTGCATACGCGAATCTCATCGACTCACACCACCCACGCCAATGATGATAAAAACACTCCAGGAGGATACGGATGTTGTTATTGATGGTGTAAGGTATGACATACCCGCTGGTGTACGTGTAGGATTGAATCTACGTGGATATCCCATGGATTCACGGTATGTGGACAATCCACAATTATTCCTACCAGAACGTTTCCTCCCAGATGCTGTGCTGGCACGTAAAGGTACGCTGTCTGAAATAGCACTGGATCATCCTGCATTCGCGGATCCATTCGGACGTGGCAAGCGTCGTTGTCTTGGTTCGAATTTGGCTATTGCCGAAATAACAATATTGGCAGCAAGATTAATACAGGATTATGAATTATGTCTCATAGATCCAACTGCCAAGTGGAAACCAAAACAAAAGTTAATGTTAAAGGCTCATCCATATCCTGATATGAAACTTGTTCGTCGTGTTTGGAGTTAAAGGTGAAGGTGGTGATAATATTAGGGCGAGTATTATTATTATGTACAGAATGAATCTATCTTTTTGGATTGTAAATTAGAAAATCAGGCTTGTTGGAGTGAGATTTTAACAAGTACGTACACCTTTTTAAATCATTAGAGAACAAATCTTAAATTGCTTGATTCAACAAAACAATACTTGGCACCATAAGTATCTTAAGCTTGGTCACATAGAAACTAAACATCATGTTTTCATCTTACACTTTCATCATACTCTCGTCCACATTATTTTCTCTTACTCTACTACTCCTAGGAGTGCTTTTTTAGCATGCACTCTTGGGATTTGCAAGCACCAATCGTCGTTTAACAATCTGTGGATCAAAGTCTACACATTCTTCAGCACTGCCATCTTTTCCTAAGTAGCAGTCCTCATCTACAATCGGGAGTAGTCCATTGCCCCAATTGATTGTTGGTGCTATTGAAGCAGTAGGGGCATCATTGTCATCCCCATATGCCCAACGGGGCAATCGACGCGGTTGGTCATGTGCATTCACACTCCGCGTGGGACGTGTTAATGGATCAAAGTCAATACAGTCGAGGTAGGTACTATCGGCACCCATGTAACATTCATCATCGACAATGGGTGCGTCGGTTAGGATGTAGCTAGGAGCTGTGTTTGTCAGTATGGGTGCATCGTAATCATCGTTCTCTCCGGCGGCGAATAGTCGAGGAGAAAGAAGAGGACGAGTAGCAGCAGCAGCAGCAGTAGGACAAAAGGCCGTTGTGGCAGAGGGTGCAGTACTAGCAATGAAGAGTAGAAGTGCGAGTATGAAGCGTGCCATGGTCTAATAATCAAAAAAGCGGCATGAAAAAAATGGCATCCAAAACATCAACACAACATCACACGACCAAAACTTCCCGCCGAAAAAAATGACGCATCAAACACAACACCTTCTCCTCACATACGCGCAAGCGGCACAGCGAACATAGCATGACACCGAATACTACTAATACACCAGCTGTTGACAACAATAGTCCTAACATAAGGGGAATGGCATGAAGAAATATGGCAGAACAAGGCACCTCAAGTCTCACAAGATATGGTACACAGGGGCTCGGCATTGCTTACAGTTCATGTGGAAGTGCAAATTATATATTTTATGTATTATCCATCTCTGTAGTACCCAAGACCTGAACTGCCTGTCTTGTACACGTACCCCTTTATGTTACCGGCAAACACTCTAGAGGCTATGAAGCAGCCCAAATTCGTCACATTCGCCTTCTCAATGGTGGAATCAAGACGACGTTTCTTTTGTGCTTCCACCAAGTGGTGGACACATACGTGTGACAAATTGTCATCACGTTGAGATTCCCTTGAATGCAATAACTGGAACAAGATCTCAGCCCCATCTATCAACTTGTGAAAGGTTTCGGAATGTTTCATTATATGTAGCAAGTGCTTCATCACTCCCGCCTCCACTACCAGATTACGATATTCAGGGGCTATCTGAACAATATTACCAAGCGCTACAATTGATTCATTGGCTATAACGTCATTGGATGAATCCAACAAAGTGACCAAGATTGGAAGTAGACCCTCAACTTTTGCAATCACACCGGTTTGATCGCTAGTAGCCAGTTTGATTGAGACATGAGCCAAATTTGTCTGGATAGGGGGGTCATGATTTGTACTCAAGATATCAATCACTGTCGGGAGAATACCCGCATCAATCACATCTTGAATAAGAGGTTGACCAAAATCGATAATATTCACAAGAAGAGTTGAGCACTCAGGTAACATGTGCAATCGTGCAGGTGACTTCATCATGCGTGTCATTGGAGGGAGAAGACATTTACCACACACTCCTACGACGTGACTTTTTGCTGCAGTAACAAGCAAACTCAAAGAACTCTCGACACATTTGTCATGCTTGGAACCAAGTAGCTGAATAAAACGTGGTACTGTTTCGTTCGTCACCACCCTTTTACGAATATGGTTTGGTCCGCTGATAACAATTTTCGCCAAGGATTGTACAGCAGCTATCACAACGGAGTCGTTGGATGACTCTAAGCATTGGATCAATGGTGGAATGCCACCAGCGTCGACGATCCTATTTCTTTGCTTTGGAGTGCCTTTTATAATAATATTCATCAAAGAGCTTACTGCGTATTCGAGACATAGGAGATTGCCCCTCAAGCGCTGGACCAGGCCAGGTATCAGTTCATCAATTTGCTGACAAAGAGTATCTGTTACTTCGAGGAAGTCGAAAATAAGCCTTAGACAATGCCGTTCAATGCCGTCAAACTCATCACTATCGTCATCCGTAAGAATCAATCCAATCTTCGGGAGAAAGTGTTCGATTACACTTGCTGGGGGCTTCTCGAAGTCTTTCACATATATGAGTAGGCCAATCTTGCTCGTCAATTGTTGAATAGATAATGGAGACAAATACTGACGAGTGGGAGGAGGCAACGATGTACAATTGTCTGTTCTGAAAGATCTCAGTATAGCAGCAGTGATTTTGAGAGGAGAAATTTCTTTGACGCTCAACTCAGCATATTCAATGACCCGCTTGATCTCGACAAGCTGTTCATCGTTGTAGCTGACGAGGTGAAGAACTTCTCCATCATCAGCAGCTATTTCATAATGTCTACCACTACCCAGCAAACGTAAAAGGCGCTGGTCTGAACAGAGCAACTCGTGACCGCCGGGCCGGCTTTCTATGACGCTCTCAATCGTTGATATATTCACGCAAACATCTAGCTCATGCATTCGATCTGAGTAAGCGTGAGTTGTGGAGCTTTGCCTAGACTCAAAATGAAGAACAGATTCCAAAGGGAAGCTCTTACATGCCCGCAGGCACGTTTTGCAAGAATTTGCATGCTGCCTTCCAACATTTGGGCAGCACAACCCCATTACCTTCAATTTCTTCGGCAATGCCCCACAGCGAAATGCACCAGATATGCTATCTATTAATGCGATCATTCGGTCTGTGGGAGTATCTAGATCATCATCAAAAAAATTCGCGTTCGCAATAGCGAATCTCTTGAGAACCTCCCCATCTTCTCCCTGTCCCCTAAAAATCATACGCTCCAATTTTTGGAACTTCAAGATAAATGGTACCACCCTCATTCTTCTTTCGAAATCTATATCTGCTGTTGGCCAATCGGGCTCACCGGGTTCTTGTATGATCTCCACTTTCAGTAGACAATTGATATTAATTTCTGTTACATCGCGGAACCGATATGCGATGGCCAAATTCATCTGCGCCGCTTTATCAATATGCAACGTCTTCAAAAGTGGTATGGCATTCCGCAGTATCATACGCGATGTCGCCGCACAAGAGAGGATGGTTTCGAATGGAAGATATTGCATCACCGACGCCCATACTTCGGGTGGCAACGCCCGCTCCTCGCCTCCACCGTCGCACGACGACATTGCTGTAGACATCACCGCCGTCGGTTCCCGAAGCTCACGCGTCCCTGTCCCTAAAAATTAAAAATGACGGCTCGGGGAGATAGGAGCTCCGCCATGGAATCCCGCCAATGAAAATAACAAAACAACACCCTCCTTCCTCCCCCACACGATGCTACGAAAGCGGCACAGCGAACATAGCATGACACCTAATAATACACCTGCCATGACGACGACCGTCAATAATACTACAAATAATAACAAAGGCTGTGGTATGAAAAAATATGGCGGCATTGGGCGATTGCGTTCAAGATCATTGTTAAATCTTCAAGGAGGTAGATCGTCATTGCAACATCCTCCTCATTTTTCCAGTACAACCACTAATTCGTCATTGTCAATCTTGCCAACGATAATTAGAAACGAATCCTACGCAGCAAGCAATAATAATAGCTGTCATACGCGAACAATATGTAATTGCTGTCAATATTTCAAATTCATTAGTATTACAATAATGAAAAGAATAATCAAATCATGTTCAATGTTTATTACAACAATTCTAATACCAAGGATACTTCAATTACATACAACTGCAATTCACAAATCATACACCTACAAATACATATATCAACTGTTACAACCCATTATATATAAAGCATACATAATTCTACATTTAGTAACATGTGATATCCTCAAACTAGTACAATTAATTATACATGAGGTAATACTACCATTAACAAAATATCAATTAGCACTACTACTATTTGTGAGTATGTCGTATTATTCATGTTACATGTATTATATTGAATTACCAATCTATCAATATAATAATGAATGGTTAGCTTGGGAAACGGCTATGCAATTATCAGTAACTAATTTAATCCCACCATCACCATCAGTAACACAACGACAACAGCAACATCATCCACCACAAATCCAACAAGAAGAAGAACAACTTCATCATCAGCAGCAGCTGGAACGATTATTCACAAAGGAACAATTAAATCAAACTTATCCTAGTGTGTATAATGTACCAATACCTAATTATGAATTAATGGAACGTACACGTAATGTATTGGCAGATCGGTTACATGATTCTTCTGTACAATCATGTATTGACTACCATCATTCTAATAATCATCATCGACAGAATGAGGAGGAGAAGGAGAATGAGCAAACAGCAACAACGCCAATACCATCAATGTCAACATCCAATTATCATCATACATTACCCATCCTAGGTATAACTGTTGCCAATGACACACCCACTAATCAATATTTACGTCGTTTACTACATACGATAGATTTAAATATTGTTGGCTCGACCATAATTACATGGTATGATGAACATACTGAATATCAATTTGTCAATAGTATATATAGTCGTAGTCATATTGTTATTGATAATGCTATACAGGAGTATTTGGAAGTTAAGAAATTTGTTAAAATTGCATCTTACTATGGAAATGAAGAAGAGACGGAGGAGGAGGAGGAATATGATAATATTGACAATAGCAACAACAATAATAACAATTATCCAGCATCATCATCATCATCATCATCATCATCATCATCATCAATACCATTATCAGATGTTACATCACTAAAACTCATGTCTGAAACAACACTGTCAATACAACAATATTGTATAATCGATGAGAAGGCCGGTGCATGTATGAATGAACTTGTTATATTACACTTTCCAACGAACCTTGGTTGTTCCTTGGGTGCCAATAATGCATTATTCTTACACCCAACGGCACCACATTGGTTAATTGCTAATTATGATATAGCCTACCCTCCTGACATATTGAACAATATGGGATTGGAGTTACATCGTGCACGTAAATATAATGTCAAATTGGCTGTACATACTTATGGATATATCTATGGACGGGGTAAAATTGAAAATCCATGGAGTAATTTTGTAATAACGAATTGTGCCGTATCAAAGGTGGGAGTATGGGATGAAAATATCTTCCCTGCGTACTATGAAGATGATGATTATCGTGATCGTATACGATACATACTTGCGACGTGGTATGAGATTATTAATCCACCAACCACAACCACTGCCAACTATGATAATATTAATAATGATGGACAAGAGAAGAAGAAAGTTGATTCGTATTATTATACCAACAATGCACCACAAAAGTATATTAATGATACATATTTAATACGATACATGACAAATAGGAATGTTAGTGTGGTACATGGTCCAATAAATGCCAATACCTATCTTAGTGGGACACATGAAACAATGAAACAGGCACAGGAGGAGGAGGAAATAAAGAAACAATTTATGCATCGACTAATTGACGAAGAAGAAAGTTTCATTACTCGTTTATGGTTATTACTTACCCATGGTTGGTGGCAAACCAATGAAGATGATGACGACGACGATGAAAGCAAAATGAGACGACATAGTGAGACTAATACATTACATTATGAAAGTTTACGTTGGAATTTGTTAAAAGATGTGGCTGATGCTGAGGCATACTTCCGTTGCAAACATGGAGCCTTACCCGATGCCGGTGTACATGGCGATGACCCATTGCGATACTTTGGTTGGTATGAACGAAACTTAGTACCGTTTGTAAATCAAACAAGGGGGATGCAACTACGAGAATACTTCAAAACTAATCATCAAAATGAAACAACAATTATTGGTGGTGTGAATCGAATGAAAGACTACTATGCTACAGATGATGTTGTATTGGAAAGTAGAAGTAATACTGGTATAGAATCGACCTTGTCACCATGGGCCACATGGACATTCAATGCCACACGAAGAAGATGTGTTCATGATGCGGTAAATGTTCTTCTATCGATGCCACCCTCGGAAGAAAGGACAGTCCTAACGAATATATTTAAGACTTTGTGCTCCGTTTGCTAGAAGTTAAAGGTTCATTTCTTGAGGAAGTCTTCTGCAGAGTTCGTATGTTCAGTAAACTGATCTAATATATCTATAAGTTTATAACTGGCATCATTTATTACCTCTCCACATGTTTACATTGGCTATTACTGCACCAATCCATAAAGTCTTCACCTTTTCTGCACTATCCTGCTTCACCCACGGTTTAAGCATCTTAAATAGGAACTTATCATCCTTCTCAGCCCAATGCTTACGCAATGCCATGGCACTATCTACACCAGCATCTGTAAGCGCTGAGACTAGGACAACAATTTTCTTTATTGGTTTACGTCGTGTAATGATTGCTGGCTCATCATTCAATAATTCTGATAGGCCTGACAGTTCAGGTAAAACCTTGCCTTCAAGTAAGTATCTAGCAAACCATCGATAGGAGTCATCCTGCAATGAGGAACCATGTTTCTGAAGTAGGTCATACATATCCACAAAACACGGTGGTACAATCCATCCATGTCCACCAAATTTACTTTCCACGGCACATTGGATCGAATCTTTCTCCTTAACGTATCGAGGTGCAGGTATAGCAAGAGGTTGATCGCCAAGTGTTATTAAATTGCTACCATGACACAATCCTCCACTACCTAACCATTGAACATCAATAGGTGTTACACGTTGCATAATAGTAACAGACGTACCATCTTTCTTCGTTTTCCGTACAATCGAATCAAAGCATACCCATTCCGGCCGTGTGGAATGTACTGAACTATTATTATCAATGAAGAGTGGTTCCTTCAATCTAGTATTACCACATATATATGCTGATCGAGGTATGCCACTAAATTCATTATTCAATGTCAGTGACATTCCTGGTGGTGCACGTCGTGCAACATTATCCAACAGGCCAGACGCAATAGCCTGTCGGAGTAGACATTCCTGATTCCGTGTCGGGGGAGGCATGGACGGTAAATATTTACCAGTTTCGACAGCAATCCCACCGCCATGTCGTAAACGCGCCTGGGCCAGTTTGCATAAATGCAATCTCATCTTTGCTATACGTTGCATAATTACTAATTGTAAACCATTCTCTTCACAGAATTGTCGATGAGCAAGTTTTTCAGACGCCCCCCCTGCGCCTCTACCAACATAGGCATATGCACCTACTGCCTTCAGGGCTGATAGGACATCACCTCCATCATGTACCCATTGTGACTTGAGTCCACGTTGATGTTCTTGATCCATCTTAAGTATATGATTCCGATCAATCTCATCAAGACCCTTTGTATCATCGTTCTGATGTAAATTGTCTGATTCATCCTCCTCACTGTAGTGAGAAGTAACAAAGGGTGTGGACTCAGAAAGCAAAGCCACCAGTGCAATTGCGTAATCAAGTACCTTCGCCTGTGCTGCAACTAAAAGCATTTTGCCATATCGTACCCCCAAAGGCAATTGTGCTACTGCTGCGCCCAATGGCGTAATCGTACCGTCTCCACCATATTCCTCAACTTTTGTAATATCAATACATCCCAAATTTGCCAACATTGTCACTGCTGCTGTAATCTGACTTTGATCAGGAGGGGTGGGGAATGGAAATGATATTACATTCCTAACATTCATTGCCTTCATGGCTAGTACAATATCTTCAAGAGGACGTGTAAGTACCTCCGGTAATGCAAAGTCATCCAAATGTCGAGAGTAGACACTTGATGAGTACAAGCGGTAACAGTGTCCAGGTCCAGTCCGACCTGCTCGACCAGCACGTTGATCGGCCGCTGCCTTACTTATCCACATGACATCGTATGAGGCTACGCCAGTACCGGCATGATAATTACGACATTTTTGTCTACCACAATCAACGACATAGGATATTCCCTGGATAAATACAAACAATGAACAAACAATGAACAAAATGCAAGATGCAACAAAGTGAAGGCTTTACTGAACAAATGAACTTACAGGAATTGTAATACTCGTCTCTGCAATATTAGTAGCAATAACAATTAAACGTGTATCCTCAGACACAGGTGCAAATACCTTGGCTTGTTCGTCAGTAGAAAGCATGGAATATAATGGTAGGATTTGCACTTTCGTTGGTAACTTGTTGTTATCATCTTCATTACTGCCAGGTGCAAGACTAAGATCAAATGGATTATCATCATCATCATCCACAAGACAATCATAATCATCTTCTCCGTCCTCTTCTTGATAGAGGTCACCATCTACTTCATCGTCATCCATATCACGATAACCATCATTATTTTTGGTATCCAACTGAGTATGATGGACATCATTCATCCCTACTATAAGTTGATCATCTATTCTTCTTGTATCATTTGACTTCTTTGTTCGACTATTGCATTTGCGTGGTCCCAACCGTTGTTTCAACCGATTGACACACCGTACAATCTCTTGCTTGCCAGTAAGGAATACAAGTATACCCCCACGAGGGAGTTTGTGATGTATGTTACATACCTTCTCCATTACCTTCTTTTCATAATCATCCAATTCGGTTACCTTGCTATGATGTATAGATACTGGATATGTCCGTCCAGGGACTGTAACTAATGCAGGTTTACTGTCATTACTTGGGAATAAACGTGTATTATTCATAAAATCATCCACACGTAATGTCGCTGACATAATAATCAACTTCAACGGTGGTAATGACCCCTCTAATGCAGCCGTTTGTCGTAGTGGTAGTGCCAAACTTAATAAACCAAGTAATATATCTGTATTCAAATTACGTTCATGTGCCTCATCAATAATAATAGCACCATACTTACGTAATAATAAGTCACTTTGTATCTCTTGTAATAGTATACCATCTGTCATAAATTTGATACGCGTACTTGACCCTAAACCGGCAGTTTCATATCGTGTTTGATATGCCACTAGATTATTATTACTTATTGTTACACCTGTCCCATATCCCATTTCATAACATACACGTTTAGCAGTGGATACTGCCGCGACGCGTCGGGGTTGGGTAATCCCTATGAGTAAAGAAGAGGAGGAGGTATTATTATTAGTCGATAATTCATCAATGGTGTTTTTTATTTTGTCCTCCGTAGGCAGCACCTGACGCTGCTCCTTCGATTGTTGCAATTTACTACTACAACTACAAAAACCAGCCTCAAATAGAAATTGTGGCACTTGTGTTGACTTTCCACTCCCAGTCTCACCACATAATATAACACAATCATTATTCCGTACAGCATCAATGATTTCATATTCCATACTTGATACTGGTAAATCATATCTTGTTTCTTCTATATTTGCTGGACGGTTAATTGATTGGTGTACAATTGCTGTACTAGTGGTAGTATTATAACTATGATGATTCTTCCTACTTTCCTCCTCTTCCTTATTATGGTTGGTTTCAGTTGAAGTGATTGTTGCAGCATCAGTAAGGTGGTGATGCTTCATAGTTGAAATTGTAATATTATCAGATGTTGGTTTATATACTGTACGTTGTTTACGCTCCTTGTCCTCTATTATTGCAATCCGATCTTCCTCGACTTTTTGTTGTGTTGATATTTCATTTAGTAGTTCCTCATTACGTACATCGGTCGTTGTTTTGAGGGTAGATAAACTACTGAGCATCATTTGAGCAAAGTTCGGTATTGTTGTTGATGGTGTTGTTGATGATGTGGTAGGGGATGATACTGCAGTTGGTTTATCGTCATCGAAGGGCATTGTCCCAGTCGAGACTTTTTCAATGTTGTTATTAGAGGCGTCATCATCATCATCATCATCATCATCATCATCATCGTCGTCCATTCGTTTCTTCTTCTTATTTTGTTTCATCCCAGCAATATCATTACTACTATTATCATTAGTATTCGTCGGTGCTGCCGCTGATATTGTGTTCTGAAACGATGACTCATTGGGTCTATCATACTTATCATACAACAAATCAATTTCCTCATTCGTTAATTGTATTCCCCATTGTTCTTTTTTTCGGAGATGCTTTACTTGTTGTTTCTTGGTAATTTTTTTACCTAATTCTGAACTTTTTAGTAGTAGACTTTGTGCAGCAGCTGCTGTTGAGGTGTCGTTAGTAGTAGTAGTACTATTATCAAGGAGTGTATTCTCCTCCAACTCCTTGTACAAACTAGCACGTACTTCTTTTTGCTTTTTTCGATGTTCCAATTGAGCTAGTTTACGTTGAGCATTCTTGTATGTTATTTTAGCCGCCCTGATTTCCTCCTTGGTCAATGGCGGTAATAATTCTGTTGTCTTATTCGACTGTTTACGTTTCTTCTTGGATGATGGTAGTATAACAAGTGATTCATCATTCCCCATGTCTGCAAATTGTGCACGTAATTCCGGCGATAATAGTGATAGCATATTATTCCTCGCATCATCGTCACCACCACCAGCAGCACCATCATTCCCCTTTCGTTTCTTCGTGATCTTAGTAGGATGGTCCTTCTTTTGCTTCCGATCAATTATACCGTCATCATTGTTATAATCGGCACGACCACGCTCATCATTCTGCGCAAGTCCACGTTTCCACGTCGACTCCGATTGATGAATGATACTTTCTAATTTCTTCTCCTCCGTATTAATATCCATATCCTCTGCTTTGCCTCCATCACCATCGGCACTATTATCACCGGCGTAGGAGGTCATGTGACGTTGTGAAATTTTACGATAATTGGATGCATACTTGGCAGGATTGCTCTTGGAACGTCTCATACTACTTTATTGTTCGTCTCGTGCTACTACTGCTACTAATAACTAACCGTCTTCTTCTCGAGACTACACTACTCTCACCAACACACCCCTTCTTTTGTTCACGCCGCGTCCTCCCATACGGGTGGTCGAAAAATGCGGGAACAGTGTGTGGTCTCCTTTTTTGGGCGGGAACAAATCAACACTACATTTTCGCGGGGGGAACAAATAATAATCAACTCAGAAGTTGAGGTATGTGACTCCCAGCATAGGAGGACGACGTCCACGACGACCTACCAGACGATGATGGAAGTCACAAGGAAGAAAGAGTGTCTAGCTTAGGGTACGTATGTACCTACATACTAACACCCCCCCACAGTTGATATTGTGTAACAATCTCAACTGTACAAACAGGATGAAGGGACAGACGTACAAGGAACAAAAGCTAGCCAAAGATTGCTATCGTTGTGCAGAGAATATAATCACTGACCCCAAATATAATTCCCCAATGGTACAAAAAAGAAAATGGCAGGCTGAAAGAAGAAATCTTCGTCAATAAAACAGTCTCCATGAATGTAGAACAAGACAAATTACCCATTGTCATCAAGTAGTCGATCATCACCCACAATGTTGTCAGTTGCTGTATTGGTGTAGTTGTCAAGCTTGGCGATGGATTTGTCGAATTGAGTATCCAATTGAGTATTGAATTTGTTGAATTGAGTATCCAATTGAGTAATCATTTCAGAATATTAGCCCATATGATGTCATCGAGCTGATTAGGAGCATTTGTCGTGACATGATGGTGTGGCATGACATGATTGATGTACTTGGTGTAGGCATGTTGGATAATCGTAGCAGCGGCATTAGCAGTACTAACATAAGGTAGATAGACAGTATTAGTAGGCTGCTCAGGTCGTAGGAGATTGATTGCTGCATTATTTGAGTACACCAGTAGACTAGAGGCATACACGATGGTTCGGTTGACTCAGTATCGAAATCAGTAAATTTGATAGACTCTTCAGTAGTGTCAGATATACACCACGGAACCCCCCCACGATCCAAAGTAGGATCTGGAGCATTGGGAGTATGCCTGCGACCAGTGCGGCAACGAGGAGTTTTACGTTTGCCACGACGCGTCTTCTTCCTTTTTGGTGGTTGCATGCCACGATGACGGAAGGGATGCTGGAGGAACTTGTGGTCGGAGTCATTACTCCCGATAGATGTCTCAAACGGTATAGGTGGAGGTCGGCGATTACCTCCCCAGTTGGACTGGGTTTGCTTGGCCTTGACTTGCAGTGTATGTTTGGAAGTTTGACGTAGGAGCTGTTTGGTGTGGGAACGCCGTTCATATTGTTTACGTAGTAGTAGACTACAGATACAATGTTGTAGTACAAGTACGGCATGTAGTACACGTGATCGTTGAATTCGATGAGAGATACGAACTCTAATTCGTTGTTTTAGAGAACGCCATAAACGTTGGATATGGACAGCTTTGTCAACTTCGTAGATGGAATGACTAGTCTTGGCTCGAATTCCCCCTCCCCTCTTTTGGGTGGATTGGGAGGGAGCATAAGATGACTTCTCACGTCGTCGAGGAGAAGCATCTTCTGGTGACTGTTCAGCTGTGTGTGGCTGTTCAGCTGTGTGTGGTATATACACAGCCTGGATCAGCTTAAACTTATACACAGACTGGGTCGGTACCGCACCCGTACGAGCCTAGGTGGGATGAAGGCGGCTCGACAATGCCAGTGGTTCAGCAGATGAAGATGAGGCAGGTACCACTGTCATTGATTTTGTTTCTGCTCCCCTCTCCTGGGTTGATGAAATGGGAGGAGGAGGAGAGGAAGATGACTTCTCACAACGTCGAGGAGAAGCATCTGGTGGTGGCAGTTTATCTGTATGTTTGACATTGACAGATTGGGTCGTCACCGCGCCCATACGAGCCCGAGTAGAATGGAGGCGGCTCAACAATTTGCTGGCAAAGTACCCAGGCATATATTCAGTTGGTAATATATGTCTCAGATCACGTAGTTGAATATCAGTGAGACCTGGTACTTTGCTCAATATTGGCGATGGTGGTAGTGCCAATATTGATTCTACACATTCCTCTGTATTATTAATGGAGTGGGAGGAATTTGTAGATGATGCCCCTCTGTATCCCTGATGGTGTAGATGGTGGGATTGAGGGGATGATATCATCGAGGTAGTATGACTATAATTATTATTATGGTCACTATTATTACTATAATGGTTACTAATATAACTATGTTTATTACTATGGTTCGACGATATCGATGATGACTTTGTTGTCTTATCTTTATTAGCAGACATGGGTGTCATCAACCCGTATGAATCACTATCCCTCCCCGAGTACGGGTGCAAGGAAAGTGATTGGTCTCTCATTCCCTACTCGTGGTGGGGAGGGTGGGAATGAGGACTATTAACCCTCGGTGTGTAG
>Ga0247843_1001376_pt1 | contig 49791 bp, 31 predicted proteins | sample LaCruzMarch2017__FD_192420 | JGI IMG/M metagenome (GOLD analysis project Ga0247843, IMG submission 192420) | Freshwater microbial communities from meromictic Lake La Cruz, Castile-La Mancha, Spain - LaCruzMarch2017_8m | ecosystem: Environmental > Aquatic > Freshwater > Lake | place: Spain...
GTGTAGGTTTGACCATTAATTTCAACCGAGGTGCCTGGGCAGAATTGAATGGTTTGGCTTACTTCTATTTCTTGTAAAAAACTAACTGAACCATATATAACAGTATCACATCCTATGCCAGTACTGTATAGGGTATCCACAAAAGTGGTCAAATCAGTATACACTTGTCCATTGAACACCACGGAATCACCTGGACAGATTTCAAAATTCAAAAATCGGAAAGGCAACGGGAGTTGGTCCAAGAAATAAAAGACAATCGTGTCACAGGTGGTAGTTGAAGGCACGGTGTCGCGCACCAAACCTGAATCCTCATAAACTACACCATTGATCGTGACGGTCTGGAATGGGCAGAACTGGATCACTTCAATGCGCTCTTCGTACGGTAGCACATCTATGAAAAACGTGGCAGAGGTATCACAATCGTTGTTGATCCCTGGGATCGTTTGTTGAAAAGTACCCACTTGATCAAATGTAAATCCACGAATGGTGACTGATTTCCCGGGACAAAACGCCCCGCTTTCCATCACCAAGGGGGCCGGCAGCACGTCTATACTGATGGTGTCCGTTTGCTGAAAGCCGCAAGGATCTGTTACTGTCACACGATATTGGCCTGCAAAAGAAACAGTAGTTGCTTGTGTCGTGGCGCCATTGGACCACTGATATTTGAAAAATCCGGGGCCGGCACTTAAGTTGGCGGTTTCGTTGAAGCAAATAATTTGGTCAATACCCAAATTGAGCGTGGGCGCCGTAGGCAACTGTATCGTTATGCTGTCCACATTATTGAAATAATTGCATTCCTCCAAATCGGAAAGCGGGAAGTCACTTGGTAGGAAGGGTGTTATTGTATTTCCAAAATCATTCACAACCGCAAATATTTGCATACCGTTTTGTAGCACATTTGCAGGAAATTCGTCTTCCAAATTAAAAATTACCTGAGTTGCGCAACTGTCTTGAGTATTCGTGTTGATCTCATAGGAGCCAAGAAGATCGGCTGCTTGGAAATAAGGATTGGCATTGTAGAATGAAACATTCATCTCTGGAATTTGGCCACCATCTAAATCGCAATAGGAGATTCTCAAATCTATCCAGCCATTTTCACAAAAAATGCTATCAATCTTTATTATGAAATCATTCCCTTCAAGGCACGGATCAGGCACCGCGCAATCCGGGCAAATCACTTTTTCCTCCAAGGTATTATCGGTCCAGGGCGCCATAGCGTTGGTTGAAACCGCAGAGCTGAGGAGCTGCTGAAGATTGATCGGAGTTTTTACAGGGTTTTGTATATCAGTCACTTGAAGTGCCAGGCTGTCTACATATCCGCAGGAGTTGGCCATGGTGCCATCAGCGAACATTTTCCACAACAGAACATCCCCGAAACCGGTGGTTGCAATCCCTGTAAAATACAGAGAATCTGCCACAGCCACGGATTGATCCGGTCCTAAAGAAAGGGTGTTGGGTGTGGAGGTTGGGCCATAATCCAGCTCATTGCCCCAGACAAAGTCCCCGTCTTTGTTAACTTTGAAGACAAAGTATTTGCTGTTGGTAGCCCGTTGGCCAGACACGATATAGCCGTCTGACACGGAAATAACCCGCACAATCGAGGTGTGCAAATCATATCTTTTTACCCATAGGATATTGCCGTCCAAGTCGGTTTTTTGAAGATGAATGATGTTTGGCCCTATGTTGGAAGTGTCGTTGATGTCTTCATCTACGATGTATGCAGCCACCAGTGCATTGCTGTCTGCAACGAGGTCTCTGGCGAAGAAATCAGTTTGGGCACTCGTATCGTCATGGCTCAGTTGTGCCCATATGGGCATGCCGTTCACCGGGTCGAAGCGTGCGAGCATCAGTCGCCGGGCCGAGTTGTCGAAGCTATCGCGGCTTTCCACCGAACCTATCCCGTAGAGCGACCCATTTACAGTCACCATCTTAGCAAGCACATCATAGGAAATATGCTCGTAGCGGCTGGCGAAGGCTGGGATGATGTTCCCGGTTGCCCGCTCCAAGTCAAGAATTTCGATGTCTGTTTCCCCGTCTGATAGCACCTGGTTGTGATAATAAACAAAACTTCCGCCCGGTGTTTTTTCCAGGATACCGGCAGCCATGGGGTTGTTGCTCGATATGGGATGCGCCCATAAAAATAAATTTTGCAGGGGATCGTAGCGGAAGACGAAACCTCGGGTTGCGCCTGCAAACTGGGTCTGGGTGCCGCAACCAACGATCATTCCTTCCGAATCTTCGATGATTTGGATAGGTGTGATGGGCTCAAAGGGGCTGATTCGGAACTCGCGCATCCAAATCACCTCGCCTGCCAAGCTGGTTTTTTGGATAAAAGTATTGCTCATGTTACGCCCTGCAAGATACAGGTTGCCATCGTTGCTGCGAATGAGCGCACTGCCATACTCCGTATGGGTTTCAGCGCCGGATGTTTTCAAAAAAGTTGGGGTTGGGCAATCGGGGTCTTGGCTGAAAGCCAAGGTGTTGTGCAAAAGGAAGGCCAGCACAACTACGGTTCGTGTGGATGGTAAAAACATAGGATGATTAGATCGTTGAAATGTTAAGTTCGGACTTTCGGACAAACGTACCAAAGCTTCCACAGCCGGTGGGCGTAAAATCAAAAATTGTCGGCAACCCGAATGTTTCTATTGGAAAGGTATACCCTATACGGGTTAGGATAGGTTGAATAAATGGTCCTTTACCGACCTGGAATTGGCGAAATACCGAAGTAACCTCCGAGTGGCAAATACAGAGGAGATGCTCCGTGTGGAACCGCAGAAATGACTGATTCTGTATTGCAATTTTGCGGCATGCTGGTTTTAGATTCCTATCTAAAGCTAACAGCCGACGTTTTGCTAGAATCCATCTGGAGTGCCCCAATTTTTCCCCATACATTGCCGCCCGAAAAATACCCTCCTTCAAATTCGAGCCTCTACTTTCTTTCGTTCAGAAATTTACATCAACCTTTCCATTAGCATGAGACTTATCCTTACGCTGTGCTTCTTTTGGTCTCTCACGAGCACTATTTTTGCCCAAAGTAACCTGCCTGACATTCGTCAAGACGATCCGCCCCAATCTTATGCGCCCATCGTATCGAAGGGCGAACTGATTGGAAGCATACCTTCCCTGCGCGATTTGAAGCCGCACACCGCCGTTACTGGCCAAGTTTCACGCAAACTGGCACAAAAGCGCAACTACTTTTTTGCCAACAAGCTGAACAACCCCGACCCGCTCCCAAAGGACGGCGACCCGCTCGCAAAAAACAAGGCAGCAGACCGGGAAAGCGGGCCGGAAATTATTCCCGGATTCAACTTTGAAGGCAATCGTAACGGTGCAATTTCACCGCCAGACCCCACCGGCGACATCGGTAAGAACCATTATGTGCAGATGACCAACGCTGGTGGAGGGTCTTTGTTACAAGTTTGGGATAAGTTGACAGGGCAATCGGTATTCGGGCCTATTCTTACCAGCACAATATGGAGCCAAGTGGGCTCGGGTAGCGCCGGCGACCCGATTGTAAATTACGACCACGATGCTGAACGCTGGGTGATTATGGAATTGCTGGCCCCCAACGTCAACGAACTCTTAATTGCAATATCTGACGACAGCGACCCCACCGGAGGCTGGAAAGCCTATCGCATCCAAACCCTTGGTTTTGGCGATTACCCTAAATTATATGTTTGGCCCAATGCTTATTTTATCACGGCCAATGAAATCACAAACAGTAACAAATGCGCTGGCTATGCGCTGGAGCGTTCGGCCATGTTAGCAGGCGAACCAACCTTTGACCTGTACCGCTTTGAGATGCCCAATTACCAAGCCGTTGTTTTTCAACCCGCTACAGGCGCAGACTGGGAAGGTGGCCCTCCACCCCCAGTCGGCAGCCCGGAATATCTTTTTCGTGTGTACGACGATGGCTGGGATGGTGGCCAGGATCACTTGCAGATTTGGGAAGTAGAAGTGGATTGGAGCGACCCCGGCCTGAGCAGCATCACCGGGCCAGACAAATTGTTCCCCACCCCTTTTGAAACCAGGGTCTGTTTTGGAAACGGTATTTTTGATTGTATCGAACAGCCAAATGTCGGTGCACCGCGTATTACGGCCTTGGAAAATATAATTATGTACCGCGCGCCTTACCGCAATTTCGGAACTTACGAATCGGTGGTTTTTAACCATGTAACCGATGTCTCAGGACAAGTGGGTGCGGGCGGTGACGCGGCGGTGCGCTGGTATGAACTCCGTAAACACGGAGGCGGTGATTGGCAAATTTTTCAGGAGGGCACTTATGCGCCTGATTTGGTTACCAACCGTTTCATGGGCACCATTTGCATGGATGAAGCCGGCAACATTGCGCTGGGGTACTCAGGCGCCAGCCAATTCCTATTCCCCGGCCTTTACATTACAGGAAGGCGCCCGAGCGACCCTTTGGGGGAAATGCCATTGGAGGAACACACGCTTATCGCCGGGGGGCAAAGCCACTTTGGCGACAGTCGTTGGGGCGATTACAGCAACATGTGTGTGGATCCGGAGGATGGGCGAACCTTTTGGTTCACAGGTGAATACCAACCACTTGGAGCACCTTGGGGCACTCGTATAGGCTCTTTTAAAGTGCCGATTGACACTTACGATCTTAAACCGCAGACCCTTCTGGCTCCAATGTCGTCCGCTCTGTTGGGGAATGGCGAACAGGTGCAAGTGAAGTTTTTTAATGGTGGCCTTGTTAACGTGCCGGGCTTTTCGGCTTCGCTCTATTTTGAAGGAAACCTTGTGACCACGGAGAACGTACAGAGTATCATCCAGCCCGGAGCTACGCTGGATTACACTTTTGCTTCCACGGTAGACTTGCCTGCATTGGGCGTGGATTATAATTTTCGTATCATAACCCATTGGATACAGGATCAGTTTGCACGAAATGACACTTTGAATGTTGTGGTGCAAAAATTGACCTCGAACGACGTAGCCGCCGTAGGCAAATATAACCTTCCGAGCATTGTTTGTGGCCCAGAAACAGACTTTGGCGTGATCATCCGCAACGCTTCGGGACTTCCTATGCAAAGTGCCAATGTCCATTGGCGGATCAATGCTCAACCCGTCAATATCTACAACTGGACGGGCAACCTGGCTCCAAATGAGCGCGACACCATTGACTTCCACGCCACAGGAATCACCAATGGTCTCAACAACCTCAGAATCTTCACTTCTTTGCCCAACGGTGTTCAGGATCAACGCACGTCCAATGACAGTCTTTTTCCCTTCAAATTTATTGGAAACCTCGACGGTACTTTCCTGACAGCCGAAGCAAAAACTGATTTTGGGGTGCTGATCTGGGAATTGCGCAGCCAAACGGATGTGCTGCTCGCTTCGGGAGAAATGAGTACGGGGCAGACCTTTACTCAAATTTGCAGTGACGACAATACTTGCTATCACTTTGTGCTGAAATCTTCCACTTTTAATTGGAAAGGAAAATTCCGTTTGTACAATATTTATGGAGACATTTTAATGGATGCCTCCGAGGCGAGTCAAGAGCCCGTGTTGTATAATATCTGCACTCCTTCGAGACCGCAGGTGGATGTGGGCGCACTGTCCTTGGTTTCTCCGGGATCTGGAACGAGTCTTACAGCGGCTGAACCCATTAAATTGCGTTTTCGCAATTTTGGGGTCACGGATCAATCCAATTTGGAGGTGGCTTACCGCTTGAACGGAGGGGCTTGGAAAACAGAGACCTATCCATCCGTAGTGACCGCAGGTGCAACCATAGAACACACTTTTGCGGGTACTGAAGACCTTAGTCTGTTCAATGGCACGTTCAATTTTGAACTGAGCACCACCGTGGTGGGCGATCAGCAAATTGACAACGACACCGTTCATGTAACGGTCAGAAACCGTCCACTGCGCGAACTGGAAATCACACAGGTGCGCCCAATAGAAGCCTGCAATAATCCGAGTTTTGCTTCAGTAAACATAACGGTCAGAAACAATGGTTTGGGCGAAGAACAGCACTTTGACACTAAAATTATATTAAACGGCGTGCCCCAGCCCTCGGTGCCAAATATCGCGTTCATCGCCCCCGACGCTTCAATTGAAATAAACATTCCAGTTCAAGGGCTCCAGTTCGGATCTAATACCGTGGACGTGGACATCACCAATGTAAATGGCCAGGGGGAAGATGAGCAGCCTGGAAACGACGCGGGAAGTGCCACGTTCGACATCCAGCCCGACGGATACCCGGTACAATTGTTCTTTAGTCCCAACCAAAACCCGGAGCAGAATCGCTGGGAATTGCGCGACGCTCAGAACAACGTGGTTGCATCTGGTGGACCATATCCCGAACCCAATGGCTTTTATGCTGAAGAACTGTGCTTGAGGAAGGATCAATGTTATGTGTTCCACCTCTTCGATTCGGCAGGCGACGGTATGACCGGGGGGCTCGTGGATATTTTCTCTCCCTTAGGCAGCACCTACTGGTCTTATTTGGGTGAAAACTTTAGTAGCGAGATAACTGCGCCTTTTTGCACACAAGAACTTTGTGCTGGGTTCTCTTTAGATGCAACCGTGGAATGCGGTGTTTCGAACGATGGCAAAATAACGGCATTGCCCCTGAACGGAACTGCTCCTTACCAATATAGCTTGGACGGCGGCGCGATCCAACAAGATCCTGTATTTTCCAATTTAGGTATCGGCTTTTACACCCTCACTTGTGTGGATGCCAATGGCTGCACTACTGATAAACTGATTGATTTGTGTACGGTAAGCTCCAAAGAGCCTGTCCAACTGCGCAGTCTGAAGGTTTCTCCTAACCCAACCAGTGGAATGGCGAACATCGAATTGCCCGCCATCGAAGGAGAGCAGTCTTTGTTGTGTGAAGTTTTTGACCTGAGAGGCAAACTTGTTCAGACCACCCGCCTAGTCCGTTGGGACAACACATTGCGGGGTATGGTGATTTTGGACAATGCGCCTGCTGGTACGTATTTTTTAAGGATCAAGGGTTTGGCACGGCCACTGATGGCAAAGGTGGTGAAGAAATAGTGTTATTGACGATGGCCGATTTTGGATTGACGATTGACGATTGACGATTTACGATTTACGATTTTTTTGATCCGAAGAAGGAATGATTCGTTTCTTTCTTCGGATCAAAAAAATCGTAAATCCAAAATCGTAAATCGTAAATTTTAACACTCAACAATCCAAAAACTTTTCCAACTCACCAAAGTTGGCACGGTTTTCGGAAAACATATAATCAGAAAGGGCTAACATTTGATTGGTTAATTGTTTTCATGGTTATGTTGTGAGCCGCCCAGTCGAAAAGACTGGGCGGCTTTTTTTTACCCGCCGTAGCCTTGGCGAAGGAGGATTTGTTTACCCGCCGTAGCCTTGGCGAAGGAGGGTTGCCCGCCATATCCCTTTAATGTGAAGGAGGATTATTTCTACATTTGCCCTTCCGCAAAGCGAAAACAATATGTCACAACCGCTCAAAACATTCATTTGCTATGCCCACGAAGACCATGAAGTCGTGGAAGGATTGAAAAAGCAGCTTGCCATTTTTGAGAAAAAAGGCCTGCTGCAAATATGGTCAGATGGCAAAATCCTCGCCGGCGAGCATTGGGACAAGTCTATCAAAGTCCAGCTAGAACAGGCTGAAATCATCCTCCTTTTTATCAGTGTAGACTTTATCAATTCCGATTATGTTGAAAAGACCGAGCTGCAAGCGGCGCTTCTGCGACACCGTAATGGCGAGGCCACGTTAATTCCAATTATTGTAAGGCATTGCCATTGGGAAGAATATTTTGACATCGGTCAATTTCAGGCTTTGCCCGCCAAGGCCCGCCCTATCCTTTCCGTCCATTTCCCGCACCGTGACGAGGCGTTTTTTGAAATTGCTTCAGGGGTAAAAAAAACGGCTGAAGAAATCCGTGAACAAAAATTGGCTGCATTGGCTGCTGAAGTCAAAAGGGCAGAAGAAGCCGCCGCCGCCAAGGCTATGGCAGCTAAAGAGGCGGCTATTCGTGCCGAAGCGGAGGCCGCTGCAAAAAAAGAAGCGGAGCTTAAGGCTGCCCAACTTGCTGCTACGGCCAAACTCCAGCGCAGCAAAGACCTAGCCGCTTGGAAAGCTGCTATTGAGGTCAATACAATTGAGGCCTTTGAAGATTATTTGGAAAAATATACGATACATGAAGCTGAAGCGCATGAACGAATCGGTAAACTGGAAGAAATAGAAGCGAAGCACAGGGCCGAGAAAAAAGCAAAAGAAAAAGCAGAGGCTTTAGCCGCCGCCGCCAAGGCTTTGGCGGCTAAAGAGGCTGCCAAAGAAAAGGCAGCGGAAGATGCCGCCCGTAAAAAACGAGCAGAAGAAGAAGCGACCAGACCTGCTGACCCATTCCAGAACCTTATGATCCCCGTCAAAGGCGGAACTTTTGAAATGGGGAGCACCGAAGTTGATTGGGAGCAACCCATCCATAAAGTTATTTTGCTCGATTTTCAATTATGCAAATACCTTGTGAACCAGGCCCAATGGAAAGCCATTATGGGCGAAAATCCCAGCAATTTTAAAGGAGACTATTTGCCAGTAGAGCAAGTAAGTTGGGATGATGCGCAAGTTTTTATCAAAAAACTCAACGAAAAAACGGGCAATAAATACCGTTTACCTACAGAAGTAGAGTGGGAATTTGCGGCGCGCGGGGGCACCAGCAGTCAAGGATATAAATACGCGGGCAGCAATGACTTAAAAGAGGTGGGTTGGTACTGGGAAAATTCAGGCGACCGGGTACTTTCTGGTACTTGGGAGTATGGAAAAGCAACAAAAAATAACTGCAGAACGCATCCAGTAGGTCAAAAAAAGCCAAACGAACTTGGACTTTACGACATGAGCGGTAATGTATGGGAATGGGTAGAAGACGATTGGCATGACAGCTACAAAGGAGCGCCTGATAAAGGATTGGCATGGGTTGATAATCCGCAGGGGCCGAGCCGCGTGGCTCGTGGCGGCAGTTGGCTCATTGAAGCGCATCGCTGCCGCGCCGCTTATCGCGGCCATTGGCGACCGGACTCCCGTTACAGTTCTCTCGGCTTCCGCCTCGCCTTGTCCCTGTAGTCGGTGGGTTAGTCTAGTACCTGTGAACAAGCCACGGGTTGGCAAAAAAATGGGACGAAGGTGAGGGACGAACCTTCCAAGCATTTTTTAGGCCAACAAGCGGAAAACCTTACCGCCTTGGGCGGTCGTTTTTTTTGAAAATGGGATTTTTGAAAGGATAAGCCCTTGTCGTCAATGGTGGTATGGCCTTTAGGCCGTCGGGAAGTGCGCCGTTTACGGCGCATAGTGAAAGTATCAAGGGCGTAAACGCCCTTTGTCCCGACGGCCTAAAGGCCATGCCACCGCTTAATACGCCCCCAAATTTCATGACATCGGCCAAATATTCACCTCCGCCTCCAGTCTCACCCCAAATGCCCTCTCCACCGATTCAATAATCGCCTCCGCTAGATTTTTCACCTCTTCTCCCGTAGCACCGCCATAATTCACCAGCACCAGCGCCTGCCGCTCATAAGATCCTGTATTTCCTACCCGCTTGCCTTTCCAGCCGCATTGCTCAATGAGCCATCCGGCGGGGATTTTCACGCGCCCATCGGGCAATGGGTAATGCGGTGCTTGCGGGTGCTCAACGAGGATGCGCTCCAACACAGCACGGTCCGTTTCCGGGTTTTTGAAGAAGGAACCGCAGTTACCGATCTTGGCTGGGTCGGGAAGTTTGGAAGTTCGGATTTGCACTACGGCGCGACTGATATCGGCAATACTGGGTGTTGTTATCCCGTTGGATTCCAGGGTTTTAGAAATATCCCCGTAGGAAGTGTTCAACTGGTGTGGGCTTTTGGTCAAAGAAAAAACGACCGAGGTGATGCACCATTTTCCCTTCTCCTCACGCTTGAAAATGCTGTCCCGGTAACCGAATTGGCAGTCCGAGTGTTGGAAAGTTTTGAGTGTTCCAGTATTTAGATGGAGGGCTGTCAAGTGCACAAATACGTCTTTTAATTCGACCCCATATGCTCCAATATTTTGAATCGGTGAAGCACCCACCGTGCCAGGGATGAGGCTCATGTTTTCTATGCCACCGAAGTCGTTCGCCACGGCCCAAAGCACAAATTCGTGCCAGACCTCGCCACCTCCGACTTCCACCCAGACCTTGTCTTCGAAATCCTGTATGACCTGAATTCCACGCAGATTATTTTTTAAAACCAGCCCCTGTACATTCTGGGTAAAAAGCACGTTGCTGCCCCCACCCAGGAGGAATAAGGGCCGGATGCCAGACTGGAGTCCAGTCCGCAAATCATCCAGGCTGGAGATTTCGGCAAAATATTCGGCTTTTACATCGAGGCCGAAGGTATTGTAGGGCAGGAGGGAGACTTTTTCTTGGATATTCATTGTTTCAAAGCCTCCCAATCGACAGTTGTTTGTAAGAGAATTATGTCCTCTGCTAAACAGGCTTTCTTAAAGTCGTTGGCATCATAACTTGCCAATATGTTGATGCCATTCAATTTGCAAAGGGAAAGGATAAGCGCGTCGTTGGGCAGAAGATTATATTTGGACATTATTTTGGGGCATATTTCACGCAATCCCGCTTCATCGTTGAGATAATCGAAAAGGGCCAGAAACTCACTATGGTCAGTTTCAGATAGCGTTTCTGAAATTTTACCGGAAGATTTTACTGTTAGTGAGGCTTTGCCAGAATCAATTTTCAAACATTGGAAAAAATATTCGCTAAGTGTCGTTTGACAAATGCACAAACGGGTTTCTGGCATCTCAAGCAATAGTGTTTCGAGAAGATCAGTCTTTGTTCCTTTGTAATACTCTACAAGAATGGAGCTGTCCAAAAAGACCCTATTGCTCATAAACCTCAGTTTTGGGCGTAGAAGTTTTGGGAAATTTAGCCTTGCCTTTAAACTTCAATGCAGTTTTTAAGTGATCCGGTATGGCAGAAGTAGCCAAACTGGACTCACCCTTTTTGTACTGTTGCTGCAAAAGGAATTCAGCATAAGTTTCCAATATTGCGGCGTTTTCAGGGGTCAGTTGGCCTATTAATTGAGAAAGTTGCAAGGCAGTTGTCATGATTTTCAAATTTACAAACAAAAATACCGCATTATTTATAATTATTTAAACAAACATTCCGCCTGCCGCATCAGCAAATCCACTTGCTGCACATCATAATCGTCGAACCCTTTACTCCAGAGGATTCGGAGTTTGTCCAGCCCATTTCGACGTATTTTTTTCAGCGCCTCAGGGTTGAGTGGGTATACAGCATGGAAAATAGAGGCATCGTTGTCGGGACTAAAAACACCGTCATCGGCAATAGCATTTTGTAGCTCAAAAATGCTGCCATCGAGGAATTTGAGGGTGGCAATGCTGTTTTTTTCCAGGCGACCAAAAGCTTTGCGGGCATTGGGGTCATTGATTTTAAAGGTCAAGTGAAGTGTAGCTTTATTCCCAGTACTGGCAAGTGCAGCCTCACAGATGACATGAGTTTTACCCTGTAAATAAGCTTTCAGCGCAGGATTGGTGTAGCGGAAAAGTTCGGCACGCGCCAGTTCTCGGGAGATTTCGCCAGAAAACTCGTCCCGGCTGCTGGATGCGATGACGCAGGGTGGGGTAGGGGGATGAAGCATTACATCGGATGCTGCACTATATTTTTTTGTGGTGGATTGGGGACCTTGTTTGACTTTTTCTTTGTCTTGATTTTTGGACTCATTCGATGCAACGGCTTCTTTTTCAGGGTTTTCGCCCGCCTTCGGAGAAGCGTCGGCGGGTAAAGCCGGATAGACATCATCGAACACTTGAGTGACTAACTTCCAAGCTTTTGGGAGGTTTTTGCGAATCCCCAGACTGTCCATACCCGTAAGATCGCTGGTAAACTGTTCCGCTTTTTTTGCCCGCTCTGAAAGTTTTAAAGCTTTTTTGTAACGAGCATTTGCTTGTTTTAGAACGGTTAAAAGCGAATCCGTAAGGGACTTGGAAGCGGTTGTGTCTGCCTTGGCTACTGCAAGGATGTTATCTGCCTGCGTAGCGCCATCCCCGGCTGCGACCAATAACCTGTTGGTGACGGACGACAAATTTTGTGCGTCCTGTAGAAGTTGGCTGTCCATGAGCAGCATTTCGGCATAACTCAGGCTGTCCAAAGGCGGCAAAGCCATCGGACGGGTCTGGGCAAAAATTAAATTTTGGGCAAACAGAAATTGAACCAGGAGGGCAAACAAGCCTATTCGGATACGAGAATGCATTTTTGTCTATTTTTGGGCAAAAGTACGCGGGGTTTGCGGTTTTTCGCCCCCGCATTTTTTTAACTAACTTTGTTTATGAAATTACTGCTCGCAACATTAACCACCGCAATCATAACCCTCCTGCTCTCTTGTGATGCAGGAACCAAAGCCCCAACCAACCAAACCATGGATTTCAAACAGATCCCTGTGACTTATCCCGCTACGCGGAAAGACACGACGGTGACCGACAATTATCACGGTACCACCATCAGCGACCCCTACCGATGGCTCGAAGACGACCAGAGTGTCGAAACCAAAGAATGGGTCACCCGCCAAAACATCGTTACCAATGGCTACTTGAGTCAAATCCCCTTCCGCGACAAGGTGAAAGCCCGCCTTGAACAGATTTTCGATTATGAAAAGTATGCGCCACCCTTTAAAGAAGGCGGCAAATATTACTTTTTTAAAAATGACGGCCTCCAAAATCAAAGCGTCCTGTATGCACAGGACAACCTCAACAGCCAGGCTGAAATCGTGCTCGACCCCAACAAATTTAGTGCAGACGGCACTACTTCCCTGGGGGAGTTGGATTTTTCCAAAGACGGCCGCTACCTGGCTTATTCTACTTCGGTAGGAGGTTCAGATTGGCGCAATATTGTGGTTAAAGACATGAGCACAGGCCAAATGCTGCCCGACGAAATCAAATGGGTTAAGTTCAGCGGCATTGCCTGGCAAGGCGACGGTTTTTATTACACCAAATTCCCGGAATCCAAAAAAGGAGAGGAGCTGACGGCGGCCAATAAATTTGGTGCGGTCTATTTCCACAAACTGGGCACCGACCAATCTGCCGATAAACTCGTCTACGCCGACAAGGCGCATCCAGACCGCTCCTTTGGTGGCGCGACTACGGACGACGAGCGTTTTCTACTGGTTTCCGGATGGGAAAGCACCAGCGGCAACGCCTTGTTTGTCAAGGATTTGAGTAAAGCAAACGCTTCATTTGTAACCATTGTCAATGCCTATGAAAAGGACTATGGGGTCGTAGACAACATAGGCGACAAACTGCTCGTCCTGACCAACCACAATGCGCCCAATCAACGCCTCATCCTGATCAATCCTGAAAAGCCTGAGGAAGCAAACTGGGAAACCCTCGTCCCGGAAGACCCCGCCGATGTACTGCAAAGTGCGGTAATCTGTGGCGGCAAAATCGTTTGTTCTTATTTGCACAATGCATCCAGCAGCCTCCGCGTGTTCGACCTCACGGGCAAGGCCATTCAGGAGGTCAAACTCCCTGAAATCGGCACGGTAGGCGGTGTGTCTGGAAAGCCGAATGACCCCATGGCGTTCTTTGCCTTCACCTCATTCCTGCGTCCCAACACGATCTATAGTCTGGACATGAACTCCCTGGAAACCAAGGTGTTCAAAGCGCCCAAGATTGATTTCAATCCCGATCTTTTCACTACGGAACAAGTGTGGTATTCGAGCAAGGACGGCACCAAAGTGCCCATGTTCATCACCCGCAAAAAGAACATCGCTTACGACGGTCAAAACCCGACTTTGCTTTATGGGTATGGTGGTTTCAACATAAGTCTCACGCCTACTTTTAGTCCCTCGCGGGCAGCATTGCTGGAAAACAACGGCATTTACGCAGTGGCGAACATCCGGGGCGGCGGCGAATTCGGCGAAAAATGGCACAAGACCGGCACCAAATGCCAAAAGCAAAATGTGTTTGATGACTTCATCGGCGCGGCAGAATTTCTGATTGAGAAAAAATACACTTCGCCACCGCGCCTGGCTATTCAGGGCGGTTCCAACGGCGGCTTGCTCGTGGGCGCTTGCATGACCCAACGTCCCGATCTTTTTGGCGTGTGCTTCCCGGCAGTGGGCGTGCTCGATATGATGCGTTACCACCAGTTCACCATCGGCTACGCTTGGGCTACGGATTACGGCCGTTCCGACAATCCAGAGGATTACGCCTGCCTCATCAAATACTCGCCACTCCACAACCTGAAAAAAACGGCCTACCCGGCCACGATGATCACCACTGCGGATCACGATGACCGCGTGGTGCCAGCGCACTCCTTTAAGTTTGCCTCCGCTTTACAGGAAAACCAGCAAGGCACGAACCCGACCTTGATCCGCATCGAGACCAGTGCAGGCCACGGCGCGGGCAAACCCACCTCCAAACTCATCGAAGAAGCCTCCGACGTGCTGTCGTTTATGTTTTACAATATGAAAATGAAGGTGATTTATGGGGACGTGAAGGGGTAGCTACTTTGTCCGTTTCATGATAAAACTGCTCTCTTGTTTCTCAAATCCAACCCGTGGGTAATAGTCCATCGCCGTTGGAACAGAAAGCAGTAGCACCATGGATTGTTCGCCCACTTTTTCTTTGGTGAGTTCGATCAGGGTTTTGCCGATGCCCAGTTTTTGATAATCCTGCCTGACCGCAAGATCTGCGAGATAACAACTCCATGCCCAGTCCGTAATGGCCCTTGATACACCGACCAGCAAGTCATTGTCCCAGGCCGTGACGATCAGGTTGGAATTTTCATACATTTTTTGAATTCGGGCTGGGTCGTGGGTGGGCCTGGGTAAGCCAGCATTTTCGTAGAGTTCGATGACTTGTTCTGGGGTGGGGGTGACGTCGAGTCGGTAGTTGATTTGCATGGAATGATTTGTTTCTATTTATTCGAGGTAATATTCCCTAAAACACTTAATTTCATCTCTTTCCTGAACTAGGATGCTTGCAAACGTACTGATGTTGTCCTTGTTGGCCATTGGACATTTTATTTTCTCACCACCACCTTCTCCACCACCAACTCCTTCTCCATCCTTATCCTCAACTGATAACTCCCCGCAGGCAAACCCGTCAAATCCAGCGGGATATTCTGCTCTATCACGTCGCGTACCGTCCAAGTACTGAGCACCCGACCCGCCGGGTCCAACAGCGTGAGGTGTAGGGTCTGCGCTTTGGGGAAAGCCACGGCGAGCCAGGCCATTTCAGTTGCAGGATTGGGGAATACCTCGGTGAAAAACTCCGTCGAAACGTCTTGATTGCCAACGGTTTCCGTCAAGGTGAAATCAAAAGAAGCCGTGCAGCCATTGCCATCGGTGATGACTAGGGTATAGTCGCCTGCTGGGGCGTTGGTGAGGTCTTCGGAGTTTACAAAGGGGGCGCCGTTGAGCAGCCAAACAGGATTGTATTGGCCTGATCCTCCCGAAATTTCAACAAATATGGCCCCGTCACTTTGGCCTTGATGGGGTTGTACCAAACTGGAGGGCAAGGCGAAAATCGGGGATGGATCCACCAGCATTGCCGTCAGATTAAATGAACAATCTAAGGCATCGGTTACCGTGACCGTGTAATTGCCCGAGCTCAGGTTGCTTATCTCTGCCGTAGTCGCGCCGTTGGACCACTGATATTGGTAGGGCGCTGTGCCACCTACCACCATGACAGTTACAGCACCATTTGAGCCATTGAAGCAATTGGGATTTATAAGCATATTGGTGCCAGCAATGTTGCAAACCACGGCTTCACAATCGTCGGCAGTGCCAGCCAAAGCTTTTTCACAGCCAATTGCATCGGTCACTACCACCAGATAGTTTTCGCCAGAGGCAAGCGTCTGACCGTTGGGTGTGCCACTAAACGTGTAAGGCAACATGCCGCCCTCGGCTTCGATTTTAAGTTCCGAAACATTGGTACTAATACATTTTTCCACCACTTGTAAACCGAGGGCTTCAAAGGGTGCCTGGAATGAGCCGTCCAATATTTGCAGGCAAAAATTGCCCGTTTGAGGGCCGGCCGCAGCAATCTGCGAAGCAATTTGCACATAGTAGGTCTCCCCGGCCGATAGTGCCCCGAGGGTTAAAAAACCGTCGCAGCGCAAGGGGTTTTCGGCACAAAGCACATTTTCGAAATTGCCACAAACACCTTTCCAAACGGACAAAATATGCTGAAAATCAGCACCCGTGTTGAAGCGCACGGAGCCAGAGTTGGGTGCAATGAAGCTATACCAAACATCGCCCGAGATGGAAATTACGCAAGGCGGAACCAAGCCGGAATTCGTCGCACCCACATTGCTTCCGTCCACGCATGCTGCCCCTATATTAACTGAAATAGCCGAGGCACATTGGTCATTGATGGGTGCGTCCAGGTTTTTTTTCAAAATCTGGGGACAAAGCGAACCTTCCACAGTGGCAAAAGTGCCTGAAATTTGAATGAGGTAAATTTCACCCTCCGTCAGGTTTTTGAGTTCAAGCGAGCGGCCCTTGTGGTTGGAAGCCAACTCCACCATGGTGTTGCAGCCGCCTGAATAGACTGTGATGATGTCGGAGAAATTGGCGTTGCTCCGCACTTCCAACCGCTCATTGGGAGCGAGCGCCGGGGCGATGAAGGAATACCATACATCGTGCCTTGCCAACTCGTTGAGTGTAGGCAAAATAGGAAAGGAAGTAGCATTCAAATTGCTGGCGATGAGGCAATTAGCATCCAAAATGAGCGGTATTGCGTTCGTACACTGATCGTTTGCCGGAATCAAAGGAGCGTTCGCCACTGGTTCAATACCCACACAAAGTGTGCCCCGCGATATGCCAAAGTCGCCCGCTTGACCACTTACCCGGAATAGATAGGCAGTGCCGCTCTGTACTGTTAAATAAGTGCTTTCGCCCGTGAAACCATGCTCATCGCGATTATTGCAGAGCAGCAATTGGGGTGTGGCGCAATCGCCTGTAAAGACATTGACCACATCGTTGAACACTGCGTTGGTGCTGAATTTGGCTGTTCCGCTGAAATCCGCTGTCCAGGTGTACCACAGACCCCCTACACTTTTTCCAACACAAGTCGGGAGCGGTCCATCCAGGAGCGCGTTGGTATTGTCGCTGAGTTGGCAGTTTTGACCCGTGAAAAGTTGCTGTGCATTGGCACATATATCGTTGGCAGGGCCATAGCCATTGATTTTCACATTGTCAATGCCGACCCACCAGCCCCAATCCTGACCGTCGTCAAATTCAAAAATAACGCGCATTTGCTGCGAACGATACGGGGAAAGTTCAAGTACGGCATGGACATAGTTCTGGAAATAAGGGCCACCGACATCGCCTTCCGATGCCCGGACTAAAAACTCTTCGCCGTTTCCATTTTGGACATAAACGGTAATTTTTTCCTTGTAATAACGCAATATTACGTCAAAATCAAGATAGAACTGCCCAAACTGTGTCCCGTCGAACCAGGGCGAAGCAAGTCGAACTACAGAAAACGGGGTGTCCTGCCCTAAAAGATCGTCGTCAAAAAATGCAAAACAAGAGCCATTCATTGAGTTCTCACCACCCAATGCAGCACCTTCGGTTATAAGCCCGAACTTCCAGTCGTCTATGCCCGTCACGATTTGTGTTTCCCATGCGGCAGGTTTTTCGCAGCCATTAAAAGATTCTACTACAACATTCGTACCTTGACCTTTTCCAGTGACAGAAATATTATCAATTCCTGCCCACCAGTTGAAGCCATTGGCGTCGTTGTAACGGAAGATGAGTTGGGCATTGGGTGACTGGGTCACAAGGGATAAGTCGAACACGAGTGTTTCAAATTCGTAGAGATTGCTACCCGTGGCATGGAAATTGTCGTAGCGGCGAATCAAGGTTTCTGTTGTGCCGTCTGTTACGAGCACGTCAAAATACTCATTGGCTTGATCCCAGTCTCGAAAATGCACGTCCACGGAAAGTTCGACCGTGGGATGCTGGGAGGCATCGAAAGGCGGGGAAACAAAATCAAGGATGTATTCCTGCGTTTGATCGCCTGTTGCGTCGTCGTCAATGAATAGAAAACAAGAACCGTTCATACTTTGGCCCATGTTGTCGTTGTTTAAGACCGCATCGCCAATATACCACACCGGGTTTTGATTGCCGGTGGAATTTACCTGCCAACCGGGTGGCAATGTGCAAAAGTCAAAATTTTCGGTGAATAGGGCCACTTGAGCCTGAGCGGATATTGCCAAAAAGACAAAAATGGAAGACAAGGCAGTGCGTTGGCGCATCATGGTTCAGAAATTTTTTCGTGCGAAAGATAGAACGGAGGCACGGGAAACGGATACCAAAAGCGTAAAAAGTTGCCTTAGCGCAATCTTTCAAAAAAAATTTGCGCGTTTGAAAAACAGCCCCATAAATTTGCCGCCATTGGAAACAGCCGCACCACACTTTAGTGCACTGATCATCAAAACCAAAACTCTCCCTGACCTTGGCTAAAAAACGCGTTGTCAAAGATTATGATGCCCTCTCAGAGGACATCACCCGGCTTGTAAAGCAAAAATACCCCTCTGGTTATGCCGAAAGCCTCGTCACTTACAGTGACAAGGAGGGCAAAAAGGTATCGGCACTCCCTTTCGAGACCGACGATACCTATTATCTCATCCGCATGACCATCCTTGAGGCCAAGCGCATCGTTAAAGAAGACGGAGACTTCGACGATGATGGCCAGCTTAAGGAAGAAATCGTGGATGTGGAAGTAGAAGTGGATGATGAATTCGATGGCGCAGGCGAGGACGACGATGATCTTGACGAAGGGCCCACCGACGAAGATGATCATATCATCGTAACACGCCGCCGCGACGACGACGATGTCCGAGACATCCCCGACGATACGGATTATTGAGCCTTAGTGCCCAGACTACTGGACATTTGACATCATTTGACATTGGACATAAGACTCGATTCTGCAAGTGCTTGATTTTCACATTTTTAGAGTGCAAGTCCAATGTCCAATGTCAAAATGTCCAGTAATCTGTCTATTGCGTCCATTTGTCAATTCTGACCAGCGCTTTTGGATAACCATTGCGTTCGGCAGAACTTAACAGATCGGGCCTGTGGATTTTCTCAGGAGGAGTTGAGGCAAGTTCGGGACACCATAGTCGAACATAATCCCCCACAGGGTCGTAATTTTTGGCTTGTGTAAGGATGTTGAAATAGCGGTCTTCCCGAAGATCGCTGCCCACGCCTGCTACATAATTCCAATTGCCCCAGTTGCTACAAGGGTCGTAGTCAATCAGTTGGCTTTCAAAGTATTCAGCGCCCATTTGCCAGTTTACTTTCAGGTCGCGTACCAGAAATGAGGCCACATTTTGGCGACCCCGGTTGCTCATCCAACCCGTGGCAGCTAGTTCACGCATGTTAGCGTCCACAAAAGGTACTCCAGTTTGACCGGCAGCCCAGAGATCGAACAGCTCACGGTTATCTTTTAAGTGGCGCAGGTCTTTTTCTTGGGTGCCACCTTTTTTAAAGATGCGGTTGCCGTATTTTTTGCCCATAAGGCGAAAAAAATCACGCCAGAGCAGTTCGAAGAAAAGCCAGTAAGTGCTTTCATTGCTCAGGCGTTCGCGTTCATAACGTTTGAGTTCGTGATAAATGAATTTAGGGGAAAGACATCCCGAAGAGAGCCAGGGAGAGAATTTGGAGGAATAGTCTGGCCCGATGAGACCATTGCGCGTTTCTTTGTAGTGGGAAATCAAGTCTTTTTCCCAAAAATAATGGCGCAAACGGCGCAAAGCTTCCGTCTCTCCGCCCTTGATGGCCAATGCTGCCCGAGGGTCAGTTTCAAAAGGGGCCATTCCAAAATCCTGTAACGTTGGCATCTCGCCAGGCTCAAGATTTGGCGGCAAAGGGGGCAATGCTGAGGGAGAAGGGAGGGGCTCCCGAACGGTAGTAATATGCTCCGTTTCTTTGCGAAACTGGGTAAACACATCGGGGGTGTGATGCACTGGAACGGGCAAATCCTGCGTATGGTAAAGCATTTTCCCGCGTGTATAAAGCAGTTCAACGCCAATGCCCCATAATTTTTGCTCCAGCCCATCCTGCACCCACACCTCTTCTTGCGTACGCTCACGGTTGCAGATCACCCAAGAGGCTTTAATTTCTTGGGCCATTTCAGCAAGTATACGCTCGGGCCTTCCGATTCGGATCAATAACTTTCCACCCAGTTTTTGAATGTTTTCACGCAGTTCTGATACGCTTTCAAGGATGAAACGGGCGCGGTGCTTGCCTGTTTTCGGGAAGCCAAATCGAGTTTCTCCCAGAAAAACTCGTTCGTCAAAAATATAAATGGGGATCACTTCATCTGCCATGCGCAGGGCTGTGGCGAGGGCTTCGTTGTCGTGAAGGCGGAGGTCTTGTCTAAACCAAACAATGGCGCGTCTTTTCATGCTCCATTAAACTTTAAGAAACGCCTTTTGTTTGCGAAAACAGCTTAATTTGTACCCGCTTTTTATGGCTCAAAAAGAAAACAGCAAGAACCTCAGCAAGCTTTTGCGAAAAATCAAGAGCAAACCACTTGACCGCGAGTTGGGCTTTGGCAAAAACGCCGCTCTGGATGGCCGCCTGATGAACTCAGACGGTTCGTTTAATGTATTCCGAGAACCCCTCGGACGCTGGGACAATACTTACTATCACTTGGTGACCATGCCTTGGCCGCATTTTTTAATCCTGATTTTTAGCTTTTTTCTGCTACTCAACATCTTCTTTTCCTGCATATACATGCTCATCGGGGTTGAAAATTTCAATGGGGTAACTTTGGGTGATTTTGGGCACAATTTCATGCAGGCTTTTTTCTTTAGCAGTCAGACACTAACTACGGTAGGATACGGCCACATCAGCCCCAATGGTGTGGTTATCAGTATTTTGGCTTCGTTTGAATCCTTTCTCGGGCTACTTGCCTTTGCTTTGATGACCGGTTTGTTGTACGGACGATTTTCGCGGCCTTCGGCTAAAATTGTTTTTAGCGAAAACCTACTGATAGCCCCATACAAAAACGGAAAGGGCCTTATGTTCCGAATGGGCAATGCAAGCCGGAGTGAACTCATTGAGACCGAAGTACAGGTCTTAATGGCTTTTAACCAACGGGAGGAAGATGGTTCGTTGAGTCGAAAATTTTACCCCCTGGGTCTGGAAATCAACAAAATAAGTTTCTTCTCCCTTTCCTGGACCATCGTGCACGCGCTCAATGACCAAAGTCCCATTTTCAATTTTTCCGCCCAGGATATACTCGATGCGAACGCTGAAATCATGGTGCTGGTAAAAGGCACAGATGAGACCTCGCAGCAGGTCGTGCATACCCGACGCTCTTATTCAGGTGAAGAAATTGTTTGGAATGCCAAGTTTAGCCCGGTGATTGAGAGGACGGAGCATGGAGTGCCTAAAGTGTTGACTAGGAGGATTGGGGCGCATGAGTTAATTCCCATGGAGCCGGGTTAATTTTATGAAATTTATAAAAATGCGCCGCCTACTTCAAAAATGGTTAAACAACTCAGTAAGTAGATTATCTTTGTCACAATCTTGATTTAACATGATAGCCAATACTTCCACCCATGCCGTTCCCAATACAATAGAGTTGTTGCCCATGCTCAGGCGCTTGCAGCAGCATGAACAACTGTTCATCATACAGTTTCTTGTAGCGGAGATATCACGCCAACAACAAGGCTTCGTGATGCCCGAAGGCGTTTATCCGGTTTGGTCACCTTACGATTCCTGCGAAGCCGCCGAAGTCATGTTACAGGCCATCAAAAATCGAAAACTCGAAGCTGCCAGCTAACCATGCGATTTCCGTTCATTGCGCTTTCCTCTCAGAAGGGAGATTCGGCTTTCATGCCGTTTTTGCCTGTTTCATTGCAGAACGGCAGCCAAATCGTGCTGGCACATGGCCTACTGGACACCGGAGCAACTGTGAATGTGCTTCCTTATTCCACTGGGCTTGCTCTTGGAGCCGTTTGGGAAGAACAAACGATGAAGCTCCAATTGGGTGGTAATCTCGCCGCATACGAATCCCGCATTCTTTTCGTCCAGACCATGGTGGAAGGCTGCCCTCCCACCGAATTGGCCTTTGCTTGGACGCGTGAGGAAAGCAATGAGGTGATTTTACAGATGAGTCGTTTGAATGGATTGTTTCATAAGCACCGCACCAGTCAAATTTCGGAAAATGAATATCAAATAGAAAAAAGTCGTATTTGTGGTGCCGTGTTGGCTACGCTCCATTCAATGGAGAATTCCTAACACTAAGATGTACCTCCGCTGAACCCATCCCTTCCCAAACTGTTACCTTCGCCACTTTAACCGCCCGGGACCGTAATCCCGAGGTACTCTATATCGTGAAAAAAGATACTCTACAACAACTTACCGCCGCTGCCCGTGAGCGCATTCTCATCATTGACGGCTCTATGGGCGTCTTTTTGCAATCGTACAACCTGCCCGAAATTGATTTTCGCGGCGAACGGTTTATGGAGCATTTTCGGGAATTAAAGGGCAACTACGATGTGCTCTGCCTTACCCGTCCCGATATTATCGAAGGCATTCACCTCAAATATCTGGAGGCAGGCGCCGACATCATCGAGACCAATACGTTCAATGCCACCTCCATTTCTCAGGCAGATTTTGAAATGCCCGAGGGCGTTTGCTACGACATAAACAAGGCAGCCGCTGAAATTGCCCAAAAGGCCATTCGGGAATGGCAAACCCTCAACCCTCAACCTCCAAGCCTCCACCGACCAAAATTCGTCGCAGGAGCCCTCGGTCCGCTCAATAAAACGCTGAGCCTCAGCCCCGATGTAAACGACCCTGGCTACCGCACCATCACTTTTGACGAGGCTAAAAACGCCTACGCCGAGCAAGTTCGCGGGCTCGTGGACGGTGGTGCAGACATCATTTTGGTGGAAACCATTTTCGATGTACTGAACTGCAAATCAGCGATTTATGCCATCGAAGAAGTATTTGATGAAAAAGGTTTCCGTCTGCCGGTCATAATTTCCGGCACGATCACAGATGCCTCTGGCCGAACTTTGAGTGGACAAACCGTGGAAGCGTTCTGGATTTCCGTAAAACACGCCAAACCCTTCGCCGTTGGTCTCAACTGCGCCCTCGGCGCAGAAGAAATGCGCCCGCACCTCGAAACCTTGGCGGGCATCGCGGATTGTTTTGTAAGTGCTTACCCGAATGCGGGCCTACCCAACGAGTTTGGCGAATACGATCAAACCGCACACGAAATGTGTGTATTTATGGAAGATTTCGCCAGCTCGGGCTTTGTAAACATCGTGGGTGGCTGTTGTGGTACTACGCCCGATCATATTCGGCATATTGCAGAACATGTGAAAAAATACCCGCCGCGAATTCCTGTTTCACGCCCAGAGGATGCATATACTCAACTCGCTGGTCTTGAACCACTCATCATCCGACCAGAAACAAATTTTGTAAACATCGGCGAACGCACCAACGTGACAGGTTCTGCCAAATTCGCCAAACTCATCAAACAAGGCGATTACTCGGAAGCGCTCACCGTGGCGCGACAACAAGTGGATGGTGGAGCGCAGGTCATTGACGTGAATATGGATGAGGGCTTGCTCGATTCGGAGGCGGCGATGGTGAAATTCCTCAACCTCATGTCAGCGGAGCCGGACATTGCCAAATTGCCTGTGATGGTGGATTCCTCTAAATTTCGCGTCATAGAGGCTGGTCTGAAATGTTTACAAGGCAAGAGTATCGTCAACTCGATTTCGATGAAGGAGGGTGAGGCGGAGTTTATTCGTCAAGCCAAAATCTGTCGCCGGTTTGGTGCTGCGGTGGTAGTCATGGCCTTTGATGAGCAAGGTCAGGCAGACACCATTGATCGCAAGGTTTCCATTTGCCAAAGGGCTTACAAGATCCTTACCGAGCAGGTCGGTTATGCGCCAACAGACATCATCTTCGACCCCAATATTTTCGCAGTTGCAACAGGAATAGAGGAACACAATGAATACGCGATCAATTTCATCGAAGCGACGCGCATCATTAAGGCCACTTGTCCTGGCGCAAAGATTTCGGGCGGAGTGAGCAATCTTTCCTTCTCGTTTCGGGGAAACAACCACGTGCGCGAGGCAATGCATTCGGCGTTTTTATACCATGCTACCAGAGCGGGCATGGACATGGGTATCGTGAACGCCGGGATGCTGGAGGTATATGAGCAAATCCCAAAAGAACTCTTGCAACGCATTGAGGATGTGTTGTTTAACCGCCATCCCGATGCAACCGAGGAACTGGTAAAATTGGCCGAATCGTTTAAAGAAACAGGTGGAAAAGTCATCGGAGAAGACCTTGCCTGGCGTGACGCTTCGGTGCAGGAACGCATCACGCACGCCTTGGTGCGCGGAATTGATAAGTTTGTGGAAGAAGACACAGAGGAAGCGCGAAAACTGTACCCTGCACCCCTCCAAGTCATCGAAGGACCCCTCATGGACGGCATGAATGTAGTGGGTGATTTATTTGGCTCCGGTAAAATGTTCCTCCCACAAGTAGTAAAATCAGCTCGTGTGATGAAAAAAGCGGTAGCCTACCTCCAACCATTTATCGAGGCTGAAAAAGGCGGCACTATAACCGCCAAGGGCAAAATCCTGATGGCGACGGTAAAGGGCGACGTACATGATATTGGCAAAAACATTGTCGGGGTGGTGCTCGGCTGCAACAATTACGACATCGTGGATTTGGGCGTGATGGTGCCTGCGGACAAAATTATCAAAGCCGCCATCGCTGAAAATGTAGATGTGATTGGCCTTTCTGGACTCATTACCCCGTCGCTGGATGAAATGGTGCATGTTGCCAAAGAAATGCAGCGACTGGGTATGAAAATACCCCTGCTCATCGGTGGCGCCACGACCTCCAAAACACATACGGCTGTCAAGATCGAGCCGCAATACCAAAATGGCCCGGTGGTTCATGTGCTCGACGCGAGTCGTTCGGTGGCGGTGGTGAGTTCACTTTTGACCAAAAACGAAGCGGAAAATGATGCTTTTGTGGAAAGAACCAAAGTGGAGTACGAACAAATCCGCGTCCAACGCGCTGGTCGCCAATCGTCCAAACAATACCTGAGTCTGGAACAAGCCAGGGCAAACAAGTTGAAACTGGATTGGGACACATATACTCCGCCCAAACCCAACTTTACGGGTATAAAAACCTTTGAAAACTACCCACTTGAAGAACTGACGGACTACATTGACTGGACCCCGTTTTTTCAAAGTTGGCAATTGGCAGGCAAGTACCCTGCTATTTTAGAAGATGAAGTAGTGGGTGTGGAAGCCAAAAAACTTTTCCATGACGCTCAAGTGATGTTCCGCCAGATCATAGATGGAAAATGGCTGGAAGCACGGGCCGTGATCGGGATTTTTCCGGCGACGGCAGTGGGGGATGATATAACGGTGAACGTTGGAAGGGCGAACGTTGGAAGGGCTTCAAGCCCTTCCAACGTTTCGGACGTTACCCTCCACCATTTGCGCCAGCAAAACGTAAAAGCTGCTGATCAGGCTAATTTTTGCCTCTCCGACTTTATTTCCCCCAAGGGCGACGAATACATCGGAAGCTTTGCGGTCACCGCTGGTATCGGCATTGAAAAATGGGTGGAAAAGTTTGAAAAAGAAAACGACGACTATTCCGCTATCCTACTCAAAGCCCTCGCTGACCGCTTTGCCGAGGCTCTTGCTGAACGGATGCACGAAAGGGTACGGAAAGAATTCTGGGGTTACGCACAAGATGAAAACCTTGACAATCAAAAGCTGGTAGAGGAAGTTTACCAAGGCATTCGCCCGGCTCCCGGCTACCCCGCCTGCCCCGAGCACACCGAAAAACGGACGCTCTGGCAATTGCTCGACCCGGAGAAAAACGCTGGAATACAATTGACAGACAGCTGTGCGATGTACCCGGCCGCTTCCGTATCCGGCTGGTATTTCAGTCACCCGGAATCCAAGTATTTTGGTCTGGGTCAAATCGGAAAAGATCAGGTGGAGGATTATGCCAAGCGGAAAGGAATGTCTTTCGCAGAAGCGGAACGTTGGCTGGCGCCGGTGTTGAATTATGATTCGTAGTTTGGCAAATTGGTAGACTGGTGATTGGTATAATGGTGACTGGCTTAGTCAACTGACATTGACCGGGTTTACTAATCACCAATCCACCAATTACCATTTACCATTTACCATTTACCAATCCACCAATCACCAGTCCACCAATTGATACACTACCCACATTCTCGTACGACTTTGCCAGCCATTAATATCATTGGCCAATGCCCAATCAGGATAGTAAGCATATACCCGTTCCAAACGGAATCCGGGCATGGGCACTGGAGGAGGGCTGAGGTAAGCAATATAAAACATCAAGTCACCTGCCCGCAAAGCGGTCGTGTCGTTTTGATACTTTGAATCAGTGTACCAATCAGCCTGTTTTTGAGCCGGGTTTTCGTAAAAAGGCATGTCGTGCGGATAGTGTTTCCGGGGTTCATTTTTTACAAAATAGACCGTGGATTCAGGGTGCTTTTTGTGCCATTCCCAAAGAAAACTTGAATAGGCTACCAGCCCTTTGGCGGGCATAAGCGTCCAAAAAATAAGGAGTGCCCCATTAATCCATAGACTCACACGCAGCACTTTTTGCATCCAATTTTTCACTCCGTAATTTTCGCGAAAAAATTCCCAGCCGGCTACTGCCAGGAAGAAAAATGGTAAGATCATCGGGAAAAGGAAACGCATCTCTTTGTGTTCCACCACGATATGTGCCAAAATAAAGGGCGAAATACACCATGTAAACACATGGCGAGGCTTTTGCCACATTCCAATGGCAAAAAAGGAAAGGAGCGCAAGACTCAAGGGTGGTAAAAGTGCAACAATTGTTTTTTCAAAATACCACCACCAGGGTTCGGTACCAAATTTGGCTTCGCTTTGCAAGATGTTGGTAACAAAATAGTTGTAAGGTGGACATACCCAGCCTCCATACAACCAAGCATCCGCTGCGAAACCCAATACAGCGGCACATAAAACGCCTACAAAAAGTGCTACCCAAGCAGATAAACCAATCCTCTTTTCAAACAACAGCCATGCCATCAGACCAACCCCTGGAAAGGCGATTTGGTATCGAAAAAAGAACGAAAAGCCCAATAACAGCCCTGCGGCGATCAATTTCAGGCCAAAGCGCCCTTTTTGATTTTCTACTGCTTGAAGCAACAGAAGTAGCCCACCGAAGAAGCAAATAGCTGCCGTGTTTTCGGAAGAAAACCGGACATTAAGGTACGGCATAAACCAAAAAAACAACAATCCGATATGCAACCAACGCGCTGCCTCAGGACTTTTTAAATCGCGTTTCAGCCATAAAAACCAGTTCCAGTAGACCCAGAGCGCTGCCAACCCGCAAATTAATCGGGTTATGAAAATGTGTATAAAAGGACTCTCAATCCCAATTTTTTGCGCCGCCATTACCGTGCTGTAGGCTAAAAACGGTTGTAACCCAGGGCGCATCTGAGCAGGGAATTCCCAGGGCAAGTCGGCAGCAGGAATATTTCCCAGTTTGTAATTGGCAAACTCCCAAATCTGGAAATGCTCATCTGGATGATGATAACCGATGGTGAACCAGGCGGCGAGTACACAGAGTGCAATGCCTGAAATGAGTAAAATACGATCTGAAAGATGGGGCGCCATAAGGATATATGATTCAAAGATCCTCTTTTACCAATTGGTAGACCCCCCAGATACGGGTGCGAGCTTGCCAGCCGTTGGTATTGTTGCGTAAAACCCAATCGGGGTATTTGGCGAATTCGCGTTTCAAACGGAACCCTGGGGGGGCTTCAGGCACTGGAGACAAAATCTCTGTAAAAAACATCAAATCGCCAGGGCGAAGGGCAGAATTATCATTTTTGTAAGCGGGGTCAGTATACCAGGAGGATTGATGTTGGTTTGGACTTTCATAAAAAGGCGTGTTCAAGGGGAATTTTTTACGAGGTTCGTCTTTTACGAAATATACCGTTGATTCAGGATGGGCTTGATGCCATTCCCAGAGAAATTTCGAAAAAGATACACGGTCCTCCGCAGGAGTAAAAATCCTTACACTCAGTAATATGGCATTCACAACAAAGCAAAGCAGGAGGAGGGTGGTCATCCATTTTTTTACAGCATATTTTGTTTGGAAATACTGCCAGCCAGCGGCGGCTAAGAAGAAGAAGGGCATGGCCAATGGAAATAAAAATCGCACTTCCTTATGCGCTACCAGGGAATGGGCCAGTATAAAAGGCACGACACACCAGGTGAGCGGATGCCGGGCTTTTTGCCAAATACCTATTGCAAAGAAGGCTAAGAGTACCAGGCTGAGGGGTGGTACAAGTGCCATTGGCGTTTCCGTCAGGTACCACCAAAAGGGTTCTACACCAAAGCCGGCGGCCTTGCCTTCCACGATGTTGGAGAAAAAGTAATTGTATGGGGCAAAAACCCATTCGTTGTACAGCCAAAAGTCGGTAGCGAGCCCCAGGCAAATGGCAAACGTAACCCCAAAAATAATGGCCGCCCAAACTGACCCGGTCAAACGGTTTTGGAACAATAACCAAGCACCAAGCCCAATGCCCGCAAACGCAATCTGATACCGGAAGAAAAAGGAGAGGCCCAGCAAAAGCCCTGCCAATACCAGCCTCCAGTTGAATCTATTCGGTTGATATTCAAAGGATTGAAGCAAAAGCAAAAGCCCTCCAAAGAAGCAAATTGCGGAGGTGTTTTCGGAGGTAAAACGCACGTTCAGATAGGGCATGAGCCAAAAGAACAACAGTCCCAGGCGCATCCAACGAACAGATGCTTTGTTTCCCAGATCGTGTTCGAGCCATTTGCTCCAATTCCAATAGACCAACAATGCGGCGGCGGCGCAAAGCAAGCGCATAAAAAACACTTGTACGAATGGATTGGAAATGCCCAGTGCATCTGCGCCAAGAACCATCCCATAAGCCAAAAAAGGTTGCAGGCCAGGACGGATTTGTGCGGGGAATTCCCAAGGCAAGTCGCTGGCTGGTATGCGTCCGAGCTTATAATTGGCAAATTCTAAAATCTGGAAATGTTCGTCCGGGTGATGGTAACCAATCGTAAACCATGCCGCTATGACACACAATACTGCACCCACCCATAACATCCTGCGTTCAGAAAAAGTCGGAATCATGTTGTCTCGTAATACAATGGATAAAGCAGGGAAGGAAATACAGCGCAAATCCCACCTGCTAGCAAACGCTAAGTACCGACGAAATCATTGATCAGCGTATTCCAACCTGTAAATTTCCCAAATAAGCGTTCGGCTTTGCCAGTTATTGAGGGTTATCTTCAAAACCCAGTCGGGATAGTAGGCAAATTCACGTTCGATACGATAACCCGGAGGTGCAGCAGGCGGCGACTTGATGGCTTCCGTAAAAACCATCAAATCACCCGGACGCAGTGCCGTCGTGTCATTTTTATACATAGAGTCCGTAAACCAGGATTTTTGAATTTGAGCCGGATTTTCATAAAAAGACAGCTTGAGCTCATAATGTTTTTTGGGTGCTTCTTTAACGAAGTACACCGTCGAGTCGGGGTGTTTGCGGTACCAGTTCCACAAAAACTCAGCATAGGTAACGACATCTTTGGCGGGGATAAATATCCTGAACACCATGAGCAACATATTCAGCCAAAATAGGACCACAAAGGTTTTTGCCATCCATTTTTTTACCGTGTATTTTGCTTGAAAATACTGCCAGCCAGTCACCGCCAAAAAGAAAAAGGGCAGCACCATAGAGTACATAAATCGCACTTCTTTGTGTCCGATCATCGAATGTGCGAGTACAAACGAAATTAAGCACCAGCTGAGCGGATGTCGTGGCTGCCGCCAGATGCCCATCAGCACAAATGCTGCCAGTACTATGCTTAGGGGAGGAATCAAGGCTACGGGCATTTCTGTAAAATACCACCAAAAAGGCCAGACCCCAAACCCGGCAGCCTTTTCCTCCACGATATTGTAGAAATAGTAATTATACGGTGCAACCACCCATTCGCCGTAAAGCCAAAAATCGGTGGCGAGCCCGATGCCCACAGCAAGCAGGACCCCGAAAACAAGCCCGGCCCAGCTAGAAAGAACAAGTCGATTTTGTAATAGGAGCCAGGCGGCCAGTCCTATGCCAGCAAAAGCAATTTGGTAACGAAAAAAAAAGGAAAGTCCGAGGAGAAGCCCAGCTAATACCAATTTGCCACTCAATGTATTCTTTTGATTTTCAAGCGATTGGACCAAAAGCAAGAGTCCTCCAAAGAAACAAATGGCAGCCGTGTTTTCAGAAGTGAACCGGACATTGAGATAAGGCATTAGCCAAAAAAACAATAGTCCTATGCGCATCCAACGAACGGCAATCGGGTCTTTGAGGTCCCGTTCCAGCCAGATGCTCCACTTCCAATAGACCAGCAACGCGGCTGCACCACTGAGCAATCGCATAAAAAAAACCTGGACAAAAGGGCTTGTAACCCCCACGGCACCTGCCCCCAGCACCGAACAATAGGCAATAAAGGGCTGTAAACCAGGCCGCATCTTGCATGGAAACTCCCAAGACAAGTCTTGGGCGGAGACGTATCCAAGCTTGTAGTTAGCGAACTCCCAGATCTGCGTATGCTCGTCTGGGTTGTGGTAGCCGATCGTACACCAAGCGGCGATGGCACACAAAAATGCCCCTACCATCAGTAGAGTTCGATCGGAGAGCTTTGGCAGCATGGTACGATGGACAAGGCACTAGTTAGGTATCCCCAATTTCGCCTTTACCAACTTCGTTACATCGAGCGATTCGTCTGCATAAAGCAATACCTGAGTGTTTTGGTCAAAAACAAAGGCAAATTGGTTTTCTTTTGCCACGTCAGCCATCGCCTGGTTTACCCGGTCGAGGATGGGTTTGAAAAGTTCCTCACGTTTTTCTGCCAGTTTCTTGTAGACTTCCTCCTCATATTGAGCAATACTCGCTTGTTCTTCCTTGAGTTTTGCGCTTTGCATCTCCAGTTCTTTGGGTGAAATCGTGCCTTGTTGTTCCTTTCGGTTCAGTTCTGCCGCTTTGTCCTGCAGCGCTTTCACCATTTCCTGGCCTTTTTTGGTGAGCTGGGTCTGGAATGCTTGCAGATCACTGTCAGCGGCTTTAACTTCCGGGATGGAGGTCAGCAGGGCACCGGAATTGCAGTACCCAAACTTTTGAGAAAAGCCGACCGTGGCGATGGCAAGGCTAAGAGTCAGCAGAAAATACTTCTTCATTTTTTGTGTGTTAGAATGTTTGTTTAGCGGGTTGAGGGGGTAAAGTTGCAAGTATCAAGTTTAAAGTTGGAAGTTTAGAGCTGAAAGTTTAGAGTTGAGTGGCTCCGTTCATTGGTTTTATCCTGAACTTTCAACTCTAAACTCTCAACCTTTTTTCAACAGTGCTTTGATGTCTTCTGTTTTATCGTTTTTCTTGTCAGCAAAGAGCATTCCGGAGGCACTGCCCTTGTCAAAAACGTATTCGTAGCCTTTGTCCGTTGCAAAGCGTTCGATGGTACCATACACTTTGTCCTGGATGGGCTTCACGAGTTCTTCGCGTTTTTTGAACAGGCCACCCTCTGGACCGAATTTCTGACGCTGCATTTCACGGACTTCCTTCTCTTTTGCCATAATCTCTTCTTCACGGGTCTTCTTCATGTCTTCACTGAGCAGCACCTGCTCTGCTTGGAACTTACTGTACATGCCTTTAACCTTGTCCTGTTCTTGAGCAATCTCCTGGCGCCAGGCTGTGGCTACTTTATCGAGTTGTTCTTGCGCTTTTTGATATTCGGGCAGGCTTTCCAAAACAGCCGTAACGTCTACATAAGCAATGCGTTGTGCTTGAGCAAAGGCGAAAAGGCCCAGCACAAAAAGGGCGGTTGAAGCGATTCTTTTAATCATGGTTGCGGTTAATGTTGATTTGTTGAAATGTTGATTGGTGGAGCGGGACTGGATGGGTCTTAATGTCTTAATGTCCCAATATCTCGAGGCCCCTCAATTCCGGCTCAAAAGTAGGACTTCGCGCGACTTTTGGTGGCGTTCTGATGCAATGCTCTGTTCATAGGTTGTATTTTTTTGAAAAAAAATTTAGTAAACAAAAACCAACCTCCTCATTTTCAAAAAATTATGAAAGGACTAAGCTCTTTCAGCACCAATACCTTAACCTCAGATTAACCGCGTTTTTGATGAAATTAACGGGGTGATTTCGAGTATCTACGCTTTTGCTACCTTCGCCGCCCGAATTTTTGATTTAGGAACGGGTGAATAATAACTTGTCACTCTATTTGATTCCTTAGCATAATGGCGCCATGACACACCACATCAGTCCTGACCATCTTTCCCTGGAAAAAATCGGGGAAGTCCTTTCCAATCAATCCAAACTTGCCCTTTCCACCGAAGCCGTGGTTCGCATCCGACACTGTCGCGATTTTTTAGAACAAAAACTGGCCAGTAATGACCAGCTTTTTTACGGTATTAACACCGGTTTTGGCTCGCTCTGTGATGTCCGAATCTCCGCAGGAGACCTGGAGCAACTCCAACATAATCTGGTCGTAAGCCATGCCGCTGGGATGGGCGACGCTGTTCCGCAGGAAGTATTGCGTATCATGCTGCTCCTGAAAATCCAGAGCTTGTCTTATGGCCACAGCGGAGTGCGAGAAGTGGTGGTGCAGCGCTTGGTTGATTTTTACAATGCAGATGTTTTGCCGGTGGTGTTTGAACTCGGCTCTCTGGGTGCTTCAGGAGATTTGGCTCCGCTGGCACACCTAAGTCTACCACTCATTGGATTGGGCGAAGTCTGGCACGAGGGTCGCCGCCAGCCCTCTGCCGATGTACTGAATAAACACGGTTGGCAGCCGCTGCGTTTTCAGGCTAAAGAAGCGCTTGCGCTGCTGAACGGAACACAATTTTCAGCAGCTTATGCCACTTGGTGCTTGTTGGAATCCAGACGACTGGCTGATTTAGCGGACTTGAACGCTGCCATTGGATTTGATGCATTCAATTGCAGGCTCTCGCCTTTGGATGCGCATATCCATCAGGTTCGCCCGCACGAAGGACAAGTAGCTACTGCAAAAAGACTACTCAACCTATTGGGAAGCAGCGAGATCGCTCAAGCTGAAAAAACAGCTGTGCAAGACCCTTACGCTTTTCGATGTGTGCCGCAAGTACATGGCGCAAGCCGGGATGCTATTGCTCACATCGAAAAAATGCTGGTTACGGAGCTCAATTCGGTGACGGACAACCCCAATCTTTTCCCCGACGATGATCTGATTGTTTCTGGCGGGAATTTTCATGCACAGCCCCTCGCCCTTCCGCTGGATTACCTCGCCATTGCGCTCGCAGAATTGGGCAGCATTTCTGAACGACGGGTGTACCAATTGATTGGTGGACAACGGGGGCTTCCGCCTTTCCTGACCGACGACCCGGGCCTTCATTCCGGGATGATGATTGCGCAATACACCGCTGCAGCGATAGTCAGCCAAAATAAAACCCTTTGTGCCCCGGCTTCTACAGATAGTATTGTGAGTTGCAATGGACAGGAAGATCATGTCAGCATGGCCGCCAACGCCGCCACCAAAGCTCGTCGCGTAGTGTTGAACCTGGAACGTCTGCTTGCCATCGAATTTATGGTTGGAATGCAGGCATTGGACTATCGCCGACCCTTGAAATCTTCTCCGGGCATTGAAAAAATTAGGGAGGAATACCGTCGTGTAGTGCCGAGGTTGGAGACGGATAGGGTATTGAGTGTAGATTTGGAAAAGACAGTGGGTTTTTTAAAACACATGCACAATGTCCTATAATTTGGTAACCCGAATTCGACCTTTTGCAATTGTAATGAAAAAATTACCTTCTTGAATTGAATAAGCCTGAATTACTTGGAGCAAAAGCTCTTGCATCAACGCGACTTCTTGTTTTTTATAGCGTAGGAAAACAACGGTCAATCGGGCGATTTTGTGGGCAAACACCAACTCGCCAAAATCCTTGTCTTCGGTAATGAGTATTGCTGTTTCTTGCATTGCAAGCGCTACTACAGAGGTATCAGCAATTCCACTAAACTGCTCAGAGACGGACAAGACCTCGAACCCAGCATTTCGGAGGTTTTCAATAAAACGCGCGTTTAAATTTTCGTCAGCAAGAATCATCAGGCGGCAGCTTCGAGCACAATTTCGTCAGCAATTTTATCGGCAGCATAAGCAAAAGCCGCTTGCACCAACGGTAACGTGAGGTGCGGGTACATGTCGATAATGTCATCCACCGTGAATCCATCAGCCAATTTACGCATGATAAGTTCAACTGTAATGCGCGTGCCTTTGATAATTGGCTTTCCGAGCATCACATGGGGGTTGCGTTCTATGAGCGGGTGTTGCATAATAGGCTAATTTAAGATTCAAAATTAGGCTTTTTTTCAAATAAAGTCAAAAAATCTGTGTCACAATCCCTCAATACCCGTCACCGTGGTGTATTTAAACGAAAGCTTTTTGTCGGGATGTACGATGTTGAATGCCGCCTGACAGGCTAATGTAGCTTCATGAAACCCACAAAGGATGAGTTTGAGTTTGCCGGGGTAGGTGTTAATGTCGCCAATAGCAAAAATGCCTGGCACATTGGTGGAATAGTCGAGGGTATTAACGGTAATTGCATTTTTGTCAACACCCAGTCCCCAATCGGCGATGGGGCCGAGTTTGGGTGTTAATCCGAAAAGTGGCACAAAATGGTCGGCAGGCAATTGACTTTCGCCCTCGGTGTCATGGAGCACGGTCAGGCTTTCCAGTTTTTCATTTCCTTGAAGTCCTGTAATTTGAGCATTGGTAATGAGTCGAACACGGCCTTTTTCTACCAAATGTTGCACTTTTTCCACGCTGTCAAGTGCGCCTCGGAACTCCGTTCGGCGGTGAATGAGCGTAATCTCTTTGGCAACATTGGCCAGATAAATCGTCCAGTCCAGTGCAGAGTCGCCCCCGCCTGCGATGACCACGCGCTGACCTTGGTACATCTCCGGGTTGCGCACGAAATATTCCACGCCGTGGTCTTCAAACTGAGCAATATTGCCAATGGGTGGTTTACGCGGCTCAAAACTCCCCAATCCTGCTGCGATAAAGATGACAGGCGCTAAGTGTCGAATTCCCCGTTGCGTGGTAACGAGCCATCGGCCATCCGCTTGGCGCTCGATACTTTCGGCGCGTTCGCTCAAAGTAAAGCCAGGATGGAAAGGGTCAATCTGTTGGAGCAGGTTTTTTACCAGATCACCTGCCAGGATACTGGGACAGCCCGGTATGTCATAAATAGGCTTTTTAGGATAGATCTCCGTGAGTTGTCCACCCGGCTGCGGCAAAATGTCAATCAGGTGGCAGCGCAATTTCAACAGGCCCGCCTCAAAAACGGCAAATAGTCCCACAGGTCCAGCGCCGATGATAATAATGTCAGTCTCAATCGTTTGTGTCGTCATAATGTAGGACGAAATTCATTTCGTCAAAATGCAGGACGAAATTCATTTCGCTCAAAAAAGTAATGCGAAATTCATTTCGCTCAATTTATATAAAACGGCGCAGCGTCCACTAATCAGGAATTCACCGCCTCCTTTCTTGCAAATAATTTCTCTTTTTAGAGGGTGCCACCAGCATTTCTTTCCCCCATCGGCCTGTAAGTGCGCCCAGTGCTGCCAATAAACCGCCCAGTAATCCAGTGACCAACAGCAATTGCCAACCTTGCAGGCCCATAAACAGTTGTCCAACCTTATTAGAGAGCATGCCCCCATTGGAACTGTCGGAAAAAAAGGCCGTGGTGTACCACACCAAAAACCCACCCAAAAGCCCTCCAAAGAATGCCGCCCATGCACTTCGAGCAAAAATCCATCCGACCAGCATGGCAATGGGGACCAGACACCACCAAGGCAATCCGAAGCGGCAAAGATTGCCTAAAACAAAAATTAAAAGTGCTGTAAGCAAGGTGTTTTTCATCATCAAAAAGAGTGATTTTGATTTAATTCGGGGTTGCCACTAATTCCACTAATTTTCACAAATTGGATATTTTTAGTGTAAATTAGTGCAATTAGTGGCAAAAAAATGATTAACGGGTTAATTGGCCATCTACTTTGGGCTAAAAACTTGTTTTCCCAAAATCCGCTTTGAAACATCAGCAGGCGATTTCAAAAAAAGCAAATCGTAATAATTCCCGCTGGCCCAGGTATCCACCATATTGTCGTAGAATCGGCTGCCGGGATTCCCACTTTGGCCTCCGGGGTAGACCCCCAGTGCGCGTACCACATCACCCAATTCTACGATCATGCGCCAGGAAGGACCATTGGCTTTACTGATGGCATTGGGCGCTGTTCGATGTCCCCCTAATTTTATTCCCAGGCGACTAAAAGCGTCTATTTGGCCTAAGTGTTTGATTACAAATCCTTTGTGTTCTCCAAAAGTGACCCGGTTCTTCGGATTTTCTTTGAAATAGGCTTGCGTAAGTTTGAAAGATTCGAGCACGATATCCCGGGCAGTCTCGCGAAAGGGCGTAGTGGGATGGTCAAAAAAGACACTCGCTGAATCAGATTGCATGAGTTCAATAAAGCGCCAGGCATCGGGGTACAGCAGGGCTATCTTTTGATTTTTGTTTGCCAACAAATCGTCGGTAGGTACATTGCTTTGTCCACGTTTTTCGAGCGCGGTGATTTCATCCCAGGTAGCCGTATAACAGGAATCAAACCAGGCCTCAAATAGGGTAGGGGCGAGCAGGTTGGATTCGTACCTGAAATTCCAACGAGCGAGTTCTTCGACCATAAGATTGCCCTCTGCGTCCAGTTGTGAGCGGTCGAGAAGTCGCAACATGGTAGGTAGGGCATCGGCTGCACGTTGGCTGAAATTGTCCAACTGCATGGATTTCATACTGTCTACCGTTGCATTGGTCATAGTCTCCAGCCGGTCGTGGATTCGACGACTACGCCAGTCTTCAAAATTGCCGAGATAATAATAAGGGTAGGAGGGCGGCGTAGAGTGTTGGTTGGCAGAAAAGACATAACCCCGGCTCGGGTTTTTCATGCTCGGAATCTGATCCGCAGGAATGTAACTGTGCCATGCATTCGCCCATCGGTCGCCCTCTTGTACAAATCTGCCTTGTTGATTCCCACGAACGGGGTATTTTCCTTGGGTTTGAATGGCAATATCGCCCGAACGTGAAGCAAAGACAAAATTCTGTGCAGGTGAATCAAACCCAGGTAGTGCATTTTTATAAGCTTCGTAATTTTTCCCGGCATTTAGGCCAAGAAACACATCGAAAGTGCTTTGTTCGGGCACGTCATGGGCTATCCAGCGCAGGGCATAATCGCGCAGCGGGTTTTCTGATTCAAAATCGTAAGTAACAGGGCCAAATACCGTGTATCGAACGGTGTCCAGGAAATCTGGCTGGCCTTTCACGCCGATTTTTTCATAGCTGAACCGGACACTTTTTTGTTCGCCATCTATGCTGTATTTGTTTCGTTCGGCATTTGCCCAATGGATTTTGTACCAATCTGATACGTCATGGCTGACATTGGTGAGGCCCCAGGCGATGTTTTCGTTGAAACCAATCAACACCCCAGGCACACCAGGCAGCGATACACCGTAAGTGTTGGCTTCCGGGGTGTGGATTTGCACTTGAAACCAGATAGAGGGCAGCGTGAGGTTGAGGTGCGGGTCATTGCACAAAATCGGTTTGCCCGACTTTGTTTTGGATCCGCTCAGTGCCCAGTTGTTGCTACCCACAATCGGGCCATCGGTCATATATTTTTCCTCAGAGGTTTCCGGCTCTATAGACCCTAACGAACTGGTACTGTCTGCAAAAACCGGGGGGGGCAACAAAGGGTGCAAGTCGGCCCATTGCCCTGTGTCTGGGATGATGGGCTGTTGTTTGGGGTTCCATTCCGGATAAAGATAGTTGAACGTTTCGCGGCCCAGCGCTGCCAAAGTATTGGTGCTTTCAAGGTCGTCTTCCCAGGCACAGAGGGTTTCGGCCATTGCTTCAGACACGAGGGCGACTTTGAGCGGCGTCCACGGTTCGGGCTCGTAGTTCAGCAATTTGAATTCAATGGGCCACTCGGCAGGCGAGAGTTGATCCACCCAGGCATTCACCCCATCTGTGTAAGCCTGAAGCAAGGCCATTGTTTTAGGTGATTTCTTCCAACCAATCAGGTCGTTTTCTGCGGCGAACACCATGCCTTTTCGGCGGGCGAGCCGATCGAGCCGCAGGGTTTTTTCACCGATCACTTCTGAAAGGCGCCCAGCTGCTTTGCGGCTGGTCATGTCCATTTGCCAGAGCCTGTGCTGGGCCGTTACATAACCTTGTACTCGGGCCGCGTCTTCCAGGTTTTCGGCAAAAATGTGCGGAACGAGCAGGTCGTCGTACACCACTTCCACTTTTCCTTTGAGTCCCGGCAGTGAAAGGGAAGATTCGTCAAAACCCTTGGCGGGCTCGGCGTTGGTCCAAAAGCCAGAAAAAGGGTTGAAAAATGATCCGATTGGCGGGATGGTTTTGTCTCCCAGTTGCAGCGGTCGGGCGAGTTGCCACACGAACAAAGTGGTGAGCGAAAGGGCAAGAATAAATTTGATTGTGCGCATGGAGCGGTTCTTTTCCAAAACAAAGAGCGGCTAAGGTAGAGCAGCTTCGCTTTCCAGTGCATGGCTCCAGTAAAAACAAATCTTTTTTTGGCAATAAAATACCCTCAATCGGGCTAAATTTGGTTGCAACAAGACTTTGCCCAATTAGACATCAAAATAAATCAAAAATATTCTGACAAAAACTTGACAGTTCCCGACAATTCACCCTAAAATTGCAGCAAGTAGTTTTTGTGTTTATTTGTTTGGGTTAGAATCCCTCGCTGCTAACAGTGAGGGATTTCTTTTTTGTAGCGCGAAATTCATTTCGCAAAAATTGGCGAAATGAATTTCGCGCTACCATTAGGTTTTTCAATGTGGCAACACGAAAGAAAGAACAAATTTTTTTGACATCTTTCCTTAACCGTACCACAACGATGAAAAACATTCTCATTTTACTTGCATTCCTTGCCAGTTTTCTGGCCAATTCATCCAAGTCTTTTTCCCAAACACCCAGCGATAAACAAATTCAAGCCATCGAAAAACACATGGCGCCCCACCGTAAAAAGGTAACAGACCTGCTCGAGGCTGATAAAACCGGTCAATACAAAACTTATAAGGCTGATCTGACAACCATTTCCAAAGAAAAAGACCCCGCCCGGAAGCAGGAACTTCTGGACAAATTGGATCGGGATCACCTCCAATTCATTCGAGGGGCGTACAAACGTGCTGTCATCAACCATGAAGAACAGCGGCGCGAAATTGCCCGGATTCTGGGGCATTCCAATTTTCAGTTTGGCGAATTTGCGGACATCCAAATCGAGTTTACCCCACCCAACCTGGCACTGCCCGAGCGATTTGATGCGACGTTCAATTGCCCACTTTCCGCTCAAGATGAAGGCGATAACAACACGGGGCTTGCTGACTGCGAATCAGAAGTTTTTGATTGCAGGATATCAGTTGAATCCTTGGCCGAAATCGCGGGAGGTTGTCGCAGTAAGGGAGATCTAGGTGAGACCTTTGAATTGCCCGATGGCACGTTCACAAATATCACGGTTGTCACACAATCAGACATTTCCTGGCGGGGCTGGGCCCTTGCGCTGGGGGGCTATGCCCAAATTAACGCCAAATTTGGAATTCGTTTCAGGGCTCCCGGCCTGGACAAAACGGTAATGGCCAAAGAGGTTTTTACTTTGGCTCCCGTAGTTTGGTACAGCCAAATTAGTGGGGATCTGAGCAATTTTGTTGCGCAGGCTTCTTTTGCGGGCACTTTCAATGGTGGCGCCGTAGTTACAGCGCAAACCCATGTAGAAGTTTTTGCGCTTTCGGTTCCAGCTTTAACCTTCACGGAAATGGATGCAGGATGTAACAATATTGATTCTATTCGCCTGGACGGATCGAATTAATTGCACAAAGATGGGTGGCTCGTTCCGAACTTCCCGATCCCGAACAATCGGGATCGGGAAGTTTTGTTTTTTTAGCAGTTAGGTTTTTCAAAGTACTGACACCAATGGGAAGTGTAAACACACACATCACTTCTACAACCGTATTGTACAATGAAAAACTTCCTCTTGCTACTGCTTTTCACACTCATTTCGGATATCGCTTTTGGTCAGGCTGTTTCTTGGGAATTGAGTGCCGAACCCGGCAACCAAGCTTCCAATCTCGCGACCTTTCAGAGCGCAGATTTTGACAACTGCAACTTGTCGCGCGGTGCAGGAGTCACGGCCACCTCTGCATCTGGTTCCATGAATTCTTCAGGATGGTTTAGCGGATCAGCCAACACCACCCTTGCCGATGCTATAGCTGGCAATGATTACTATGAGTTCACGATCAATACGATAAACTGCCTTTTTTTCAACCCGACCACCATCAAAATTGTCCTCCGAAGTTCCGCAACCGGGCCCAATACGGCTACTTTGCGTTGCAGCTCTGATGGGTTTACGGCCAATATAGGTACCGTCACCGTTACGACAGGATCTACCTTGTTCAGTTTTTCCGAGGGTATTTCGCCCAATTCAAATTCCGTCACCTATCGGTTATATGGTTATGGCACAGCAGCGGGTGGAGGCAATCCGTCCGCGGGCGGCACCATGCGCGTCGGAACTTCGGTGGTAGCGAGTGACAATGACCTGGAGGTTTTTGCCACAACAAGTTTATTGACAGTTGCTTCGGTATCCAATATTACCGTCTCTGACGGTGATGCTGTTCCAGCCACCGTTTTGAGTGCCAACGTGCCAGGTGCTTCGATTAATTGGACGCGCACACCTGAATCCATCGGTCTGGCACCAACGAGCGGCACGGGCAATGTTCCAGGGTTTACGGCTTTTAACGCAAGTGGGTCACCCATTAGCAGCACATTTACTGTGAATGCCACGGTGGGTAACTGTGAGAGTGTGGATTTGAATTTCACCATTACCGTGGAGCCGGATCCCTGTACTATCACGGTTGATTTTTTGGGGAATCCCTCAGCCTGCAACGACAACGGGACTCCCAACGACCCGAGTGATGACTTTTTTACTCAAAATATCCATGCAAGCTTTTTCAATCGCCCAAGCACAGGTAGTCTGCAAATCGTACCGGGTGGCGACCAAATTGGCTCCTATTCCATCCCAGTGAACCAGATTATTGGCAATGCCCACATCTTTAATGCCGTCCAATTGAAAGCGGATGGAACGCCATCTGTAGTGCAGATGAATTTTACAGACGATCCTGGCTGCATTGATGCAGATACTGGCCCTACGGTTCAGCCTTGTTCTGGTGGTTCAGGCGGGCCTGCTTGTGCTATCACTAATCTGGAATTGGTCAATCTGGAACCCTGCGACGACAATGGCACGCCCAATGACCCGACAGATGACTTTTATATCGCCGATATAAACGTCTTTTTTGAAAACCCGCCATCAACAGGCCTTTTGGAGTTTACGGGAGCCGATTTCGTAGAAGGCGATTTTGCTTTTACCATCGCAAATGTCTTGTCTGTGGGTAGCCCCTTTAGTGTTTCAAATAAAAAATTCAGGGCAGACGGGCAGACTACTTCATTTGTGGTCAGGTTTACGGGTGCATCAGGTTGTGTAGCGGGTCTTAGCACGCCGACTGGTGTGGAACCCTGCTCCTTTCCCGCCCCAGTGTTGACATGCCCACCGCACCTGATTGTTTCTTGTGTCAACAACGTTCCGCTGGCTGATCCGTCTGATGTTTTAGAAACACATGATTGCCCGGGAAATGTGGATATAATTCTTCAAGTAGAAGGAAACATGGGGCAGACATGTCCTAACAAGCTGACAGTTGCGCGAATCTATCAGGCTACCGATGCATGTGGCCAAACGGCTACTTGCTCTCAACTTATCAGTGTGAACGATCAAACCGACCCGATACTGACTTGCCCGCCAGATATTACTGTTTCCTGCGCCAGCAGTGTACCGCCTGTCAATCCCAGTGCCGTGTCGGGCGTAGGTGACAACTGCGGTGGCCAGGTGCAGGTATTCCAGTTTCAGGGAGACAAAGTTGTCAACCAAAGCTGTCCAAACAGGTTCACTGTTCTCCGGAGCTATGGCGCACTGGACGATTGCTTAAACTCAAACAACTGCATCCAAACCATCACCGTCAACGACCAAACCAAACCAACCCTGACCTGCCCTGGCAATGTGACGGTCTCCTGCGCCAATCAGGTGCCCGCAGCAAACGTCGCGTCGGTGACAGGGGTGGGTGATAACTGTGGAGGATCAGTAACTGTCACCAATTTTCCCTCCGATGCGATTTTGAACCAAACCTGTGCAAACCGCTTTACCATCTTGCGCAGCTACTTTGCGGTGGACGCCTGTGGTAATTCAAACAATTGCACCCAAACAATCATAGTGAATGACCAAACCCCGCCCAACCTGACTTGCCCGATCACTCAAACCGTCTCTTGCGCCGAGCAAGTGCCTGTGCCGAACCCGACCTTGCTGACGGGGCTGAGCGACAACTGCGGCGGCATAGCCACGCCAAGTTTTTTCTCGGATGTCATCAGTAACCAGACCTGCGCCAACCGCTTCACACTCACCCGACAGTATCGAGCCACGGATGAATGTGGCAACCTGCGTTCATGCACACAAATAATAACGGTATATGACCAAACGCCGCCCGTCTTCACCTTCGTTCCGGCCAATGTCACCGTAGACTGTTACCTAGTGCCAGGTGTGGGCAATGCAACCGCCTCCGATAATTGTACCAGTGGAGCCACCGTAACCTTACTTGGCGAGGTGAGTGTACCCGGCATCTGCCCAATTTTTAAAATCCTTACCCGTACCTGGCGGGCTACCGATGTTTGTGGTAACAGCGCTACAGCCAGTCAGGTCATCACCGTGACCGATTTCAATGCGCCGGAATTCCTGGTCTTGCCCAAAAACAAGGTAGTAGCATGCGGCCCAAACAATGCGGCTGAATTCCAGGCTTTTCTCGACCATCGTGGCGGCGCCCTGGTTCAAGATTGTGCTCAAATTACATATACCCACGAAGACGCGCCTTTCCAGAACAACTACTTTGACTGTGGCAACACTTTCCACAAAAACATCCGCTTTTTTGCGACCGATGAATGTGGTAATGTAAACTTCCGGGATGCCTCGTTTACGGTGGTGGATCAAACGCCACCCGTGTTCAGCACACCTCCGCAAAATGTTGACATTGAATGCGATGCTTCTGACGACAACGGAGAAAACGCTTTTTACGATTGGCTGGACAACAATGCCGGACTGGTCGCAGAGGACCATTGTGGGGAAGTTGAACTGGAAAAAATCCAGATCAGCGAATTTGCGGGTTGCGGAAATACCTGGCGCAAAACTTATGAGTTTCGCGCCAAAGACGAGTGTGGGAACATTTCAAAAACCACCGCAAGTTTCTCCCTTGTGGATCATACGCCGCCGACTTTGGATTGCCCACCCAATGACAATATTTTCCTGTCCTGTGTTGAAGAGGTTCCTGCCGCCGACCCTACGGCCATCCAAGCCTATGATTGCAGCGGCGTGACCACCACGTTGACCGATACCTGGACCAACGGTTCGGGTTGTCCCGGCTGGCCAATGACCGTGGCATACCGCTACACCGTCACCGACGGCTGCGGAAACCAGGCGATTTGTGAACGGGCGTTTTATGTTGAGGAAACAGAGACACCCACTTTGGTTTGTCCAGATACCATCCAACTGATTTGTGTGGACGATATCCCCGGCCCCGCGCAACTTTTTAGTTACATCAAAAGCCAATTGCTGGGCAATTGCGCGGGAGGATTTGCATCCATTACGATCTTGAGCGACAGCGGTCAACCGCAAACCAGCGCAAACCATCGGACCTATTCATTCAAAGCCAAAAACAAGTGTGGCAAAGTGAGTTCAGCTTGCTCCGTCACTTTCAAAGCCACGGGCAGTTGCAATCAACTTTGCACCGCGTCTCAAGCCTCCTGGGGGGATGCAAACGGTACCATTGGCGGAATGTCAACGGAAGGCGCACTCCAAGCCCTGTTAGCCCTGCATGGCCCTGTGACAGCAGGCGGCGACAATCACATCGTATCGGCTTCTGATCCGACTTGTGTTCAGGAAATGCTGTTTGGAGCAGGTAATATTGGCTTTCTTCCTGCTGGGAATAACACTTGCCCCTTACCTGCATCGCTTTCCAACCAGGATGGTTCGCTCAACAATCAATTGGCTGCCAATGTGTTAACGCTGCAACTTAACATCTGGTACAACCTCGAATTCAATAACCGCAACTTAGGGGTGCAGAACCTGCACAATCTGCCGCCCTGCCTTGTAGAGTATTCGCTGTTGAAGGATTTAGCTCAAAATTCTACAGTGCAGGACTTACTGAATATTAGCAATCTGTACCTGCAAGGATTTGTGGGCAATTATAGCGCAGATTTTCCGGCGATGCTCAATTCGGCGCTCGACAACCTCAACCACTTCCGTGTAGACTGTCAATTGAACGCGCCATGCGAGCGGCCAGGGGGCGGGCGCTCTGAATCGAGCCTTCTGGATTTAAGGGAATTCAACCTGGCCCCTAATCCAGCAATGGATGCGGTCAAACTTCGTTTTGTGGCTGATCGTGCAACGCAAATGACCATTCAAATATCCGATGGCCGTTCGGTTTTGTTGGAACAAAATCTCCAGGCCGCCATTGGCTTGAACGCGTTGGATATTTCCCTTGAGCATATCCCATCCGGGGCCTATTTTGTTGTAGTGATTGGTCAGGAGAGCGTGAAAACCATGCGTTTGGTAAAGCTTAGGCATTGAGTTGACCCGGGGTAGGAAAGAAAAGGGTTGGTGGAAGGTCAAGTTTTTTTTTAAAATCAGCTAGAAAGTATAGAACAGTACAAAAAAAAGGCCCAGAGCAGTGCTCGGGGCCTTTTTTTGTGGAAATCTGAACCTCCATATTCTTGGAAGGCCTACTTAAGAGAATAAACCCAAGGGAACAAAAGTGTAGCCTTTTACTCCTTTGGACCTCCGTTTGCGCGATAGATATATTTTTCAATATCCTGCCATTCGCCAGAATTCGGGTTGGCAAAATCACGGCGGATGCGCTCATAAGCATCTATAGCATCCTCTTTTTTGCCTTGGTTTTCGTAGAGCATGCCGAGTTTCTTCAAATAGTACACGGCCACCAATTCGTTTTCTGTCGCTTCCGAAGCTTTTTCGTAATAGTTGAGTGCTTTGTCGAAATCGCCTTTTTCCGAATAACAGTCGCCCATGATACCATATTTCAGGGCTGGGAGCAAATCGCCCTTGGGGCTGAATTCATCCATTTGGGCGAGGGCGTTGTCGAAATCGCCTGATTGAAGATAGCATACCCCTGCGTAGTAATGCGCCATGTTACCTGCCGGAGTGCCGCTAAATTTGTCGGCAAGCGCAAGGAAGCCGTCATAGCCGCCGCCCGGGTCAGTGAGGGCGAGTTGAAAGGAGTCGCGTCCAAACTGTTGCTCGGCTTGCCACATGGCTGCCACAGCTTCTACTTGTTTGGGCTTCACAATCAATTCTTTGTACAGCCACCAACCCGCCACGCACAATGCGATTGCAGCAAGGGCATAGATCAAGAGGTTGGGGTATTTTTCCCAAATAGGGGCAGAATATGATTTGGCGGATACTTGCTCCACTTCGACAATTTCGATCTGATCAGATTTGCGTTTTGCCATTTTGTCTCTAAAATTTTAAGTCGCTGTTCAAAAATGCCCGCAAAAGTAGACAAAGTTTGATTCGTGGGAAGGGAAGTTGAAAAAAATGTGCGGAGTACACTTCACACATCATCCAAATCCTCCTCTTCACTTCGGTTCAACTCTGCTGGAATATTGCGCTCACGCTGCATTTGACACCAGTTACAGTCTTTTTTTCCGCAACCCGTTGAAAAATCGCGTTCCTGAATTTTTCCATAAACTTGCCGAATCAGTCCCTCCACAACATGTAATTCTTCCTGGCTGAAACTGATTTCCGTGATCGGAAAAGCTCCCCGCTTGTCGGGCGCGAGCCAGGAAATGGCCGTCTTGCCAACCGTTTCAGGGTAAAGCCGTGCCTTGTCTAACAAGATTTGATAAAAAGCCAACTGCCGCCAATAATCTCCGCCATAGGGTTGATTTTCAGAGGGTTGTGCTGTTTTTTTGAGTTCGGGGGTGCCCGTTTTATAGTCCACAATGCGGAGCAAACCTCCATCGAGCCATTCGATTTTGTCCAGAATGCCTGTGAGCGGGATGCCATCCAGTTCCACACGATCTACCCTTCTTTCCACAATGGCGCGCTTGCGCCAGTAGGGTACTTGTTCCACATGAATTCGGCGGAGGTAATCCTTGCCAAGGGCCAGGCGTTGGGTAAATCCGTTCTCTGAAAAAAAGCCGCGCTGCCGTTCCATCTCTTGACCAAAAATTTTTGAAAGCGCTTCCGCCGAGGGCCATTCAAATTTTTTGTGGCTCTTCATTTTCAACAAAAATTGCTGTAAAGTGCCATGCATCGCCAATCCAAAAGCGGCGGCTTCGCTTGTGGTGCCGGGTACTTTCAGCACATCTTCGTAGTAAAATGCCAAAGGACAGCGCAAATAGCGGTTGAGCGCCGTGATGCTCAAGGTAAAATCGCTGAGCATCGCATCCAGAAGTGCGGCATCTGGCAAGGTCACAACCGGTTGAGGCGCTTCGAGCATCAGCTTGGACTGCGCTTCCAGCAGGGCAGGGTAGGGGACTTCCATCTCTGTGATGGGCAAGTCTGTCTCCAGCAAAAACTGACTCTGAGTCAGGGATTTGCCCGCATCGTCGGCACGGGGAAACGAAATATAGAGTTGGTATTTTGCGCGGGTCATGGCGACGTAAAACAAGCGGCGACGGGCTTCCAAAGCGTCTTCTTCTCCAGAGCGCGTCAAGGTTTCGGGCAAGAAAAAATGCCCACGATTGCCGCCCGCATTTTTGTCCCAGGTGTCCTCGGTACAGTCGAGCATAAAAACATGACCGAATTCCAAACCCTTGGCTGCATGGGCCGTAAGCAGTTGAACCCCATGGGTTTTCTGGGAGGCTTGGTTTAATGACAAAGGCAACATATTGTCGTCCATGCTGTCTAAAAGCTCGAGGAGTTTAGCGAGTGAACGTCGTGGGTTTCGCATGGTTTCCTTGCGAACAAACTCCATGAAGGTGTGCAGGACCTGTAAATGCCAGGCTTTGTCGGGTTGCGCCAGGGCCCATTGGAGCAGGCCTGTTTGGGCGTACAAGCGTTCAATCAGTTGAGACAAGGGCAGGTTTTGGACATCCGAAATCCATGCGTTCAACTGGGCGCCCAAACGCTGGAAAGGCTCGGTGGAAGTTAATTGAAGCCGATGGAGCAATTCCAGGTCGCTGAGGGTTTCACGCCAGTGTTTTTTCTTGCTCGAATGGCTGCCTACTCTCAGGTACAATTCCTCTTGTTTTTCTTCGGATGCTTCGCTGTGCTCTGGATGACAAGCCAGGGCAATTTTAGCCAAATCCAGTTCCGAAAGTCCCCAAAAAGCCCCATGAAGCAGGCGAAACAGCCGGGATTCGCCGGAGAATGGCCGCGCCGATTCTTCCTGTAAGTAGGAGAGTAAGGACCTGAATTGTTGTACCAGCGGCAAATCCAGGATATTTACCGGGCGTTTGGTTTGGTAGGGGATGCCTTTTTTTTCTAGTAAGGCAAGGAGGCGTTCTGCTTGGCGGTGCCTGGCGTAAAGCACGGCGATTTCGGAGGGCTCGACTTGCTGGGCAATCAGGTTTTCAATTTGTTGGACGACGTGAATGGTTTCTTGAAGGCGGTTTGGGAAAGAATGGATCTCTGGCTCTATCGAGATGTTGAGATTTGACAACTTTTCAAAAGTTGTCAAATCTAGCATTGCCCGAAGTTGTTTGATCAACCCATTTCCAAACAAATTCACTACCCGGAGCGTGTTATTTTCGATCACCCGGCTGGCGGCATCCAGAATAGGCTGGACCGAGCGGTAGTTTTCTTCCAACACAATGGTTTTTAAGCCTTTCTGATACCGTTCCTGAAATTCGTGAAGGTTCTGCAAGCGTGCACCCTGAAATTCATAAATGCTCTGGTCATCGTCGCCCACGATGAAGATATTCGGCACCTCCCAGAAATCGAGCAGGAGGTTCAGCAGATGAAATTGAGCGCCATTGGTATCTTGAAACTCATCTACGAGGATATACTGGTACCGCTCCTGATAATTTCGGAGCAAAGCCTCGTTTTTTTCAAAAGCTTTGGCAACCCACAGCAGCATGTCCTCGTACTCGTAGCGGGCCGCGCGCTCCATGGTGTGCAGGTATTTTGGAAACAAGTCGGCGGCGGATTTGAGCCGCTCGATCTTTTCGGTCACTTCTTCGATCTGAGCCTTTTTGGGATCGCCTTTTTTGAAAGTTTTGCTGTTGCGCTGGTAAATGTAGGCGGGATTAGTCGGCAGACCGTTCAAAAACTCGTCCGACTTTTTTAGCACAAACCCCGGCGTCCAGGCTTCTTTTTTCATCGTTGAAAACAAGTCGCGAAGATGCTCCTCAAATTGATAAACATCCTTTTTTCCGGCGCGAAGAGAATGTTCTGGTGGGAGTTTGGCCAGTATGTTCCGCACGATTTCGATGCGTTCCAGTTCCGTAACCGGCTCCGGGCTGCCTTTGCCAAAATATTCGGTATTCTCCTGAATCACCCGATTGCAAAACGCGTGAAAGGTAAAAATCGGCACCCGCTGGGCCTCCGGGCCAATGCGCTGTAACAAGCGCTGCCGCATGGCCGAAGCGCCCGCGTCGGTGAAGGTCAGACAGAGAATATTTTGTGGGCGGGCGTCGGTACGGAGCAGGATGTTGCCGATGCGGGCGGTGAGCAGGTGCGTTTTGCCGGTGCCCGGTCCAGCCACCACGAGTACGGGGCCTTCTACCTGGTCCACCGCTTCCCGTTGGGCGGGATTCAGGGTGTCCAGGAAGGCCAGGAAGGCTTCGTTGCGTTGTTGGAGGTCTTGCATGGGTGCTTGCAGGTGTCAAAATCGGGGCAAAAGATACGACACCTGCTGAATGTGCCTACCGCTGGATCAAAAGACTCAGGGCGAGGCATCAACTCCTTCTTTTTAAATACTTTTGTCCTGGCATATGAAAATGCGGATATTCAGTCACTAACTTCATCCAACCAGGGCTGTTAACACCAAGCGCCAAGCTACCTTTAACAATGAATAAACCACCCCCAACTCCCCAAACAGAGCCTTTGAAAGAGGGTGTAGACTACTATATAGAAAAGGGCTATTGGGTTTTTACGGAGCACTTTTTGCGCAAACGAGGCTACTGCTGCGGGAGTGGGTGCAGGCATTGCCCGTTTGGGAAGAAAGAAGAGAAGAAGTTTGAGTGACCTTCTGTTCCCGTGGCCTCATTCGCTACTGTCTTTTTTTTCTTGTTCCCAGTCCGTGCGGGCAAAAACGATCAGCAAAACACCGACCATAATCATCAATAGTTTGAGAACAAATGCCATCAATCGCCCCGTACGTTCGAGCCAAGCGAGGAAATACCAGTGTGTTCCAACCAGTTCCATGACGATGGAAGTGATACCCAAAGAGAAGAGCAAATATCCCAGAAGAAGCAATAATCCCTTGTTTTTCATGCTAAAAAGAGCGTATTTATAGATTTGTCAACAAAAACGACCTCGAAGGTAGGCAAGCTTCAGAATTGACCGTACTTATGTGCACTCGTCTTCAAAAAAAATGA
>Ga0247843_1001377_pt1 | contig 49776 bp, 37 predicted proteins | sample LaCruzMarch2017__FD_192420 | JGI IMG/M metagenome (GOLD analysis project Ga0247843, IMG submission 192420) | Freshwater microbial communities from meromictic Lake La Cruz, Castile-La Mancha, Spain - LaCruzMarch2017_8m | ecosystem: Environmental > Aquatic > Freshwater > Lake | place: Spain...
AGGACTTCATCCCTGATAAAATGTTTTTTACTTTTGTATGCATGGCGAGTGTGTTGATATTTTTGAATATTAGACAATCCAAAAATACGTCTTCACACTCGCTTTTTTCCTTAAGTCAACGACATTGGCCTTTAGGGTATCCCGTTAAGTCGAAGTCGATCATCGAATCACCTTCCTGGATATTTTTCTCCATTGCCAAACGCCCTGCAATGTCAAACACACGCAGCGTTGCCCCAATTTCCATTACACCCCCTACATACACCAAACCCGTGCTTGGGTTAGGGAAGATGGTCAGGTCGGTGTAAGACGTGCGGCTGGCGAAGGTCATGTTCGGGTCGTTGAACTTTGGCTTGCCATTTTCATACGTAGGATGTGCATTGCGAACACTGGTAAGGTAGCCAGACACCGTGGGGACATTAGGGATGTTGTTTACATCCAGTTCATTGCCTTGCTGCTGTGGTGCTACGTTGTCAATGAGGAACTGCGTGTTGGCATAGGCATAGATTTGTGAGTATCCACCTCTGGTGCCACCAATAACAAGTCTGCCATGTGCGCGGGTAGCAAAAGCCTCCTGAACAGGTGTTGCGTTTCCAAGACCTTGAACAGGGCCTTGAGTCCCGTCTGAAATATTAAGCAATTGAGCGCGCAAGGCTCCGCCCGGACTTACCGGCCCATTGCGCCAAGTGGTGATTACTTTGTTACCACTGTTGGACAAAACGGCGTTATTTATCCAGCATACTGGGGTGCCAGGTAGTCCTGTATTGACGGTTTCGTTGATTTTTGACCAGACTTGTGTACCACTCCAGGAAAAACGAGCGGTATAAGCGCCTGAGTGCGAGTTGGAAAAAGCGGAGCCTGTTACTATGAAGCCGTTTTCTCCAGCGAGCGGCAGGATCTCCTCAAATTCGGTATAGGAGTACGCGCTTCCATCAGGTGAAACAGGCAGATTGAGGGTCCGAGTCCAATCAAGGTTGCCTGCTACGTCAATACGAATTACAGCGCGGGTGCCCGCCAGAACATAACCACCGCCATTGGCTTGCTTGATGGTCCAGGCAAAACCGCTGACGGGATAGTCATAGGTCCATTCGGCCTCGCCATAAGCGTTAAATTTGGTCACTGCCAATTCGCCACTGTTGGTTGAACCACAGGCCACATAACCACCATTGGTAGCGGGGCATACACCCCCATATTGTACTGGAAAAGGCAGTGTGGAGACGCGATCCCAATATTTGTGGCCGGTTTCGTTGGTCACTATTGCGTACACCCTGTTGCCGTTAGCGAGACCCACTGCTGCGAAATACCCTACTGGATAGGTGCTTTTGCAGAAGTTTTTCCAGAAAGTCTGTAGATTATCAGGGGTGGTGTGTACACGATTCCAGGAGTTGAATTGTGCAAACTCGCTGAACTCAGACATGTAAAGCGAGGTGTTCGGATTCGAGAAAAAACGGTTGCCCATGATGACATAGTTTTGCCAACTCTGTGGCTCGATTTTCCAGGCGGAGTGGCTTTGGTTGTGCCATGCCTGAGTGCCTTCAAAGACGTTTTGGGCTTGCGCCGTGTAGGCGAAAAAAGCTGCAAGGAACAGCGTGCTAAAGCGTTTGAAATTTCTTTTCATCTGTTAAAAAAATTTAATAATTGGTGAATAAGAAGTGTGACAATTATTTGAAAACGAGCAGATTAAGCCCGTAGTGGTCGCATAGAAAATACCCTCCTCAGCGTACAAAAAGCACAGGAGCGCGAATAAAAGGGACAAGGACTAAATGAAGCCGTTAGAGAATAGTGCCTGAGGCGAAACGGAGGGGGAAACTAAAAAGGTAGGATTTTGACAGAAAGGGATTCCCCAGGTAAAAATTGATGCGATTGTTATAGGTTTTGGCATAGGGCAGACTCATTTTGGTTGGGTGATTGGTGTGGAAGGCGTAGCAAATGTAAGGTTCGGAGCTCAATAGTTGTCAATTATTTGGCGTTATATTTTTGTAACTTAAATGACAAAACTGGATGCATGTCTTCCTGCGCTTCGCCAGCCGCGCAGCATTTACGCCAGCTTTTTCCACAACGTACAGTTTTGCAGTTTGAAATCAAATTTTCTTTCTTCTTTTGCCCAACGAACAGGGTTGCGAAGAACCCTGCTTTTAGGCTTTTTTTGTCCGAAAATAAGATAGAACCCGTATGAAGCAAACTTACAAAATTTTGACAGCCAGTCTCTTTTGCCTATTTATTGGAAGCACTTGGCTAAATGCTCAAATTTCTATCAAGGGAAAGGTTCGTGATGCTGAAAGCGGCGACGACCTCATCGGCGTCAGTGTGGTGCTGGCGAACGGCACAGGCGGGACGTTGACCAATTATGAAGGGGAATTCAACCTCAAGGCCGATGCTTTTCCTGCAAACCTCAAAATCTCCTTCACCGGTTACGAAGCACAAGAATTGGTGGTGAACGATGCCGCACAAAAGATTGATGTGCGCCTCACAACGGCCAGCATTATTATGGAGGAGGCCATCGTGGTGGGGCAAAGGATAGATGACAAACAGAAAGCCGCGCCGCTCACGGTGGAAAACCTGGATGCCATTGCCATAAAGCAGACCGCAGCAGTTAGCTTTTACAACGCTTTGGGCAACCTTAAAGGCGTAGACTTGACCACCGCCAGCCTTGGGTTCACCATTATTAATATGCGTGGCTTTAACTCTACCAGCCCTGTACGGTCCTTGCAAATTATTGATGGGGTAGACAACCAGGCACCGGGTTTGAACTTTTCGCTGGGTAATTTCCTGGGAGCCAGCGATCTGGACGTTAATAAAGTGGATCTGGTGGTCGGCGCCAGTTCTGCCTTCTATGGTCCCAATGCTTTCAATGGCGTAATTTCTATTGAATCCAAGAATCCGTTCATTTATCGTGGGCTCGCAGTTTCGATGAAATATGGGGAGCGCAATCTGCTGGAAGGCGCCTTGCGGTATGCTGATGCGATCAAAAACAAGGCTGGCCACCCTGTTTTTGCGTATAAACTCAACTTTTTTGGACTGCAGGCGAATGACTGGGTAGCAGATAATTATGATCCCATTACGGAGGCGGAAGGCAATCAGGTGTTTGCAGCGGGCCTGAATCCTGGCGGCTGGAACGCCGTGAATACATACGGTGATGAGTATTCTGGCAAATTTGTGTCAACCTATGACTCAAGGGCGGGCTTAAATAGCTTTCACCGACAAGGTTACCGGGAAATAGATGTTGTAGACTACGATACAAAAAATGTGAAAGCAGGCGTTGCATTTCATTTTCGGACCAACCCGTCCAAGGAGTTTGAGTCACCGGAAATAATTCTGGCCTCCAATTATGGTACGGGCACTACGGTATACCAAGGGGATAATCGGTTTAGCCTGCGCGGTATCAAATTCTACCAGAACAGGCTCGAATTGCGCAAGAGGGACCAATATTTCCTTCGTTTGTACTCGACCAACGAGGACGCAGGCCGTTCGTATGACCCGTATTTCACCGCGCTCAAATTGCAGCAGGCATCCCAAACGAACGAAGAATGGCAGGCTGCTTATGAGTATTGGTGGGTTCGAAATGACCTTGGGGCCGTTTTTAACAACATGAAGGCTGCTGGATATGGGCCTCCGGATGATTTTAATGGCTTGCTGCAATGGCAACGCGACAACGCAGCCTTGTTGGCCGACTATCACCAGCAGGCACAAGCTTATGCAAATGCGGGTAACCCAAGTACCAATTCTGTTGACTTTTTTGAGCCGGGAACGGCGCGTTTCGATTCCCTCTTCGATTCGATCACCAGCCGTAAGAATAATAGCACCGAAAATGGCACACGCTTTTACGATAAATCTGCATTGTACCATGCGCATGGAGAATATCGTTTTACGCCTAAGTTCTTGAAAGAATGGGTCGTAGGTGCGAATATGCGCCTTTACAGGCCAAATTCTGATGGTACCATTTTCAGCGACTCTTTGGTACGCATCAATAATTCGGAATGGGGTGCGTACACTGGGGCGGAAAAACAGGTGGGCGATTTTAAGCTATCGGCTACTGTAAGGGTAGATAAAAACCAGAACTTTAATTGGTTGGCCACTCCGGCAGCATCTATTGTCTGGACACCCCGCGAAAACAATTACCTCCGTTTTTCTTTCTCATCCGCGATCCGGAACCCAACGCTGACCGACCAGTACCTAAACCTGCGCGTTGGCCCGGCCACGCTTGTTGGCAACCTGAATGGTTTTGAAGGACTTATTCCGCTAGATGGATTTAGAAATTGGCTGGAAAACCCCTCGCTGCCCTTAGACTCCTTTAATATCAAACCGATTCGCCCGGAAAAAGTGAAAACGTTTGAACTGGGTTACCGCACCACGCTCTTTAACCGACTGTATGTTGATGCGGGCTATTACTTTAATATTTACAACGATTTCATAGGGTATAACATCGGGGTGACCTTGCCCTTCCAAAATGTGGAGATTTTTCCGGGCACTTTTGTAAATTTTCCGCTTTGGGACCAGCTTGGGGTATACCGTGTGGCTTCCAATGCTGCTCAAAAAGTTACTTCCCAGGGTATTGCCATTGGTCTAAACTATTACTTCCTGGACTACTTTATGGTGCAGGGGAACTACAGTTGGAACAAACTCAACACCGTGGAATCAGACCCGATCGTTCCAGCTTTCAACACACCAGAACACAAGTTTAATTTTGGCTTCTCTGGCCGCGACATTAAGGCATGGGGCAAAAACACCTTGGGTTTCATGGTGAATTATAAATGGATTGATAATTTTACGTTTGAAGGCTCGCCACAGTTTACTGGGCTTATTCCATCATACGACTTGTTGGATGCCCAGATAAACATGAATATTTCCAAATTGCACACTACGGTCAAATTAGGAGCCTCCAATTTGCTCAACAACAAACAATTTCAGACCTACGGAGGACCACGTATTGGCCGAATGGCTTACCTTTCGCTTGTTTATGACTTCCGAAAAAAATAGAAAACCAACCACTTTCACAAACTTAACCTGTTAAATTTTTTTCCATGCAACTATCAAAATTACCCATCCTGCTCCTCCTGTTGGCCTTTGGAGCAACGATCTCCGCACAAGAGCGTTACCTCGGTCCTGTATTTACACAGGTCAGCAAAACGACTAAAGTGTATGGCTCAAACTTTACTATCCTGCCAGCACTTTTCGGAGGTAAATCTACAAGACAGCCCTTGGTTGTTGACATTTACACCCCTGATGGCGATACAGAGACCGCACGCCCTTTGATCATTTACCTGCATACAGGCAACTTTTTCCCTTTCCCTCAAAATGGATCCTGCGGTGGTGCGCTGAATGATTCTTCGAATGTTGAGTTCGCTACCAGGTTGGCGAAAATGGGTTATGTCGTGGCGGTTGCAGATTACCGCCTGGGTTGGGCTGCTACCCACCCGGATGAATTGGTGCGCCGTTTTTTCTTGATTAATGCAGCTTACCGGGGCGTACAAGATGTGAGTACTTGCATCCGCTATTTCCGTAAAAACGTAGCAGAGAATGGCAATGAATTTGGCGTAGATCCGAATAAAATTGTTGTTTGGGGACAAGGCACTGGAGGCTATCTGTCATTGGCTACAGCATATCTGGACAACTTTGCAGAAATTTATACCACCGCTGACCCCAATAAATTCAAACTGGAGGTTGGCCCAGGTGTTTTTCTACAGGATGTCCGAGAATCTTACAATGGCGACATTTTTGGTGTGCAAGAAGCTCCAGGCATTGTAGATGCAGCCTATAACCAGATCACCAATTTCCCGATCGGCGACACCATTTATGTCCAGAATCACCCTGGTTATTCTTCTGAATTTCATTTGGCCGTAAATATGGGTGGAGCTTTGGGCGATAGCTCTTGGATGAGACCGGGTGATGTTCCGCTCATTTCCTACCACGCTCCTTCTGACTTTTTTGCGCCATGTGGAACGGATATTTTGAATGTGCCAACAGCCAACGGGCCTCAACCAGTTGTAGAAGTATCTGGTTCCTGCGACATGCAAAAAATTGCAAATAGCTTCGGCCTGAATGATATTTTCAACACTATCCCGGCTGGCCATGATCCTTATGGTGCAAATTCTAGCAGTATTTATAATGGTTTTTATCCATTATATGGTACACCTACTCCTCCTGGTGCTACCATGGAATCTTCAAGTCCATGGGCTTGGACAAATTACAGTGGAACTCCGGCACCCTTGGCAACAACAACAGGTTGTGAAGTAGATGGTGCCGTTGCCCGTACCTATATTGACACCATCATTGGATATTATGCGCCACGGGCTTGCGTTGCGCTTGGGCTTGGCTGCAATTTTGTAAGCACCAAGGAACTCAGCGAATTGGAATTGGGCTTGAAGGTGTCACCTGTGCCTGCGGTGGATGCGGTCACTTTCCAAACGAAAGAAACCCCCATTCGTCATATCTACGTCTATGACCTGAGCGGACGTTTGGTGAAAGCACACACCAACATTGATAACAATGTGTTCCAAATGCAGCGCAATAGCCTGCAGAATGGTATGTACATCGCTGAACTGCGTTTTGACAATGGTTTTGTAAAGCGTAAAGTGGTGTTTAATAACTAAGTAAAAAGCATTCTTAAGGGCTACACTCCTGTAAATGTGATCTGACATTGTCATTTCGCATCAGGACAATCTAGCGGCGGCACGGAATCCAATCCGTGTCGCCGCTTCTTTTTAACTTTACAGCGGCTTTCTCCGAAACAGCTACCTTTGGCCGACTATTTAGCCGCCAAAGCCCAAGGGGCGTAGGAGGCAGCCACCAATCACCGATAAACTAATCACCCGCCCATGAAAGTCCTCATCCCTGTTGCCGGGGTCGGCACCCGCCTCCGACCACACACTTACACCCAGCCCAAGCCCCTGATGCCAGTGGCCGGCAAGCCCATTATTTGTTTTATGGTGGACAAGCTAGTTGAGCTGGGCATTAAAGATTTTGTGTTCGTTATTGGCTATTTGGGAGATAAAATGCGGCATTTTATTGAAGAAAATTACCCGGATCTGCATACCGAATTTGTCTATCAGGAACATCGGGAAGGCTCAGCCCACGCAGTTTGGACGGCTCGTGAGGCGATTGAGGATGAAGACGAAATATTCATCGCGTTCGGGGATTCTATATTTGATCTGGATCTACAGCAAATGTTGGATTGCCCGCATTCCTGCATCGGGGTGAAAAAAGTGGGAGATCCACGGGATTTTGGCGTGGCCGAATTTGGCGAGGATAGTCGCGTGACCCGCTTGGTAGAAAAACCCAGAATACCAAAATCCAACATGGCGATCGTTGGGCTTTACAAAATCAAGGAAGTGCAAGCGCTCATCCGCGCAACCAATTACCTGATACAAAATGATAAACGTACCGTCGGAGAGTTCCAACTGACCGACGCATTGCAACACATGGTGGAACAAGGCATACATTTTCAAACCATTCCGGTGCAAAACTGGTTTGATTGCGGACGAAAAGATGTACTACTCGAAACCAACGCCATGTTACTTGACCAGCGTGGATTAGCGACCAGCCAACGCAATTTGCCGGCATTCGGAAACAATATTTTTATTCATCCAGTGGCAGTGGGAAACAACTGTAATATTGTCCACAGCATCATAGGTCCGCACGTTACCATCGGCGACAACGCACAGATCCAGCGCAGCATCGTGAAAGACAGCATCATCGGCAACTTCGCTTCGCTGGAAGACGTGGTGCTCAAACAATCCGTTATTGGCGCCGATGCCAGTATTCGCGGCATGGACTTGAGTCTCAACATTGGTGATAATACGGAGATAGACTTTGGATAGTAGACTTTGGACATTGGACGTTGGACATTAGGACGTTGGACATTAGGACGTTGGACATTAAGACGTTGGACATTAGGACGTTGGATAATGGATTTGCACGCTGTCCCTCTTAGAATTTAAGGTCCGATCTATAACTTTCTGAGTCCAACGTTCTACCTCTAACGTCCAACGTCCCATGTCTAATGTCCATTGTACAAATATCCAATGTCCAAATGTCCAACGTCCTAATGTCCAACGTCCAATGTCCAATGTCCAAATGTCCAACGTCTAATGTCCAACGTCCAATGTCCAATGTCCAACGTCTAACAAACATGAAAGCAATTCCACGATTATCCTTACTTTTTTTAGCCATCCTTTTTTTGTGCTCACAGACTGCCTGTGTGCATTATCAGCGTTATTCGATGTCAAAATCGAGGTTGCAAAAAATCAATCCAGAGGGCCTTTCGGTTTATCTGGTGGATGCAGCCCACCCACTTACCCGAGGCTGGTACTTGTCAGAACCAAAATTTGAAAAGAATAGCGTCAGTGGGTTCATCAGCCGCATGGCGGAGGTTGAAACGCTAGAGGCTTCCATGCTCCGCGACCGATCGGATGCTCAACAGAGCAAAAACGATGTTCTACTTTATGCCAAGCCGCAATTCGCGATGGACCTGCCCGATACGGCTACGCTGAGCATCCAAAACACACAGTTGGAGAAAATAGAAGTGTGCGAACTGAACCACATACGCACCATTGGTATGCCTTTAATGGGCTGCACGGGAGTACTGTTGTTGGTCTACCTCATTTCGGGGGGCGTGGAATAGGCGTAATGATTAGACTGCCTCACCATGTTTGGTTTTGATTCCAAAAAGAAGTGCCACCGAAGAAGTTATTGTCCTGCGCTTTTCGTTGGGCTTCCTCTGCGGCTTCAGCCGCGCGTTGCGCTTTGGTCTTTTCAAAAATATCTTGCGGCAAAAAGTTGGTTTTTTCCTCGTTTTCCTCCTCGGCAAAAGGATTTTCGGCTTCTTTCGCTTCTTCATCTTCCAATTCGCCTTTAAAAAGGAAGGCAGCAAATATCCCGGCCAAACTGCCAATCAAGTGGCTTTCCCAGGAAATACCTTCCTGATCGGGCAAGACTCCCAAAAACATACTGCTGTACAGGAGCATCACGATGGCTGCAAGAATAATAGAGCGCAAGCTTCGCCGAAAAATACCGTTCCAAAACATGAACGCTACCAGGCCATAGATCACCCCGCTCGCCCCAATGTGCGACACCGGACGCGCGAACAGCCATACCGCTGCGCCCGTCAAAAAATAGATGAGCCAAAATGCCCTCATCGCCACTTTCCGATAAAAGTAGATGGAAATGAACGCAAGCACAAACAGCGGTACAGTATTGGAAATCAAGTGTTTCCAACTTCCGTGAATCAAGGGCGCCGTCACGATTCCCCTTAATCCCCAAGCCCTGCGTGACATAATTCCATAAGCGCCTGGGTCGAACTCATTGGTCACTTGCCACAGATGCACCAGCCAGAGAATGGCTACCGCAACGAAGGGGAAGCGAAGGCTTTCCAGCAGGTGTTGCCGGGTTAGGTGAAAACTGTCGGTTTCGCTGTCGAGCATTGATTTCACGGGTGTGGGAGCGATGGGGTGATAAAATGATGCGGTGATCTGGAGGCCGGTTTTCTAATCGTAAGCGATATTCCCAGGCCAAAGGCGGGAAGTCCTCCGCTTGCTTCCATGGAAGGTTTCAGTTGAAGGCTTAGGTCGTCGCTCACATCGAAACGGGCGAGGTGCGCATCCACAAAAGCGTCGGTGACTGCGAGCAGGTAGGTAACGCCGAGTGCGAGATACCATTTCTCCGTGTAGCCCCGGTATGTGTCGCGATAGACTTTGGTTCGCGTCGCGTCGAAAGTGTTGTAAGGCGATTCAGTGGGGTTGGTATTAGGGTCGTCGTCTACGAGAATTTTGTAATTATCACGAAGTTCGCGGTATGTATTCTGGGTCTGAATTGTAAAATATCCAATTCCGCCCAATGCACCCCAAACAATGGGAATTTTCCACCATTTTTTGTTGTAAGCTTGTCCAGCGCCTGGCAGCACGAAAGAGAGCAGGGCTGCCGTGCGTGGGTTGGGGTAGCCTTTCCTGAATACTTTATAAACAACCCCTTTCTTTTTTTCTTTCAACACCAAAGTATCGGGATTGCCCGGTTCTGTTTTGAAGATCGAGTCCCGGTCAATAGGAAAGAAGGAGGGAGGCGAAATCGAGTCCGCGCCTACCACTTGCAGGGAATCTGGCTTTTGGGCAGAAATTTGAAGACAGATCAGTGTCGCGAGAAAAGTAAAAAGTAATCGCATAATCATCGTTGGCCCACCTTCGCTTCTGTTCGCCAAGATTCAACGGATTGAAAGGCTAGGACGGGTAAAAAGCAAAAGTAACGCGCCAGCGTAAAAAACGTTGCGGCGAACGAGACATTAGCCTCGTTCGCCGCAAATTTCTATCACCTGCTCACATTTGCCCGTTTACAAGCAGCCGTTTTTCTTCGGCCACCCTTAGGCGAGAAAAGGCAAGGAGAATAACACTATTGGATATCATTGGCGTTACGCATGAGTACCTGTTTAGCATTAAAGTCTGAAACAATAGCCGTAAGCGTGACTGTATTAGCAGGTGTAGGAAGACTGGAAAAAGTTGCTGATGCAGTCGTAAACATGGCAATCGTACCCGTACCATCATTCAATGTTCGATTGCCCGAAAGTGTAGTGCCGCCCGTGATGGACACATTTGAAATCCTTACTAAAGTGCTTTCCCAAGCGTTGAAGTTTGTATTGATCTCAGCAATAGTAGCAATGCGTGGCGTTATGGTATTGCCTGTGCTTTTTAGCACTGCATTGGTGAGTGGCACGTTGTTTACTTGTAAAAGTTTGTTGAATTCACTCAATTCGACATCCGAAACCGATACTTCCACTTCGTCGCCGAGATTGAAAGTGTGTGCGGCGTCAAAGCGCACTACTATGCCAGCCGTGCCGTCTTGGAGGTATAGGTTTTTGTTATTCAAGTTGTTGCCAGCCCGGTCGGAGATAACCATACCACGGATTTTATTGCCGCTGGGCACAAAGGTTGTGTTACCCGTGAATAAACTGCGGATAGTGCTGATGTCTACGATTGTTTCTGTTCCGCCACCTTGGCCGCAACGGGGTTCGTCCATGGATACGTCACTTACATCGCGGATAAAAAGCTGAAAATCGCTTCCGTAAATCCCCAGGACGCCAGTGATGGAACCTTTTCCTGTGGGTGTTTTTTGAATCGCAAAATCGGCAAAACCACTGGTTCGTACCAGAAGTGTAACGTTGCCACAATTCTGAATTGTTCGGTTAATACTGGAGAGGGAAGTAGCATCCGCCCAAGTTTGGGCTGTATCCAGTTTCGCAAATTGTACCCCTTCCAGCGTGATCAAGGTACTGACCAGGCTTTCATTGATTTGTCCCATAGAAACCACCTTGGGTATAGGCGCAGCACCCAGGAATCCGCGTACGATTTGTGTACGCTCCTGATTTTCCGTTAGACCTATAGCGCTTGCCTGACCATTTTCCAGTATATAGCCACCGATCAGTTGCGTAAGACCATTGTAATCGGTGAGGGTCAAGCCTTTGCACCGAACGTAGATTTTGCGCCCTACGGGGTAACGGTTGTAGAGATACCCGTTACTGAAGGTCAACTCGATACCGCCGGTTGAATCCTGAATTACAATGGTTTTGTAGTAGTTGCCGCTGCGGTCGTCCATCGTTACGATGCCGCCAATGACCAGGTCGTCAGCAATAAAATCATAGCCACCGGAGGTTTCATGCAGGCTTTTCAATGCCTGAATGCTTGTATTGGTAGCAATGTCCTGGCCGTCGCCGCCAACAGGCGGTTGGTCAAAATCAGTTTTGACACAAGCGACAAATGTTGCGGACAAAAGGAGTGCAGCCACAAAGCTGCCAACGAGATTTTTATTTTTTTTGAAAAACATGGGTAGAATGTTTTTTTGTGTTGAAAATCGTGAGTGTGGTTGAGGGGGAGGATTTAGAGTTTAAACTATCATATCCTGACCCCCAGCGAAATAAAGTAGTTCAGCCCGGGTGCATATTGGGTTTCGGAGGAATACAACTGTTCGTTGTCCGGCTCTCGTCCAAAGGCGGTAAGGTTGGCTTCACGACCCGAAATCTGTATGTTTTTATTGTCCAAAATGTTGTTTACACCAACGTTCAAATAAATAAAAGTTTTTTTGACTTTCCAGGATTTTCCTCCAAAAAAGTCCAGAGTATAGGCTGACGGAGCCTTGCGCTGATCCACGATGGTATTCCAAAGGGGGGTTCCAGGGCCTTGACCTAGAGGGTACTGGGGGGGCAGAACGCCTTCCGGCGTTCTACGGGTTGGGTCGAATGTGAACCAGAAGTTATCCACCCAGTTGAAAGAAAGTGAAGCGAACCAAAACTTTTTACCCTCGTACTTCAGGCCAACAGAAGCCGATGTTTGGGGGGTACGGGGCACGAGAAAGTTTTTCTGGTATACCGTTTCTGGCGCTTGCGTTTCCCCCGTGTTGTCGTAAGTAAGGTACAGCAGTGGACGGGAGGTGTAGTGGTAATATCCCAGATTGGTAGCTCCACTCAGCACCCAGGATGGTACAGGTTTGTACTCGAAAGCTGCTTCAACGCCCATGTGATTACGGTCAACACCTGTGCGCACAAGGGTTGCAAATTCGTTTTCCCTGGGAATGTACTGCTGATAAGTTTCTATTTCATTTTTGAAATTCGTGAAATATCCTGTCAAACGAGCACGAAGTGTAGGCGCGCGGTGTATGAATCCAGCTTCTATACTTTGTAAGTTGTAGGTTTCTGCTCCCGGCACTACAGCATTTCGGCTGCGTGGCGAAAGGTAGATTTCGCGGAATTGCGGTGCTTTTGTGCCGATAAAACCATTGGCGTACAGGTAGTTGCGTCCATTGGCTTTGAAAGTTACACCCCCTTTAGCACCATAGGAGTAAAAGGATTGCTTTTCAGAGTCACCCAAAGAATTGTCTACGAACCGGCCATTTTGCATATTACCGGTGCGCCAAAATTGGTTCAAGCCGATTTCGCCACCGAAGAAATATTGGAAGCGTCTAAGGTCGGTCGTGATTTGAAACCAAGTATTTCCGTTGCGGATATTTTCGTCGTAATCGTAGCCGAATTTATCGCCTTCGCGCACCAAATTATTGGGATTAAGCAGATCGTTCTGTTCTTTGTCGGGTTGCCCGGGAAACTCCTGTGTAGCAAAACGGTTGATGTCATACCAGAAATCGGCACCGAGCAGGTCGTCTACAACTTTAAAATTTTGACCAGTATACCAGCGGTAACTTGCTCCTGCCTGGATTTTGGAACGGAAGTTCAATTGTTGGTTGAGTACAGCATTGAACCCCAATTCCTTGCTGTCAGCACGTTGGTCCTCGATGATATACTGCGCGCGTTTGCCGGTTACCGTGTTTCCGGCAATACCCTCAGCGTTTTGAATTGTTTCAATGTTCCGGTTGTTTTCGTCATAAAATTGCTGCCAATTCAACTGCCGAAGGTTCTCGTCGCCGCGAAGTGCCTCCGCCCATTGGGCCGACAAAACAGGATCGAAGATGGCGGAAGGAAGGCGGCGGTTGTAGTCCGGTGCTGGGTTGGTCGCTTCGTTCCATTCGAGGCGGGTGTCGCCGCGTTTGCCAGCCTGGCCCGATACAGCCACCATAATAGATGTGCCAGCCTGTGGGGTCCAGTCGTAGCGGAGAATCCCAATAGGCTGGTGTGCATGGCCGACTGCGGCGTTGCGTTTTTCGCCGTTTTGGTAGCCCCAATTGGGATTGTAACGGTGGGTACCTGCCAGTTCAAACATTTCCTCAAAGGAATCGGCCACCTTGCCACGCTTGTTGGGTGCGCCCAAGAAAGTAAGATTCAGCGCATGTTTGCGCCCCATCTTTTTGTCAACGGAAAGGAAGTAGGAGTACCCGTCGAAAAATGTTCCATCAAAATACCCCTCTTTTCCCCAGCGGCGGCTGCCGGAGAGACTCACGGCCCATCCGCCAGGCATCAGGCCTGTGTTCATGGTCAACATCACGCGGTCGGTGTAGGTTCTGTTCGATTTGGCGTAGGTAGCGCGGATTTGTTTGCGTTGTACCGAAGCGCGGGTGTCGAGCCGTGTTGCACCGCCGATTTCGGCAAATGTAAACTCAGACGGCGCCAGTCCAATACTGCTTTCTCGGATGCGCAGAACATCGTTTAGACCGCCGATTTCGCCATAAAAAGCGAATCCTGTTTCCGGGTCGTTGATGCTTACCCCGTTGAGGAAAAGTGGAAAGTGTTCTGAATCGTAGCCGCGTTCGCGGAAACGAAACGTGTTCCATCCAAAACCTGAGACCTGCTGAAACACATCCCGGCTGGCGTTGAGCAAGTTGGCCACTTCGCCTGATCCTTCTGTTTCGGCTTCCGCTTCTTCCAGTGTGATCGTCGGGATTTCAAGAATAGTAGGCCTTGAAATGATGTTTGGGTCTCGCATCAACATCACAATTTTAAAGACGTCGGCGTCGCCCTGCACCGTTACTGGGAATTCATCTGGCAAATGTCCATTGTGTGTAACTACCAAAGTGTAGTTGCCGGGGGCTAAGTCTGGAAAGGAATATTCGCCTGCTTCGTTCGTCGCGGCTATTTTTCCCGTGCCGGAGATGACTACAGAAGCATCCACCAGCGGAATATTGTAATTAACATCCAGTACAAGCCCTTTAAGGGTGACATTTTGCGAATAGGCCGTTTGGGAGGCCAACAACAATACGATAAATGTGAGAAATTTTTTAATCATCCAGTTTGGAGTGATTGAGAGATGAAGGTTAAACCGGACTGTTTTCCATTAAGGAGTAAACTGCCAGGCTGTGTCGAAAAAGAACGACTGAATGAGAGAGGGATTTGGATGAATCCGCCTTTGCAGGGGATGAATGAACCCGCCTTCGCTTTAAAGGGCTATGGCAGATGCACCCGCCTTCGCCCCAAACGGGCTACGGCGGGTAAACGGGTAAAACGCGGCCAAAGGTAGGGCAAGGGCGTGGTTGGTAGGAGGTTAATTTTTGGGTTTATCGACTACATTTTTGTCACATAAAATTAACAATGCGAACCAGGGGCTTTAAAAGCATTTCCTGATTCGCATATTCAAGGCGTTACGCCATTCCGCCTAAAACGGACATTCTGAAACCGCCTGAAATTCTGGATTATCGGGCCACCACAAACCGTTTTGTAGACCACTCTTTCCCATTGCTCCATTGAAGCCTAAACGCATAAACTCCTGTTGGTAAATCACCGACCTCAAAACTATGTGTTGCATCCCCAACCCCGCCATGTAATATTTTTGAATAGAGCAGACGGCCATTTGGGGCAAAGATTTGGCAGAAAGCGTCCGTACTTGTCGCGTTGTCGAGTTGGATTTGAATCACACCGTCAACAACTGGATTGGGTTGGAGCTGGAAAGAAATGCCGGGGGCGGGTGGTTCTTTTGTAGCCGTGAGCGGGCTGAAAACCTGGACAGATGCGCCGCCGCCAAATGGACCTAATTCATATCCCACAATCGGTACGCCCTTATTTATGACAAATTCGAGGTTCCAAGAACTGGAGGCAAACCCTCTGTTCCCCACATAATCCCAGGTAGTTCCATCAAAACGCAGGGCAGAAAGCCCCCAAATAGACGGTTCATTGTCCTCGAATAATAGGTAGGGTTTCTGATTGTCGGCATCGATGGCGAGCTTCAGGAAGTCTGTTCGTTCGGTGAACATGGGAGAGCCGACATTTATCCATTGGGTACCGTCAAATTTAAGCACGCTTGCCCGGTTTTGCGTCGAGGAGTCCGCGTGTGCGATGTAGGGGATTCCATTCGATACAGCGAAATCCATCTGGTCGTGAGGGTCTCCATTAAAAACTTGATTTCCAATGCTTTGCCAGGTATTCCCGTCAAATTTTTTGACAATCCCCGCGCTGCCCAGCGACCAATCTTCATACGCTACCCAAGGAACCCCATTGCTGACTTTCAATACGATCGAATGCACGTTCCCTTCGGAAAAGCCAGCTTGTCCCACGGTGGACCAATTACTTCCGTCAAATTTCCAAACCGTGATTTTATCGTCCAAGCTCACGTCCTCGAATGCGGCATAGAAGTTTTCATTGTCAAAAACATAAGAACCCAGATACGGGAAGAACGCCAATTGGGGAGATTCAGAAATGGTTTGCCACGTGTTGCCGATCAATCGTTTTAAACCAAACCGTTTTCCTTCATGGTCAAAATAAACGATTTGCAGCAGGCCGCTCGTGGTAGTGCCCAACAATTTAAAATTGTGTGCCCCCAGTCCGGTCGTATCCAAAGAAGCCCATGAGTTGCCATCGAACCGCCTGATTTTCCAGGAGAAAGCGGTGTCGTTGAAGGTTTGATATGCCACATACGGAGAATCTCCTTCGAGGTGCGTCAGGATGCCACTCATCCAGGTTTCCTCTATGATGGTGTCACCGAGGAAGTGCCATTGTGGCGTTTGTGAAAAGGTGCTTTGAGGGGAACCCAGCAGCCAGAAAAAAGCGAGCAAAGTGAAGTAGTTTTTCATGTCTAAATAAGATTGGTGAGACAATCCTCAAAGGTGTTAGGATGGAAGCTCAGGACTATGGCACATTTGTGCGTTTTCCTTGTCAATTTTTACACACCTTCATGTTTCCGCCATTCGGATGGTGCGCGGCCGGTGCTTTTTCGGACGAAACGGCTGAAATGCGCCGGATCTTCAAACCCCAGTTCAAAACCAATCTCACTAATGTTGGCATCTGAATAAAAAAGCAAACGTTTGGCCTCTAGCGCAAGTCTACGATGGATGAACTCCACGGCTGAAATGCCGGCATATTTTTTACATAAAGCATTGATTTGGCGAGGGCTTGTCGCCAAAAGGTCTCCGTAAGCAGCCACATCATGGATAGACCGGAAGTTTTTTTCTATCGCGATTTGAAGTTGCTGGAATAGGGCGAGTGCAGGCGATTTTTGACCTGAAGTGGGCTTCTGCCGCTCGTAGCTGTCCAGACAGTTGCAGAGAAAAATGTTGAGATAAGATTGCAAAACTGATTTTTTCTGACTGCTTTTGCTTTCAAAAACGGCCATCATATTGTCCACGATTTGTAAGCAATCCCGGAATTCATCCGCCGAAAGCACTACAGTCGGGTAACCTGATTTGTGGTAAAAAAAGGGCAACAGGAAAAGGAAATCGCTGCGCTCGCGGTTAAAATGATAGAATGCCTCAGAGAACAGCAAAACATATCCGTGAGAATCATTGGCCCGGTGCATTTGATGGACTTGTCCGGGTGTCACAAAATGGATTTGTCGGGGCTGGATAGGCACTTTTTCAAAATCAACCAAGTGATATCCTCCGCCTTCCTCAAACACAAATATTTCAAAATAATCATGCCGATGCACCCGGAGCGGGTTGTAGCGGTTGACATGGTTTACCCGTTCAATTTTAAAGTGAAGCGGGCTAAGGTCTTGCAGCAGATGGGTTGGGATGTTTTGTGTTTGCATGCGCGAAGATCAAGCAGTTTGGACAGCAAGAATAAGCACTTGCTGATTGCAAATCAAATCTTCTTTCCCCGCATGGCCTCCCGGATGTTTACGTCGAGGGCGCGGTGCGCGAGCGGTGCGGTGTATTCGTTGAGGGTTTCCATGGCGCCAAGAATTCGATCTTTATCAGCACCTGCAACGGCTTCACGGAGGGTGGCTAGCAGGGCGCGGGTTTCGATTTGTTCTTCTGCAGAGAGGATGGCAGCGTTTTGAACCAGGAATTTTTCGCCGGAAAGCAGGATGTTGTTGGCTTCATTGCGGGCTTCTAGCAGGCCACGCGCAGCAATATCAGACTCGGCATTCTGAATGCTATCGATCAGCATGAGTGCCATTTCTTCCTCGCTGATGCCATAAGTTGGGCGAATCTCGACCTGGGTTTCGAGGTTGCTTCTGAGTTCTCGGGCACGAACGGTGAGGATACCGTCGGCGTTGAGGATAAATTGGATGTCAATTTTTGGGATACCTGCCGGCATTGGCGGGATATTGCTCAGGATAAACTCACCTAGTTTTCGGTTGTGTTCCACCAAGTCACGTTCGCCTTGAAACACGCTGATTTTCAGGTTTTTCTGGCCGTCTACGCTGGTGGTATACTGCCTTGCGGCTTTGGTTGGAATTTTTGAATTTCGTGGAATGATGGCATCCATCAAACCGCCCACCGTTTCAATGCCGAGCGAGAGTGGGGTAATGTCGAGCAACAAAATGTCTTGCTGGTTGCCCGCCAGCACATCTGCCTGAATGGCCGCACCGAGGGCTACGATTTCATCGGGGTTTAGATCGTCAAAAACAGGTCTTCCAAAAAAATCAGCTACCCGTTTTTTTACCAGCGGTACTCGGGTGCTTCCACCTACTAGCACCACTTGTCCAATCTGTTCTTTTGAAAGTTTCGCGTCGCGCAGTACGTTTCGGCAGGAGTCTAAGGTGCGATTTATGAAGGGCTCGATGAGGATTTCAAATTCTTTCCTTGTAATGCGCAGATTATCAACTTGGTACGAACTTTCGGAAAGTTCTAAACTTTCCGAAAGTTGAGATTCGAATAAATCAACCTGCGAAAGTTCCTTTTTGGCGCGTTCTGCGAGCAGACGAATGGCTTGTCCAAAATTTGGGTCAGCAGTCAGATCCTCCCGGCTGCGGCCCATTTGTTGCAGAAAGAACTTCACAACGGCACGATCGAAATCGTCGCCGCCGAGGAAGGTGTCGCCATTGGTGGCCAGCACTTCGTAAATGCCGTCTTGAATTTGGAGGATGGAGATGTCGAAGGTGCCGCCGCCTAAATCGTAAACAGCCACAGCTCCTTCTACGCTAGGGGGGGCGGCTAAAGCTGCTGCTGTTGGCTCATTAACGATCCGCAGCACATCAAGCCCGGCGAGTTTGCCCGCGTCGCGGGTGGCCTGGCGCTGGTTGTCGTTAAAATAAGCGGGAACGGTGATGACGGCTTTTTCGATGGATTGCCCGAGTTCGGCTTCGACTCGGGTTTTCAATTCCTTGAGGATCAATGCACTGAGTTCTATCGGGCTGTAAAAACGGTCTTTGACCCGGATTTTTACCAAGGACTCAGTGTCATCGTCAATGATTTGGTAGCCGAAAAAGTCACGTTTTTCCTGAACGTCCTTGAAAGACTTGCCCATAAGTCGCTTGACCGAAAAAATGGTATGAGCGGGATCGGTAACGAGTTTTTCTTTGGCCGCGTCGCCCACGATAATGTCGCCGTTTTCAGCAAAATGTACCACACTTGGCACGAGGGTACTGCGCCCATCCGCCCCGCGTACACAATACGGCTGACCGTCTTTGATAAAAGCCACAAGGCTATTGGTGGTGCCCAGATCAATGCCTACAATGAGGGGTTTGGGCGTTTCGACGGAGCCGTCTTTGAGGTTGATGGAAAAAGTTGCCATGGATTCGTTTCAGGCCGCAAGGTACGGAGACGGGATAACGCAAAAGGCGGGTATGGGTTCAAATATGCGATTTGAGTTTACATGCTCTACGTCAAAAGAACACCGAATCAGCCGACACCACCGACACCACCGAAAAACACATTCGTCCCCTCTTATTTTTCGGTGGTGTCGGCTGATTCGGTGTTCTTCTGGCGCAACGTAAATCTACTTCGGGCTTGGCAAATCCCATTTCCACTGCATAGCTGCCAGCCTCACACCCACCACAACCATCACTGAAAGTGTAGCAGCCCAAGGCGCCGCCATTTCCCAGGATGCAAACACAAAATAAAGCGCTCCCCCCAGCAGCGAGGCCGATGCATAAATGTCTTTGCGAAATACAAGCGGGATTTCATTGAGCAAGACATCGCGCAATACCCCGCCAAAACAACCAGTGACCATACCTAATGCGACGCAGACCGACGGACTTAACCCCGCTTCCAAACCACGTTGCAGCCCCACCACTGTTGCAAATCCCAATCCAATGGCATCGAAAATGGCCAGTGTTCGCGGAAAAAACTGCAAGTATTTGCGGAAAAACAGCGTGATGAGGTATGAAACGAAAACAACTGTAATGGCTTGTTGGTCTTTCATCCAGGCCACGGGTGTGTTGCCGATCATAATGTCGCGCACCGTGCCGCCGCCGACTGCGGTGGCAAAAGTCAGCACCAGCACCCCGAATACGTCGAGGCGTTTGTTGAGCGCCGCCAGTGCTCCTGAGATGGCGAAGGAGGCGGTGCCTAGGTTTTCCATGAGTTGGTGGAGGAGCATAATATTATTTGATTTTTGTAACTTTGCCCCATGCAAACCGAAAATATCGAAGATTTCTATCGCGCAAAATTCAACTGGATGCCCGACAACCTGAAAAAAGAGATCGGGCATTTCAACGTATTCAGGCTTGACGATTTTACGGGGGCTCAAGCCAAACCGATGCCCTATAGCCGCAAGGATTATTTTAAAATCAGCTTTATCATTGGCCGCAACCGGGCGCATTATGCTGACAAGGTAGTGGAGAATGATGGCAATACATTGCTATTTGCCAACCCCAAGATCCCGTACAAATGGGAGCCATTGGAATTGACGCAATCGGGTTTTTTCTGCATTTTCACCGAAGCTTTTTTCACGCAGTTTGGGAATATCAATGAGTATCCGGTTTTTCAACCGGGCGGCAATCCTTTATTCCAATTGACAGAAACACAGGTGGAGCCTATTCGAAGCATTTTCCTTCAAATGTTGGAAGAAATCAACTCTGATTATACCTATAAGTACGATGTGCTGCGCAACCTGGTACTTCAACTCGTGCACAGCGCTCAGAAATTTCAGCCGGCTGAGGTCTCGATTTACGGTGCGTCCAATGCAGCGACCCGGATTTCGTCTCTGTTCATGGAACTATTGGAGCGGCAATTCCCCATTGAATCTTCTATGCAACAAATTGCGTTTCGCTCGCCAGCAGCCTTTGCTGTTCAATTAGCTGTTCATGTAAATCATCTGAATCGGGCCTTGAAAGAAACCACTGGCAAGACCACTTCTCAGGTCATTGCCGAGCGGGTAGGGCAGGAGGCCCGGGCTTTGCTTAAGCACACCAACTGGAACATCAGCGAAATAGCCTGGTGTCTGGGCTTTGAAGAACCGTCCCATTTTATCAACTTCTTCAAAAAACAGGTAGAGCTCTCTCCCAAATCTTTTCGGGATATGAAGTCTGTTTGAATATTGCAACTATCGGTTTGATTTCTACATCTATCCTACTGCTCGAAGCCTGCACCTTTGCAGCATCAATCAAATCTTTAAGTTTTCTCAAAAATGACAGCGTCCAACAAAATAGCATTGGTCACCGGCGGCAGCCGCGGTCTTGGTAAAGACATGGCTTTGAGCCTCGCTCATAAGGGCCTCCATGTAATCCTTACTTACAACAGCAAAAAAGAAGAAGCGCTCGAAGTCGTGCGCCAAATCGAAGCCATTGGGCAAAAAGCGGCGGCCTTGCAACTGAACGTGGGCGAAGCGAGCAGCTTCGATGCTTTTGTCGTTCAAGTACAGGAAGTCTTAAAATCACATTTCGATACCGAAAAGTTTGATTTTTTGATCAACAATGCGGGTATTGGGATTCATGCTTCTTTCGCTGAAACCTCTGAGGCTCAGTTCGACACCTTGTTGAACATCCATTTCAAAGGATCATTTTTTCTCACCCAAAAAGCACTGCCAATGCTCAACGACGGTGGCGGCATCGTGAATATTTCTACTGGATTAACACGTTTCTCCTTCCCAGGTTACGCTGCTTATGCCTCCATGAAAGGAGCAGTCGAAACCTTGACGAAATATCAGGCAAAAGAACTCGGTGCCCGTCATATCCGGGTCAATGTGGTGGCACCTGGCGCCATCGAAACCGATTTTGGCGGCGGTGCTGTGCGAGACAATGAAGGCTTAAATAACATGATCGCCTCACAAACCGCTATGGGGCGGGTAGGTCTTCCCGAGGATATTGGCGGGGTAGTCGCTTTCCTTTGCACCGACGATGCACGCTGGGTCAATGCGCAACGTATTGAGGTTTCGGGAGGGATGATGCTTTGAATTAGCTCAACCAGCCCGCCGCCCCACATACTCGCTATAATCCGGCAAAACCGCCTCGTACTCCGCCTGCATCAAGGGGGAAGTAAGCATATAATCCGCTGTAGCTTGGTCGCAGGCCATAGGGATATTCCATACCACACCGATGCGCAGCAGAGCCTTCACATCCGGGTCGTGGGGCTGCGCCTCCATAGGGTCCCAGAAAAATATCAATATGTCAATTTTGCCTTCAGCAATGTGCGAAGCAATTTGCAAATCGCCGCCTAAAGGGCCGCTTAATAAACGGTGGACGGGTTGGTTGAGGGCCTCATTGAGCAGGCGACCAGTCGTTCCGGTTGCGAATAACTCATGCTGCATCAATTCTGCCCGATTATGGATAGCCCAGTCAAGCAGATCTTTCTTTTTGTGATCGTGGGCAACGAGTGCGATGCGTTTTCGGGCTGGAAATTTGCGGGAGAGTGGTTTTGTCATGGGCGTAATATTTAATTGTTTTTCGGGGTATAAGTGGTATCGGCAGCATTATTTGTTCAGCGCGTACTCCTTGCCCATATCGTCAATATACACCAGTTTGCCCACAGCATTGGTGGCCTGACAAACCAATCGAGTACCCTCCGGCAAACCCATTGCGCGGGCACGTTTCTCAGCGGCTTCCACGGTGTCGAAAGCACGATGAGCGTTTTGGTAGGTAAAATCCGTCACTTGTTTGCCTGATAAGTTAAAAATGGCGGACACTCCGGCCTTATTGCACTTGAATCCGAACGGAAAGAACAAGAAATCATCGACCAACTCGCGGCTGACGACTTGTCCTTGCCTATCGAGGATTTGCCATTTCTGGGCGTCGGGCAATTGGGCTAGCAGAACATTGGGTGCGGCTTTATTGCTGTAGAAATCCCTGTAAATCTCTTTGGTGAGCTGTTTTCCTTTGGAGTCCCAAAGGGCGTAGTGGCCTTGTATTGTTTTGCATTTGATGAATTCAAGATTATCGAGCACATAACAGGAGTAGAATTCAATGGGGACGATGACCGTCTCCATTGAGTCAATCATTCCTCTTTTCCATTGTGCCGAACTGACACCAAAGAGATTGGAGTTTTCTGTCTGGTTGATGGCACGATAAATGGCTGGCACCAGCAGTTTATTCTGGTAATTAACCAAGCCATGAAATGAATTTTCCGTTTCAAAGTCGATGAGGTTGCCGCGCTGCCAGATAATCTTGTCAAAATCAAAGGGCAACAAAACCCGGTTTTTCAGATCTACAATGCCCGTTTTGCCATTTTTTACTTTGGCTGAAAAGAACCTGGGGTTTGGAGATCCTAAAGGCTCGAATTGCTCGTAGTCAAACGTATTCATTACCCGGATTTCCTGTTGGTTTAATACCTGAAATACCACTTGTTTGTACTGCCGGGTAAAAATCAGCACGGAATCGTTGACGTGGATCACTTGCTTAAATTCGAGCGGCACCAGCACTTCGTTCTCCCGACTGAGAAGGCCGTACTTGTGGTAGTTTTGGGCGGCAATCAGGGTGCCCTTTTTCCCATGGATAAGGCTTACATATATAAAGGGCAGAACGGCCTCGCCTTTTTTGTTAATCGCGCCCCACATTCCTCCCGTTTGGCGATCATAAAATCGGAATAGGTGATGTCCAATTCTTCATACTCGAAGGGAATCAGGATACTGTCGTTGAGCACATAACCGGAGCGTTTGTCTTTGGTACGGCCGGCCTGAGGTTTGCCCGTTTTCCAGTGTTGGGGAATGACGAAGGTGGCCGGTTCTGCCACGCCCTTGACTTCTTCGACCACTTCCTGATCGTGCATCAGCGGTGGGGGAGGGTCTATTTGAGCAAAAGAGACTTGGCCAAAAAATATGGATAGAAAGAAGAAAAGTGGCACTTTTTCGCGGAAATGCAGGTGTTGCATGGTGATAGGTTGAGGGATATGACACAAAGTAAGGGTAATTCTGAGGCGGCATGGCGGGAAATAGCAAATCAATTCCTCAACGGATCAAACTCATTCCCCTCACTGTCAATATAAATTTTCCAGCCGTCAGAAGATGCATGACCAATCCAGGTTCTGCCCTGTGGTAATTGGTAGTTCCCTGTCATTCGGTCCCGGTTTATCAATGAATCAAAACCCGAGGCGCCGCCGTATTTGAACCCCGTTACCTGTTTGCCATCGAGCCGAAAAAATGCTTTCTTCCAACCGACGGAAGCCGTGAACGCCGTTGGTGAGGTGCCTACAGATTCAAAAACCTCCGGGCTCAGGAACTCGCCCTTGCCGTTGAGCAAACGGAATTGTTGTGGGCCAATCTGCCCAAAAAAAAGGTCCGGCACATTATCGTGACTAATTATGGCTTCAAAAAGGAACTCGGTCAACTGCTTGCCCCGCAGGTCGAAAACAGCAAATTTAGCGTCCATGTTTTTGGCCGCAACCAAGGAATGGCTTGCAACCAAATACACCTGAGCATATTCAATGGGCAGCACAAAAACGCCTGTTGAATCCACCAAACCGTGCTTTTTAGCATCCGGGGTACCTACTCCAAACAACCCGTGCGCATTTTTGGAGTGAATGTACCCATGTTCGACGGGCAGTATCGGGAGACCATCCAAAGTAACCAAACCGTATCTATTGTCCTTTCCGATACAAACGACCTTGTCTTTCACCCACATCAAGTATTCAAACTCGAAGGGCAACACCACTTTATTTTGAAAATCAACCAGTCCGACCTTGCCGTTTTGGCGGGCGTAAATGAGTTTTTTCCGGTCAATCCCGCCGCCGGTTTCCCAACGGTCAAAATGGGTTTCGACGACCGTTTTCCCCTGCCGGTCGAGGAGCCGTTGCAAGCCCGGCTTGGAGAGCAGCACGAGGGAGTCTGTCTGGTGGTAATACGTAGCCTCTGTCCATTCAAAAGGCTCAAAAGTGCGTCCGTTGGGTTCAATTAGGCCCCAAAAGCCATTTTTTGCTGCCAATAGCCAGGGGAACCGCTTTTTGATGTTTGGGCTGGAGGTCTTAATTTTTTGAAATTCAAAGGGCACGACGATCTCGCTTTTTTGGTTGATAACGCCCGTCTTCCCGTTCTTTCGGCCAATCATAAAATCTGAAAATGTCAAGTCTATCTCCTCAAATTCTGGCTGGATAAGCACTTGATCGGTCTTTAGGTTTTTAAAACCATATAGGCCGTCCAACTTGAACCACTCCACGCGGTCTTCTTTGGATTGGCTGGATTCATGCCGAGGGGCTTCTATGACGGTGTCCTCCAGGTCTATTTGGGCGGTCAGAAATGGAGCGAAAAGAATCAGGTAAAAAGCAAAAAAGAGGAGCGGTATTTTCATGATTTTTATTAAAATATTGACTATCAATAATTTATAGATTGATTACCAACAGCCGCCGAAGTAAACAAAACGTGCATAAAGTTTCCATCGCTCTCCATGAAAACGGAAAACTGGCGCCTGAAACTTACAAAGCTGGCCATCTTCTGGTGAGCGAAAATCAGCGGAAATGAGCGCAAATTGACCATAACTGTTCATGTCGGGAGGTGCTTTTTCATACATGGTTGTATCAATCTGAATGTTCTCAAACTCGAATTTTTGGAGATATTTGCGACCTTCCGCCCCTTCGCGGCCCCACAAATGGCGGAACTGACGGCGGTAGGGACCAAGATTTTCCTCCCAAAAATGGTCAATATGCGCTTGCCCGCGCTCATTTTCCGGCTCCTCTTCGATCCATCGCATATCGGGTTGGAAAATAAAATACAAGCGCCGGGCTTCCCTTTTTGATAGGTGTAAATTTTCCTCAAAATAGGTCGGGCTATCACACGTAAGCCCTTTTTTGAGGCGTACGAGAAAGGCTTCGGGCGTGTCGGACTGACGGTTTTGGGCGCAAGACGGTATGGTTAAACAGATACTGACGGCGATTAAAATCTGCGATTTCATTGCTGCATATGGTTGGTTTTCAATCACTTGGTTATACCTGTTTCTAATTCAATTTAAAAAGCACCGGCAGGGTGTACATTACCCTCACTTTGCGGCCTTTGTGCTGCCCCGGCACCCATTTGGGCATGGCCCGAACAAGCCGCATGGCCTCCGTGCCACAGCCGTTGCCGATGTCGCGGCGGATTTCAATATTAGATATGCTGCCATTTTCCTCCACTACAAAATTCAAGACGACCGTACCCTCAATATTATTTTCGCGAGCGATGGCGGGGTATTTCAAGTTTTCCGCCACAAATTTATTGAATGCTGCCTGGCCGCCGGGAAATTCTGGTTCTTTGTCTATATGGGTTAGTACTGCTTTTGGGTCTTTGTTTTCAGGAAGCGCGGGCTCTTGTTTGGCTGTGGGGGTAGCACTCGAACCAGGCTCCGCCAACGGTATTTCCTTGCCTTCGTTGGTGATGAATACCTGCTTCCCGTTGCGGACAGCCTTGCCGATCACGGCGACGGGGGCAACGATGCCCAACTCTTTTTCAATCTGCCGTGCTTTGTTTTCGGAAAAAAAACGGTCCACTTCCTGGTATTTGAAATCCGTCACCTGCCGGCCATCTGGAAGCCAAAAGGCGTAAACATCGTCGCGTTGCACCTGGGTTACATTGATGAAAAACTTGAAACTATGCACTGCCGGGATGGGCAGTACCGCCCCGTTTTTGTCTAAAACGTCATATTTCCTTCCGGTTTTTTGAGCAAAAACCAATTCCGGCGAAAATGGACTACAGCTGAAGTTGAGGTAGGCAAACTCCGTCAATTGCTTGCCGGATGGGTCAAATAGGGCCGACCCCATCCCTTTGGAGGCATTGAAATAATTGCCGGGCGACATCTGTACATCGCAGCCTTCGTATTCCAGCGGCAAGCGGATGTTTCCGAGAGAATCCATAATGCCCACTTTTTTGGTCTCGAAATCCTGAACTTTGAAAAAACCGCGCTCCTTTTTGGTGACTGCATAAAATCGAGGTGCCAGCACCTCGCGCCCCTGCAAATTCCAGATGCCGCAGCGCCCGTCGGGTTGCCAAACATGCACGAAATTGTCATAGCCTCCCTGATACTCCACCCGATCAAACTCAAGTGGCACAACCACTTTTTTTTGAAAATCAAGCAGGCCCGCCTTCCCGTTTTTTGCCACGCTAAAAAAGTAGCGTTTGTCAGCGTATCGGATTTGGGGGAGACATTTGTCATAGTCGCCCCAGAATAGGGAGTCGCCTTGTTTGGTGATGACCCACTGTCGTCCTTCGACTTGAAAAAACTGGGTGGAATCGTTGAGCCATTTGCCAGTGTTTGCGGCTTGTTTTTGGGCAAAGAGGAACTGGGGCAGGAGCAAGAGGACACAAAAAGTCAATTTTTTAAGCATGGTTATGTTTTATTTGTTTAGTGAGGGTAAGAAAGGACGATCAAGCAGAGTCCGATGGCGAATAGAAAAGTCTGTTTCAAATTATTGTTTATCAATGTTTTATGTGGTTTTTAAGGGAGTCTAAAACTCACCATCGGTCCAGCTCGGGTTTTGAAAGCTCGGTGGAAATATGGGCTTGCCTTTTTTGTCCGCGAAATATTCACTTCGATCCACGCGGCGTATGAGCATCGAGTTTTCATCAAAACCAGGTGCAGCCGAGCGGCCAAAAAGTTGGAAAAGCGGCTGGCCCTTCCTGTCAAAAAACTGCATGGTTGAATCCGCAAATTGCCGACCGACCAACAAGTCGGGGAAAATGGCGCGTGCAAACTCGAATTTTTCTGGCAAAACAGATTGGCCAGTTCGAGCGTCCAGGATGCCCCAGCCAGAATCGGCGCGGCGGTCTTTTTTCACCCGCGCATAGCCAAACTGAAATTGAGACTGAGCAGCCCATATTTCCAGCTCCTGATAATCAAAAGGCACCGTGAGCTGCCCTTTTTTATCAAAGACACCTTTTCGGTCGCCTTTTACAGCTACATAAAACGTGTCGTTATCAAAAAAATAAGCAAGTACATCGTCGTATTCCGCCGGAATGAGGGGCATACCCTCGTAGTCGGAGATACCCCGTTTTTGGGTCAATTCATTGTAATCGCGGACTTGAGCAGGCAGGATTTGAGCTAAAACCAGTAGGCAGATGGTGGTAAAGAGGCGCATATTTGCAATTTTGAATATCACAACGGCACATTCCCATGCTTCCGCTTCGGTCTGGCCACCGCCTTATTCTCCAGCATCGCAAATGCTTTGATCAATTTCCGCCGTGTCTCTCTTGGCTGGATCACTTCATCAATAAAGCCCCGGGCAGCGGCGCGGTAAGGATTGGCAAACGTGTTGGCATATTCTTTTTCTTTTTCCAAAAGTTTGGCTGAAGGGTCAGCCGCAGCCTCAATTTCTTTTTTGAAAATGATCTCCGAGGCACCCTTTGCGCCCATAACGGCGATTTCCGCCCCAGGCCAGGCAAAGTTCATGTCTGCACCGATGTGTTTGGAATTCATCACATCATAAGCGCCGCCGTATGCTTTGCGGGTAATGACCGTGATGCGCGGCACGGTAGCCTCGCTAAAGGCATAGAGCAATTTTGCGCCATTGGTGATGATGGCGTTCCACTCCTGGTCGGTGCCGGGCAGGAAACCTGGCACATCCTCCAGCACAAGGAGCGGGATATTGAAACAGTCACAAAAACGTACAAAACGAGCTGCTTTTTTAGAGGAGTTTACGTCCAGCACGCCCGCAAGGCTCATCGGCTGATTGGCCACAATACCAATGCTGCGGCCCGCCAGCCGTGCAAAACCGACCACGATGTTTTCGGCGTATTGCTCATGGATTTCAAAAAACGAATCCGTGTCCACGATTCCTGCAACCACTTCCTTCATATCATAAGGATGGTTGGCGTTTTCAGGAACTATGCTGCTGAGTTGGTCGCGACATTCCTCTCCCAACGTGTAGGGCAGGGTAGGGGTCTTGTCTTCGCAGTTTTGGGGGATATAAGAAAGCAATTTTTGGAGTTTGTGAATGCAGTCTATATCATTGGCCGCTGTGAGATGTGTTACCCCACTTTTGCTGGCGTGGGTGCTGGCCCCACCCAATTCTTCGCTCGTAACTTCCTCATTGGTAACGGTTTTTACCACGTTTGGTCCGGTCACAAACATATATGAACTGCCTTCCACCATCATGATAAAATCTGTCATGGCCGGACTGTACACCGCCCCGCCAGCGCAAGGCCCCATGATGGCCGAAATCTGTGGGATGACCCCGCTGGCCTGTACATTTCGATAAAATATGTCGGCATAGCCGCCCAAAGAGTTTACCCCTTCTTGGATACGTGCACCACCGGAATCGTTCAATCCAATGAGCGGAGCACCATTTTTTACAGCCAAATCCATGACTTTGCAAATCTTCTCGGCATGGGTTTCGGACAAAGAGCCGCCAAACACCGTAAAATCTTGCGCAAAAACATACACCAGACGTCCGCCAACAGTGCCATAGCCTGTCACCACCCCGTCACCAAGGAAATGTTGTTCGGCCATGCCAAAATCTGTGCAGCGGTGCGTCACGAGCGCGCCTATTTCCTCAAAGCTGTTGTCGTCCAGCAGGAAATGTACCCGCTCATGGGCGGTAAGTTTGCCTTTTTTGTGTTGGGCATCAATGCGGTTTTGGCCGCCGCCGAGTTTTGCTTCGGCGAGTTTGGATTGGAGAATTTCTAAATTATGGTTCATAAAAATCGAAGATGTATGCCGGAACGCTGTTCCGGTGTGTCCCGGAACAGCGTTCCGGGGTACCATTCGCGCAAAGATAAAAAAAGCGGGGGCTATGGTGTTTGCCACAGCCCCCGCTTAATGATTTTAGGAAATATTTTTTAGGCGAACATCTCTGCTACGGGTACTTCTAAGCCCAGCACCTGGTCTCTGGCAGTATCGTTTTCGTTGAAAAAGGTATATTTGCCTGAGGCAGAATAAATTGCCACACCACCCATGCTGGGAAGGATGATCCAGCAAGATTTCACCCCATATTCAAAGTATTGATCAGCTTTATCCACCAAATCATTTAAACTTTGGGTAGGGGAAAGGATTTCAATGATACCTAGCGGCGATTCTTCAACTTTTATCTTATCCGCTTTCAAGCTAAGCGGCGTAGGTGGAAAAATCAAAACATCGGGAGTACTGCCCCAACCTTCTAATTCAAGGCTGGTTTCGGAGGTGAAGCGATACTTGGTTCTGTAACGTGAAGCGAGTGCAATAACCGCATTCACTTGTATGGCGCTATGATTAAAACTTGGTATAGGTTTTCCACGTTCGGTTTCGTAATCTGTAAAAAGTGCTACAAGCGTATCCATGCGGTCGAAAATTTTTACAAAGATAATGAATAGATGTTGGACTGTTAGACGATAGACTTTAGATTTTATACCGAACTTGTCCAACAGTCCAACAGTCCAACAGTCCAACAGTCCAACAGTCCAACGTCCAATCTACTGCTTCACAAAATCCAATGAAACCGAATTGATACAATACCGCAGCCCCGTTGGCGGTGGCCCGTCCGGGAAAACATGCCCCTGGTGGCCGCCGCAGCGAGCGCATTCTACTTCCGTGCGGTCCATTCCGTGACTGCTGTCGGTTATGTCGGCGATACAGTCCTCACTGATGGGTTTGTAAAAAGAGGGCCATCCGGTTCCAGAATCAAATTTCGTTTCCGAGGCAAAAAGTGGCAAACCACAGCCGGCACATACAAATATCCCCTTTTCGTGATTGTCCCAAAGATCGCCCGTAAAGGCCCGTTCGGTGCCTTCTTTGCGCAGTACCCTGAATTCTAGATCGTTGAGTTCGCGTTTCCAAGCATCCTCGTTTTTTTCGACTTTAACCAATTTGCCACTTATGTATTGTGGCGGGACAATGGAGTCGGTTTTACCCGCCATAGCCGTAGTGGAGGAGGGGGAAGTGGCTGGTTTACCTGCCGTATTTTCAACGGAGACAGGTATTTGTGCATTATTGCACGCTAGCATGGTAAGCAAAATAGTGAGAAATTTCATTGCAGATGAGTTTTGTTCTCCTCTAAACGAATGAAATGGCAGTTTGGGTTTGAAGCCCTCCAATTGAACACGAGCTTGTCGGCAGAAGGACAAATTTCAAAGATTGGGGCCAATCTGAACATTGCCAGCCTACCGGTAGGCAGGTACATTCCTTATTCGACATTGGAGATTCCGCCCGCTTCCTCTCCTCCGCCCTTCGGGTGGGCTTGCTCGTACACTTTAATGAGTTGTTCTATGTTGTTGTGCATATATACCTGTGTAGAAGCGAGGTTGGAATGCCCGAGTAGTTCTTTAATGGCGTTCAGGTCCGCACCGTTATTGGAAAGGTGGGTCGCAAAAGAGTGCCTCAACACATGCGGACTGCGCTGCTCTTCGGTCGTGACGGTGGAGAGGTACTTCCGCACGAGGTAATAAATGCTTTCCGGAGAAAACCGCTCTGCTTTTCTATTGAGGAAAAGCCAGGGCTCTTGCGTGCTGGGGAACGTAGCTTTTCGGGCTTCCAAAAACTTTTTCAGCCAATCGTAAAGATACGGCGCGAAGGGCACGAGGCGTTCTTTGTCTCCCTTCCCTAAAACCCTGAATACCATGCGGCTGAAATCAATATCGTTGACCCTCAAATTGGAGGCCTCACTGCGGCGCATCCCGGTGGCGTAGAGGGTTTCGAGCAAAACCCGGGCGAGCAGGCCGCCATAATCATCCGCAAATTCGATGTGAGAGAAAAGAGCTGCCATCTGGCTTTCCTGAACAAAAACAGGAAGGCGTTTGCCCATGCGCGGGGCGGTTATTTTGCGCATCGGGTCTTTTTCGATCAATCCGCGCTTTTTCAAAAACTTGAAATAAGTTTTCAAACAAGAAAGTCGGCGGACAATGCTGCGGGCACTTTGTCCAGCCTGCATCTGGGCTACTACCCAGGACCGGATGTGCAAATGCCTTACTTCGCGTAACGAAGTAAGGCATTGCTGTTCAACACAATATGCTATAAAACTGGAAAGATCCCCCCGGTATGCCGTCAGCGTATGAGGCGAAAATCGCCGTTCGAGCGACAAGTATCCGTAAAACGAATCTTCGTGAAACACAACTAGAATGTGGTCAATAGGTAAATGTGGTCAATGTGCTTATTGCGCTCGAATGACCATTGGTCTCATTTGCCACATTAGCACATTCCTCAATCGTTCTTGTTGCCGTACATGTCTTCTTTGTACACCGCTTTGAGCACTTCGGTGCGGCGTTGGACAGATGGCTTGGAAAATGCTTTGCGGCGACGCAATTCTTTCAGGATGCCCGACTTTTCAAACTTGCGCTTGTACTTTTTGAGTACTTTGTCGATGGTATCGCCGTCTTTAATCTCGAGGATGAGCATGGATTTCTCCTTCTTTTTATGGGTGAAAAAATTCGAATGTCAAAATTGGGCTGCAAAGGTAAATCTAGTTCCGCAAAAATTACAGCTTCGGGTAAAATTTTCGGTGTTTTAGTGAAAAATCAATTTTCCCAAAAAGAAAAGTGCCCACAAATTCGGCGAATTGATGCTGGAAATGTGTTCCTTTGCCCCCGGAAACTTCATTGTCCTCCCAATCATCAACAAAAGTTATTTGAAACCTTATGCTCAGCCGACGCAGTGTTCGAGTCAAAGTGATGCAACTTCTTTACATGCTCAATCGCGACGAGTCGCTCGAACTCGACGAATTGCAAAAAGCGTACAAAAGTGGTATCTGGAAAGCCTTTGAACTTTATATCTACCACCTCTATCTAACACTGCGTGTGGCGCAGTACGCCGAAAAAGATGCCGCCAACCGCGCCGTCAAGCTCCTCCCCTCTGATGAGGACAAAATTTTCGAGCCACGCCTGAGCACCAATCAATGCACCCGCAGCCTCGCAAATCATGTCGAATTCCTCAACCTCGTAACCAAATATAAGGTCAACGAAGGTATTGATGAAGATCACATCAGATCTCTATACAACGGCTTCATAGATGTGCCGGAATATAAGGCGTATTTAGCACTCGAGGCTCCCGCTGATTCGGATCACGCAAAAATCTTCATCGAACTTTACCGGTATCTTTCGTCCAATGACCTCTTCCTCGACATGACGGAAGATCGTTACAACAACTGGGCTGATGATGAATCGTTGGTAGTGGGCGCTATGAAAAAGACCCTCAAGTCCATGCCCTTGAGCGGCTTGTTTTATCAGGAACACGAGCCTTCTGACGAAACCGTGCGCGAATTTGGCGCTGAACTCCTGCTCCGTACCGCACAAGAAGATGCCGCTTTGTTGGCAGAGATACAGCCCACGCTTAAAAACTGGGATGCTGACCGTGTAGCCATTCTTGACATGATCATGTTGAAAATGGCGCTTTGCGAACTTCTGCACTTTCCCACGATTCCCACGAAGGTTACCTTAAACGAATTCGTTGAAATCTCCAAAATTTACTCCACCGACAAGAGTAAGGAATTCATCAATGGCATCTTGGATCGTTTGATGAAAAAACTTTTGGAGGAACACCGAATCGTGAAAGAAGGTCGGGGACTGATTGATCAGTAATTATGAGTCATCAGTGCATACCAACCTAATCTGCAAAACGCGGAACAAATTTCGCGCTACCTTTGCGGCACAATGCAACGCCAAGCCGAAGCCCCCCTCCCAACTCGATACGGACCATTCACTCTATTGGCCTACGCCGAAAAAAGCACGGAACGTATGCCCCATATCGCTCTGGTGGCCAAGGACTTCGACCCAACACGGCCAGTGGCTGTCCGTATTCACTCCGAATGTATGACAGGGGATGTGTTCGGTTCACGCCGATGTGACTGCGGAGAACAACTGGAGTCCTCATTGCAAATCGCTGCTGAGCGTGGGGGGGTGGTTATCTACCTGCGTCAAGAGGGTCGAGGCATTGGCCTTATCAACAAACTCAAAGCATACAATCTCCAGGACCTGGGTCTCAACACGGCGGATGCAAATACCCACCTTGGGTTCGATGTGGATGCCCGCCAGTATGATTGTGCGATTTACATCTTGCAAGACCTTGGAATCCAACAAGTTGAATTGATAACAAACAATCCGATCAAAGTGGAAGCCCTGCGCCGTTCGCCTTTAGAAGTGGTGGGGCGTATTCCGATCATCATCCCGCCCCAGTCTGAAAGCAGACTTTATTTGCAAACCAAACAGGACTTAATGGGCCACCTTTTGGGGCTATAAATCCCGAGTTTATTCGGGACCACGCTGTGGCTTAGAGTTTCAAAATAAACCTTGGTTTTGGCCGATAAAATAATGATTGACGAAACGATAGAAACCGTTAAAGCACAACCCTTCCGCACAGGCTTTGTGAACATAATCGGGCGTCCCAACGCGGGCAAGTCAACCCTGATGAATGCGCTAGTGGGCGAGCGCATGAGTATTATTACCCACAAGCCTCAGACTACGCGGCACCGCATCATCGGGATTTTGACGGGAGATGATTTCCAAATGGTTTTTTCAGACACCCCCGGTTATGTAAAAACGCCCACCTATAAGATGCACAAGGCCATGAACCGTTTTGTGGAAGGCACCGTAGAGGATGCAGACCTGATGCTTTTTGTGTTCGACATGACTGAAGAATTGGAGGCGGATAACCCTCTGATCGAGGTTTTGAAAAAAACGGAGGTGCCGATTTTGCTTATTTTGAATAAAAAAGACCTCGTGGCGGAACAGCGCATCCAGGATGCTACGGGCTGGTGGAAAAAGCACGTGAAATTCGACCGTGTGATCGCCATTTCAGCACTGAAAGATGCACAATCAGACTTTTTGCTCGAAAAAATATTGACCTATCTTCCGGAAGGCCCGGCCTTTTACCCCCCTGATCAACTGACAGATCGGCCCGAACGATTCTTTGTCAGCGAAATCATCCGGGAGAAAATCTTGAAACTTTACGACGACGAGATTCCCTACGCCTGTGAGGTGAGTATCGAGGATTTTAAAGAGACAAAAACGAACGCAGGAGCAGATATCGCAAACATCCGTGCGACTATTTTTGTGATGCGGGAAACACAAAAGGCCATTTTGCTCGGCAAAGGCGGCTCAGCTATCAAAAAACTAGGCACCTACGCTCGGAAAGACATCGAAGCGTTCCTACAGACTAAAGCGTTCCTCGATCTGACGGTGAAAGTAAGAGACAATTGGAGGGACGACGAGCAGGCATTGGAGCGGTTTGGGTATTTGGGATAATGTGGCAAATTTATAAATGTGGTCAATGTGAATAATATGGTCAATGTGAACCCAAGAAGTACATTGACCACATTATTCCCATTGATCACATTATTCTCATTATTTCGTATTCTTGCGGCTTGGTTTTTGCTGTTTAATTTTTGAAATTTCAAAATATTGTTGAAAATTCACAACGTTTTTGAAACCAAATACGTCCTATAGGTTTTTAGAAACGGTGTTTGACACTGAAATTTATATTTTGAATCTTTTTCCAGCGTCAAACGTTTCACCTTTCTACGCCAATCAAAAATCCTGCCTCCGAGCAGGCAGACGTACAAAAACACTCTATCTATGCGCCAGTTAAAAATCGCTCACAAGATTACGAACCGCGAAAGCCAGGCGCTGGACAAGTACCTCAACGAGATAAGCAAACTTTCTATGCTTACCCCGGATGAAGAGGTAAGCTTAGCGCAACGCATACGCGAAGGCGATCAGGAAGCTCTGGATCAGATGACCAGGGGCAACCTTCGTTTTGTCGTATCGGTAGCTAAACAGTACCAGAATCAAGGCCTTAGCCTATCCGACCTTATCAACGAAGGCAACGTGGGGCTTATCAAGGCAGCGCGCCGTTTTGACGAAACCAAGGGCTTCAAATTCATCTCTTACGCCGTTTGGTGGATCCGTCAGAGCATCTTGCAGGCCATCGTGGAGAACAGCCGTATTGTTCGGATGCCGCTCAACAAGGTGGGGTCTTACAATAAAGTAAACGAGGCATACATTGCTTTTGTACAAGAATTTGAGCGTGAGCCTTCTGATGAAGAACTCGGTGAACTGCTGGGCATGAGCGAGCGCGAAATTCAGCAACTCATCCACAGCGGCTCACGCCACGTTTCGCTCGATGCACCCCTGCCAGGTACGGAAGAGGGTGATGCCACGATGCTCGACGTGATGATACCCGAAAATAGCGACGATCCTGACTTTCAGCTCATGGCCGAATCGCTTCGCGAAGAGGTTGCTCAAGGTCTTTTTTCACTGTCTCCGCGCGAAACAGAGATCATCGGCGCCTACTACGGACTCAATGGACGCACAGCACTCACACTCGACGAGATTTCAGAACTATACGGCCTCACCCGCGAACGGGTACGCCAAATCAAAGAACGCGGGATTCGCCGCCTTCGCAAGATCCACAGTGAGAATTTGAAATCCTATTTGGGGTAATGATAAGGCGTCATTGGGTCATTAGTCGTCATTGCGTCATTTTGACAATTTCAGGAAGCCCGCAACGAAGTGAATCTTTGCTGCGGGCTTCTTATTTTTGCGCCCCGATCCTTTTAGGAAGGAACACACCAACAAATATACATTCCATGCGCTACTTACTTTTTGCCCTCTGCGGCTTGTTCTTTTTTTCCTGCGATAAAGGGCTTACCGATGAGCAACAACTTCAGGCCGACATCGAAAAAATTAAAGAATACCTGGCAGATCGCAATCTGACTGCGGAGTCCACCGCTTCAGGATTACATTACATTATTACAACGGAGGGTACCGGCGTCCATCCCACAATTAACAGCACAGTCACTGTCAATTATGTCGGCAAACTTTTGAAAAACGAGAAGGTATTTGACCAAACTACAGGAACGCCTGCTACTTTCCCACTTAAAAATCTCATTCAAGGTTGGCAAGAAGGTATTCCATTTTTGAAAAAAGCCGGCAAAGGCACTTTTTTTATCCCATCTGCTTTGGGCTATGGACCAAGTGGTTCCGGTAGCGCAATTCCTGCCAACGCCCCGCTTATTTTTGAGATTGAGTTGGTGAATTTTTAACGAACGAGTACTACCCTAAAAACAAAGTGCCGGAGCGATGTTCATCGTCCCGGCACTTTTGTATGTGCTTGATACTTGCTACTTGCTACTTTTTACTCATTACTGTTTAGCCAGTTTCAGCACCTGAACGTCCTTACCTCCATTGCTTGCAATTTTGGCAAAATAAAGTCCCGCTGGAAGACTAACACCTTCAAAACGAGCCTCGTACACCCCTGCGTCCATAATTTGGTCTACCATCGTTTGCACCAGTTTTCCAGTCCGGTCGTACACCGAAATGTTCACATCTGTGGATTTTTCCACTTCGTAACGAATCGTGGTAGCTGAAACAAATGGATTTGGGTAACCAGTAGCCAGAACGGCGGATTGAAGGGTGCTGTTCACTATTTTAGCATTGAAGCCAGTGAAACCTCCAAGGAATGCGTCGGGGTTGGATGCTGCATCTGCAAGGCTGCCGCCGCAATCACCGTCACCAGCATGTGGCAGGGCAAGATAGGGGAACGAAGCTCTGAAGGGAACATCATTGCTTTCTACTCCCGTTGAATAACTCAGCACATTGATAAGGTCTGGCGTTACAGGGCTTCCGCTGCTGTAATCGTCGTACCAAAGGCCAATTGCGGCCAACACGACACCTCCAACCGCTTGTAATTCAATACGCGTTACATCATCTTCCAAACGGCGGCCATTCGGGAAGCCGTCCATGTTCGGGATGAATTGAATGTTCGTATTCGTGTTGTAAGGCGCCTGGGTCAGACCCAAAACAGCCGCACTCACGAGTCCCAAAGAACTGAAATTCGGGTCATTGCGTGGTGTTGGCGGCACGGCCATATTGAGGCGCAACATATCCCCACCATTCGGCAAAAAGTTGTTGATGAAAGGTTTGCCTGCTGCAAGTGGGTTGCCGTTTTTGCCTGTAGCCAATTGGTAAGGACGAACGTTTGGAACACCTGTGTGGAAAATAGGCCAAAGGTCCACAGAACGAGGTTTGCCAGCTCCAGGGAGCAGCAGTGTGCCAAAAATGGCATCATCCAAGGCGGTACCGGCCACCGCCGCAGAACCTTTAAGTCCAAAAAGCCCGTCTTTCCCGTTGCCGAAGTCAAAAGCGCCCAAAGAATTGCGCTGTATTCTCAACTTTGAAAATCCGGGAACGGCGCCACCGAACAAATCATCATCCATGTAAAGGGCCAATTCGGGGTTGTAGAAAAATGGGTCGAGTGTTTGATCAGCCAGTTCCTGATAAGGCGTGAGACTGTTCCAGTAGTCCTTCATGCCAATTGGAATCACCACTTCATTGGTCAAAGGCATTCCAAGGCGGCTAACCTGCACCCAGGGGCCACTGTATGCTTCTTTATCCCCAGAAAGTGTGCGAATGGCTTTTCGGCTTGCACTTGCCCATACACCGATGGTATAATTGGGGTCGAGAATATTAGCAGGGACGCGCGATGCACCCTTTTTTAACAGCGTGTAAATGGGGACTTGAATACAAATGGCGCTCACGTTTTTGCAGGCGAGTCCGTCACGGGCATCGCTGCCCTGCCGGGGTAAATCACCCAAGTCAAAGGCACCTCCAAGGTCCACAAAGAAGGGGTCGTCTGCTGGGCCGACATAAACACGTTCGCCCGTCGTAGCGTAACGTGTTGCTTGATCCACCAGCGATTGGTAAGATTTTCCCAAGCCGAGCGGGGAGTCAATGCTGCGCGCACCGATATTGGTTGGTGGCACAGGCACCTTTTGCATAATGGTGACCCAGGATTGCCCGCCATTGTCGGAACGGGTCAGGGTGTAAGTCATCATCAAATTGCGTTTGCCCAAACGGATATTGAAAAACGTTGTAGGATCCTGGTCAATGCGCTCGAATTCAAAACGATAAATGATTTCGTCGCCCGGCTTGGAGGCATTGTTGTCAACGTGAATCTCGTAGCGGATGTTTGATCCGAAAGAGTAGTAGTTCGGGCCGCCCTGAGGGAGTTGAAGCGGCACGTAAGTTGCCATCAAAGTGATGGTGTTGGGGCGGTCGGGGCTGCGGAAAGCGTACACGTCCACGTTGTCAGCGAGTGGGTCGTCGGCAATAAGCGGAGCCTCGCGATGGCTTGAAGCGAGCGCGGTTGTCAGCGACACAAGCATGAAAAATGCCGCCAGACTATTTTTGAAAATGGATGTCATCTTGTTGAATTTTAATGGTTTGAAATTACTCGGTTTCCTTCCCGCTCCAAGGCGCGGCCAAATAAGGGAAAGAAGATTGGAAAGGCTTGTCGTTCTTTTCAACGCCAGTTTGATACGTCAGCACTTCGAGCAAATCCTGCGTCACAGGATTTGTGCCACCGAAATCGTCATACCAAAGTCCAATGGCAGCGAGTGCTACGCCAGCAACGGCTTGCAATTCAATACGGGTTACGTCGTCTTCCAAGCGGCGGCCATTGGGGAAACCGTCCATGTTTGGGATGAACTGAAGCGCTGGGCTTGATGCATACGTAGGGTTGGTAAGGCCCAAAACTGCTGCGCTAACGATGCCCAATGGGCTGAAACTCGGGTCGTTGCGATTGGTTACCGGCGTGGCCATGTTCAAACGCAGCATATCACCACCGTTCGGCAAAAAGTTGTTGATGAATGGTTTGCCTGGAGCGAGCGGGTTGCCGTTTTTGCCCGTTGCCAATTGGTAAGGCGGGAAATTCGGAACACCCGTGTGGAATATAGGCCAGAGGTCAACTGAACGAGCTTTGCCTGGTCCAGGAAGCAGGAGTGTGCCAAAAATGGCATCATCCAGAGCCGTTCCGGCCACTGCTGCAGAACCTTTCAAGCTATAAAGTCCGTCTTTGGTGTAACCAAAATCAAAGGCTCCCAGCGATTTGGTTTGAATGCGCAAAGGTGAAAAAGCAGGCACTGCCCCGCCAAAAAAGCGGTTGTCCATGTAGAGTGCCAGTTCTGGATTGTAGAAAAACCCATCCAGCGAAGTATCCGTAATTTCGTCGTAAGGTGTTATAGAATTCCAGTAGTCTTTGAATCCCAATGGAATCACGACCTCATTGGTCAAAGGCATGCCCAGGCGGCTCACTTGCACCCAGTTGCCACTGTCGGTATAAGTACCGTTGTTGTTCAAAGTGCGGGTAACTCGGCGGCTGGCGCTGGCCCAAAAACCGATGACGAAGTTGCCGTCCAGGATGTTGACCGGAGTAGCTGCAACGCCTGATTTCAAAAGCGTTGTAATGGGTACTTGAATACAAATCGCATGGGTATTGTACTGGCCAATGCCGTCGCGGGAATCAGCGCCGCCTTGACGGGGCAAGTTGCCGAGGTCAAAAACACCGCCCAAATCCACAAAAAACGGATCATCTACCGGGCCGCAGAAAACTTTTTCGCCCGAAGTGGCCGTAGTGATGGCCTGTTGCATCAACGAAGCATAACTGGCGTTGAGACCCACCGGGCCATCAATCGAACGTTCGCCGATATAAGGTGGTGGCACTTTTCCGCTCGACACGATGGTTGTCCAAGTCTGACCACCATCCACGCTGCGTTCGCATTTGTAGGTAGTCATCAGGTTCTGTTGACCGAGGCGGATGTTGAAAAAAGTACTTGGGTCTTGGTTCGTCCGCGTGAAAGTGAAGCGGTACGTCACCTCGTCGCCAGATTTTGCGGCGTCGTTGTCTACGTGAAGTTCGTAACGGATGTTTTCGCCAAACGTGTTGTAGTTTGGTCCACCGTGCGGCAACTCCGTGGGGATGTAACAGGCAATTAATGTAACCGTATTGGGATCATCCGGGCTGCGGAAGGCATACACGTCGGTGTTGTCCGCGAGCGGGTCGTTGGCGATGAGCGGGGCTTCGCGGTGCGAAGATGCCGAAACACCCATGGCCAAGCCCATCAACAGCAATAAGCTGAAGAGGCGTTGAAGGCTGCTTTTCAACATGGTTTGAAAATTTTATTTAAGTAAGTGAAATGGAAATTGAAACAGTTTCGAGAACACTTACGGAGGAGAGGGGGGGGGCGGTTTTTTGGGCGGGAGATTTTTTAACAAACATTTTGTTTTAAATTAGAGGCGCTTTATCTTCGCTGTTAAATTCAGCCGCGCCTATGCCAAATAGAAAACATCTTCAAAAAAAAGACCATGAACCGCACGACGCGGTGTTCAAAGCCTTTTTCAGCGATGCGAAAATCGCCAGGAACTACCTGCTGCATTACACTCTCGAGGCTATACATCGGCAAATAGATTTCGGTGTTTTCCAGAAAATTGATACTGCCTTCGTCAGTGGTCGCTTCGGGATTTCCTTCAGCGACGTGCTGTATGAAACCCGTTTAGCCAGCGGCGCCTCGGCTCGGCTGCTCTTCCTTTTCGAGCATAAAAGTTACTTGCCTTCTCAGCCTGTACACCTTCAACTGCTTGATTATCTTTTGCAAATCTGGGAGGACGACCTTAAAAATGAGCGGCCGCTTTCTTTTATCATTCCAATAATTGTTTATCATGGAGCGTATGCGTGGAAACAGAAGCCGTTTTCCAGCTATTTTCCGGGTTTGCCGCTGGATTGGGAAGCTTTTATTCCAAACTTTCATTACCTGCTCACAGATTTGACTAGGATACCACCTCAGGAAATTGAAGAAAAAGTGGAAACCGAATACCTGAAAAACCTGTTTCTAGCGTTAAAATTTGCCCGAAACGAAAGATTTGCCATGAAAGACTGGCCAAACGTCCTTACTTTTGGCAAGCCATTCTACCGGAGCGACCGCGAAGGCATACTGCTCCAAACCTTAACACTTTACGTCACTAATTTTTATAAAATGACAGAGGCTCAAGTTAAAGAACTCAGCAAACAATTGCCCAAAGCGGAGCGCGACTGGATTGACGCGATTCCTGAAATATTTGGGAGAAAATGGAAAGAAGAAGGGCTTCGGAAAGGGTACGAAGAAGGTAAGGAAAAGGGCCTGAAAGAAGGTAAGGAAAAGGGCCTGAAAGAAGGTATGGAAAAGGGTATGGAAGAAGGTATGGAAAAGGGTATGGCAAGAACGGCCCACGCCATCATCATTAAATCGATTCAAAAATTTCCGGATTGGAGCGACGCAGCGATAGCCGAATTTGTGGGTGTCACCCATAAATTTGTTCAACAAGTGCGCCGCGAATTGGCAGAAAAGAAACAGGGCTGAGCGGTTTATATCTTAGGGACTAGAGAAAATCTAGGAAGGAATCTTTAAGAAGCTTGTAAATCCCTGTTATTTTAAGTACAAATCTGAGGGACTTTACTTCAACGTCACCTTCCCCAGTCTGTCGGCCATCATTTCCGTAAACCACAGATTGCCTGCCGCATCTTTTCTGATACGGTGCATCATAACTTTTTTGGAGGGAAGGGTGTGGGTTGTAAAGGGCACCCCTGAAATATCATCGCTCTCAAGGGTTCTGATTGATTTGTCGAATTTTAGGATATAATCGTACCCCCTCGGCTCGGGATTGTTCATATACACATACACCTGAACCCAAAGATGCCCTTCGTCGTCGAAGACAAGGGAGGCCAGCATATCATTTTTCTGGAGCGCGGGGACTGGATATTCCGTTATCTTCCATGCCTTGCCGTCAAAAGCGATCTTGCCGATGTAGGCAAGGAAGGAATCTTGGAGAAGCCCGGAAATCCCGTTTATTTTAAGCACTTACCCCCCGCTTGTCATCTTGTCGAGACCCGTCCGCTCTAAGTGCGCGTAACCCAAGTATTAGCCCTTTTGAGTGCTCGGTTGTGTACGCACTCGTCCAAAGCGCACTAAGAGCGGACGGGTCTCTACAAGATGACAAATCATGGGGGCTCGGTTAGGCAAGGAAGGAATTTGTTGAATGAGTTTGGTAGCCCGGGGTAGCTCAAAGGGATCCCCTTAAAAAAAGCCGCCCCGCAAACTTTTTGCGGAGCGGCCTATCTTCCTACCGTTACTCTCTTGCAAGCACCGTCGGCTGCGTGATTACTTTTTCGCCAGTTATCATGCGCTTAAAGTAAAGTCCGCCAGTGCGTTGTGCATGCTTCTATTGAAAGGGCCTGGCCCTTCCCCAAAATACCTACCGCTGCAACACCAATCGCTTCTGCACCTTCCAGTTATCTGACTGAAAATCAATCAGATAAACACCGGGTAATAACCCATTTAAATGCAGGGGCATGGTGTTTTCTCCTTCCACCCCGAGGTCTTCCCGGCTATAAACCATACGCCCGGTGAGGTCAAAAATGCGGAACGAGAAGGCTTGTTCTGTAGGCAACTGAAAAGTCATCGTGGCCTCGCCATTGCTCGGATTGGGGTAAACGCTGAGGTCACCAAACCCATGATTTCCGCTTTTTCCGTTTCCGCCCTGTTGTTGAAGGTTGCCGTTGCCGGCGGGCACTACGGTCACCACGGACACACAAGTGCTGGAATTGTTACTCCAGTCTTTGACCGCAATGGACAGGTTGTTGGCGCCCATGTTTGCGGCCGTGTACACTTTGGCAATTGGGCTGTAGGAGTTCACGGAACAGTTATCATAGCTGTAGGACGCCAGATCGGCGCCATACACGACCACTACGCCATTCGAACCGAGTTCCACCGTCACGTCTTCACAGATCGCTGTGGGCGCCATGGCGTCTTTCACCGTTATGTTGGAGGTGCAGGAGGCGGAGTTGCCGTTTACGTCAGTCATGCTCAGGGTGACAGACTGTGAGCCGCTGATATGCGAGCAATCAAAGGTCGTCTTGTTGACGCTCATGGAGCCCATGCCACAATTGTCCGAGCTGCCGTTGTCCACTTGTGATGCCGAAAGTGTGACCTGGCCCGAATCGTCCAGATAGATGCTTGGGTTTTTGCACTTGGCGGTCGGGCCAGTCACGTCGCGAACGGTCACTTTGGCTGTGCAGGTGGCTGTGTTTCCGCCAGCGTCGGTGGCTTTAAGGGTCACGGTGTTCTGGCCGAGGTTGGAGCAGTTGAACAGGTTGGGGGTAATGCTGAGGGTAAAGGAGCAGTTGTCGCTGCTGCCGTTGTTGACCCAGTTTGGATCCACGAGAATAGTGCCATTGGCCCCCAGGTTGGCCGTCAGGTCTTTGCACTTGGCCGCTGGCTTGATGGGGTCGGTTACGGTCACCACGGCGGTACATTGTCCACGGTTGTTGCTTTGATCCCTTCCGCTCAGGATCACGTTGTTGTTGCCGATGTTGGCACAGGTGAAAACCGACTGACTGAGGCCAAAAGCGAGGATGCCGCAGTTGTCGTAAGATCCGTTATTGACCTGGCCGACCGTGAGCGTTGCCTGTCCCAAGGCGTCGAGGCTCAGGGTGACATTTTTACAGAGCAAGGTAGGCGCGATGGCATCCACGACGGTCACGGTTGTGGTGCAGGTGCCGTTGTTGCCGTTGCCGTCATTGGCAGTTAAAGTGGCGGTGTTGGCGCCCACGTTGCTGCAATTGAACGTACTTGGCGCTACGGAGACGAGATTGACTGACCCGCAATTGTCTGAACCGCTTTGGTACACCGAGGCCGTGGTAATGCTACCCGTGCCGGCGGCATTGAGGTTGACGGTTGCAGGTTTGCAACTGAGGCTTGGCCCGGTCTGGTCTTTCAGTGTTACGGTGAAGGAACAGGCCTGGGTGTTTCCGTTTCCGTCATCTGCGGTGAGGGTTACGGTTTTTGAGTCATTGTGTCCGTTGAGCACAGTGCTGGAGGCCGGGCTTTGGGTCACGGTGGGGCTGGCCGCACAGTTGTCGCTGACCGAAGCCGGTGCGAACGAGCCTAATGTGCCGCTGCAAGAGGCATTGGCGGCAACGATGGCGTTTGCCGGGCAGGTAATGTTTGGTTTGGTAAGGTCTTTCAACGTTACGGTAAAGCTACAAGCCTGGGTGTTGCCGTTTCCGTCGTCAGCGGTGAGGGTCACTGTTTTTGAATCGTTGTGCCCGCTGAGTACGGTGCTGGAGGCCGGGCTTTGGGTCACGGTTGGGCTTGCTGTGCAGTTGTCGCTGACAGAAGATGCCGCATAAGTGCCCAAGGTGCCGCTGCAGCTGGCATTGGCCGTGATGTTGACATTGGCCGGGCAGCTGATGCTCGGCTTGGTTTGGTCTTTCAGCGTTACGGTGAAGGAACAGGCTTGGGTATTACCGTTTCCGTCATCTGCTGTGAGGGTCACGGTTTTAGCATCGTTGTGCCCGCTGAGCACGGTGCCGGAAGCCGGGCTTTGAGTTACGGTTGGGTTGGCCGCGCAGTTGTCGCTGACCGAAGTTGGTGTGTAGGCGCCCAGGGTGCCGCTGCAGCTGGCATTGGCCGTGATGGTGGCATTTGCCGGGCAAGTGATGCTGGGCTTGGTCTGGTCTTTCAGCGTTACGGTGAAGGAGCAGGCTTGTGTGTTGCCGTTGCCGTCGTCTGCGGTGAGGGTCACGGTTTTAGAATCATTGTGGCCGCTGAGCACGGTGCTGGCAGCTGGGCTTTGAGTAATCGTCGGGTTTGCCGCGCAGTTGTCGCTGACCGAAGCCGGTGCAATGGTTCCTATCATGCCGCTGCAAGAGGCATTGGCGGCAACGATGGCGTTTGCCGGACAGGAAATGTTCGGTTTGGTAAGGTCTTTCAACGTTACGGTAAAGCTACAAGCCTGTGTGTTGCCATTGCCGTCGTCTGCGGTGAGGGTCACGGTTTTTGAATCGTTGTGTCCGCTGAGCACGGTGCTGGAGGCCGGACTTTGGGTCACGCTGGGGCTGGCTGCGCAGTTGTCGCTGACCGAAGCTGGTGTGTAGGCGCCCAGGGTGCCGCTGCAGCTCGCATTGGCCGTGATGGTGGCATTTGCCGGACAGCTGATGGTGGGTTTGGTCTGGTCTTTCAGCGTCACGGTGAAGGAGCAAGCTTGTGTGTTGCCGTTGCCGTCGTTGGCGGTGAGGGTCACCGTTTTTGAATCGTTGTGTCCGTTGAGCACGGTACCGGAGGCCGGACTTTGGGTTACGGTGGGGTTGGCCGCGCAGTTGTCGCTGACAGAAGTTGGTGTGTAAGCGCCCAGAGCGCCGCTGCAACTGGCATTGGCCGTGATGGTGGCGTTTGCCGGGCAGATGATGCTTGGTTTGGTAAGGTCTTTCAACGTTACGGTGAAGGAGCAGGCTTGCGTGTTGCCGTTGCCGTCATCTGCCGTGAGGGTCACCGTTTTTGAATTGTTGTGTCCGTTAAGCGCAGTGCCGGAGGCCGGACTTTGGGTTACGGTGGGGTTTGCCGTGCAGTTGTCGCTGACAGAAGCTGGTGTGTAGGCGCCCAGGGTGCCGCTGCAGCTGGCATTGGCCGTTACGGTGGCATTTGCCGGGCAGGTAATGGAAGGTTTGGTTGCGTCTGTTACGGTGACGGTGAATTGACAGCTTGAGGATGCTCCACAGGAAAGTTCTGCCTGGACCGACACCGTTGTATTTCCCTTATTAAAGTTGGATCCGCTGCCCGTGCCGTTGCCGCTCCCGCTGGTGGCCCCGGTAAAGGTGTACGTGAGCGCAGGCGCTGGATTGCCTGGCGCTGTAACCGTGTACGAGGCGGGGGCATAACATTGATTGCTTAGCGTATTGACGGCGACTGGCGCGCCTGGGCAGGTACTGAATGCTGGCGGCACACAATAGCAATTGAATAATTCATCCCCAATTATTTGCCATCCTTTTACGTTGATTAAATTATTTCGCGCGGACTGTGCATTCCAGTATTTCATACCTTCTGTGGAAGAAAGAAATTGTCCATTTGGCGTAGCAGGGTTGGCGTTCCAACCAATAAGTGTGGCATCATAATGGGTACAGTCCATTCCACTGAATCTGAACATATTAACCAAGCCCAAAAAGCTAAATAATCCAGAAAGATTCCATCCACCAAGATCCTGGTTAAAAGAACTGGCCCCCTCAAACATATTAGTCATCGACTTCACATTTGAGGTATTCCAACCGCTAATATCCTGATTGAAAGAAGAGGCCCCGGAAAATGTACCTGACATATTATCTACAAGAGAAGTATTCCATCCCCCAATATCGCCGTTGAAATTGGTGCAGTTTCTGAAGGTGTTGTCCAGGGTAGGCTTCCACGAAACATTATCGTGTAAAATCGGTTTATCTGTTGCATTATAAGTCATATTGGCACACCCGTCAAAAGTATGTGCCAAATCATCCCAACGATGACTTCCCCATTGCTCCATGGTAAGCAATTTTAAAGGATCCCCTTCACCATTGTGAAAGAAAAATGCTGTGATGTAGGTGAGCCGGACTTCGTAAATGCCCGGTGAGGGAAAAGTGATCGTAGTGAAACCGTTTCCAGTTAAAGAACCATGGTTGGAATGGTTTCCAACTTCGTACCACTCAATCTCGTAGGTGTCGTGCCAGATTTCGCCGGGTGTACCAAGAGCAGGCACAAGGATCTGGTTGGGGCCTGAAACGCCGGGGTTATCCGTTTTCCAGGTGGTTATAAAAGGAGTCGCATGGCTTAGTATTGCAAAAAAGAGGAGTAACACGAGGAGAGGGGCTTTTTGCAGACTAAGGTTGGTGATGTGCTTTTTCATAATAAGGAGAGTTCGTTTAGATGTGAAAGAATGATGGGACAAAAGTGTAGGGCATGCCCCCGGAAGGGCTTTCAATTATCGGTCAAATCCTTTCGACTATATTGCATGAGGGTTGTTTTTGGGGCTTTTGTGCAGGTTTTGGGGGGAGTGGGAGATTTTTCTGGAGCGGCTCGGTAGGGCAGGGGGAATCTTGAAAAAGTTCGGAATCCCGGTTTGGTTAAGCACTTATCTCTAGCTTGTCTTCTTGTCGAGACCCGTCCGCTCTTAGTGCGCGTAACCCGAGTATTGGCCCATTAGAGTGCCCTGTTGTGCATGCACTCAGCCAAAGCGCACTAAGAGCGGACGGGTCTCGACAAGATGACAATTCTTGGGGGCTCGGGTGCAAGCAAGGAAGGAATATTGGAGAAGCCCGGAAATCCCCGTTTATTTTAAGCACTTACCCCCCGCTTGTCATCTTGTCGAGACCCGTCCGCTCTTAGTGCGCGTACCCCGAGTATTTGCCTTTTTGAGTGCCCGGTTGTGCACGCACTCGGCCAGAGCGCACTAAGAGCGGACGGGTCTCGACAAGATGACAAAGCTTGGGGGCTCGGGTAGGCAAGGATAAAATCTTACTCCTCCCCAAAATACCTACCGCTGCAACACCAATCGCTTCTGCATCTTCCAATTATCCGACTGAAAATCAATCATATAAACACCGGGCAATAACCCATTCAAATGCAGGGGCATAACGTTCTCTCCTTCCACTCCAAGTTCTTCCTGGCTAAACACCACACGTCCGGAGAGATCAAAAATTCGGAGCGAGAAGGCTTGTTCTGTAGGCAACTGAAAAGTCATCGTGGTCTCGCCATTGCTCGGGTTGGGGTAAACGCTGAGGTCACCAAACCCATGATTTCCGCTTTTTCCGTTTCCGCCCTGTTGTTGAAGGTTGCCGTTGCCGGCAGGCACCACAGTCACCACCGATACACAAGTGCCGGCATTGCCGCTCCAGTCTTTGACCGTAATGGTCAGGTTGTTGGCGCCCACGTGTGCGGCCGTGTACACTTTGGCAATTGGGCTGTAGGAGTTCACGGAGCAGTTATCGTAACTGTAAGACGCCAGATCAGCGCCGTACACGACCACCATTCCATTCGAACCGAGTTCCACCGTCACGTCTTCACAGATCGCTGTGGGCGCCATGCCGTCTTTCACCGTTACATTGGAAGTACAGGAGGCGGAGTTGCCATTTACGTCGGTCATGCTGAGGGTGACAGACTGTGAGCCGCTGATATGCGAGCAATCGAAGGAAGTTTTGTTGACGCTCATGGAGCCCATGCCACAATTGTCTGTGCTGCCGTTGTCCACCTGTGCTGCCGAAAGTGTGGCCTGGCCCGAATCGTCCAGGTAAATGGTTGGGTTTTTGCACTTGGCGGTCGGGCCAGTCACGTCGCGAACGGTCACTTTGGCTGTGCAGGTGGCTGTGTTTCCGCCAGCGTCGGTGGCTTTGAGCGTCACGGTGTTCTGGCCGAGGTTGGAGCAGTGGAACAGGTTGGGGGTAAGGCTAAGCGTAAAGGAGCAGTTGTCGCTGCTGCCATTGTTGGCCGAGTTTGGGTCCACGAGAATAGTGCCATTGGCCCCCAGGTTGGCCGTCAGGTCTTTGCACTTGGCCACTGGCTTGATGGGGTCGGTTACGGTCACCACGGCGGTACATTGTCCACGGTTGTTGCTTTGATCCCTTCCGCTCAGGATCACGTTGTTGTTGCCGATGTTGGCACAGGTGAAAACCGACTGGCTGAGGCCAAAAGCGAGGATGCCGCAGTTGTCGTAGGAATCGTTGTTGACCTGTCCGACAGTAAGCGTTGCCTGTCCCGAGGCATTGAGGCTCAGGGTAACATTTTTACAAAGCAAGGTAGGCGCGATGGCATCCACGACGGTCACGGTTGCGGTGCAGGTGCCGTTGTTGCCGTTGCCGTCATTGGCGGTTAAGGTAGCGGTGTTGGCGCCCACGTTGTTGCAGTTGAACGTACTTGGGGCTACAGAGACGAGGTTGACAGACCCGCAATTGTCTGAACCGCTTTGGTACACCGAAGCCGTGGTAATGCTGCCTGTGCCTGCTGCGTTGAGGTTGACGGTAGCGGGTTTGCAGACGAGACTTGGCCCGGTCTGGTCTTTCAGCGTTACGGTGAAGGAGCAGGCTTGCGTGTTGCCATTTCCGTCATCTGCGGTGAGGGTTACGGTTTTTGAGTCATTGTGCCCGTTGAGCACGGTGCTGGAGGCCGGGCTTTGGGTCACGGTGGGGCTGGCCGCACAGTTGTCGCTGACCGAAGCCGGTGCGAACGAACCTACGGTGCCGCTGCAAGAGGCATTGGCGGCAACGATGGCGTTTGCCGGGCAGGTAATGTTTGGTTTGGTAAGGTCTTTCAACGTTACGGTAAAGCTACAAGCCTGGGTGTTGCCGTTTCCGTCGTCAGCGG
>Ga0247843_1001379_pt1 | contig 49723 bp, 39 predicted proteins | sample LaCruzMarch2017__FD_192420 | JGI IMG/M metagenome (GOLD analysis project Ga0247843, IMG submission 192420) | Freshwater microbial communities from meromictic Lake La Cruz, Castile-La Mancha, Spain - LaCruzMarch2017_8m | ecosystem: Environmental > Aquatic > Freshwater > Lake | place: Spain...
ACCCGAGCCGAGGCCCTCCGGAAACACCTTGTTGTCTGTCATGGCCCAACCCACACATGCCCAACAGCCTCGGTTTCCGAAGGATGTTAGGCCACAGGATTTCCCCCCACCTGAGCGACGGCGTTCCATGTCGTATGCCAACGCTTCTGCTTTACGGCTTTGAAAGTCGTCTGAATATCGATTCATTTGAACAACAGGAGCAGGAGTCACCAATTCTGAGGTAACAACCTCAACCTCAGCTTTGGAAACAAAGAACTCTCGATATGAAAAAGTCTCGCCTTCAACCCCACCTTTGCACTGTTCGGCAGACACGGGCGTCTGAAGACGGATGAAATACTCCGCGCCATTGGGAGATTCGAGTTGAGAAAGCTTTGTTGGAACAATTTTCAAATAAGAGGAATTTTCCGAGGCCACAAAGTTGCAAATAATTGCTTTCCGAATGCTACGACGCGAATACTGAGTCATTGAAAATGTAGATCCTGATTTCGCGCGCACTGCGACCACCCTTGCAGACAGGTTCTGACTCGAAAGAGCAGCAGTGTCTGAGGAGCGCGCTGGCTTACACGCAGGAATACAAAACAATAAAATAACGGGAAAGATGCATTTTTTAAGAATATTCAGCACTGCACCCTCCTTCGGCCAAATGCTATCGGAGGTTTTAACGAAAATCTTTAGAAGTCGGGCCCGAGATAGATATATTGGACGTTTATGATGATGAGTGAATCACCTTGCAGAATGAGGCGTTCATCAATCTTCAAGTGCTTGATGAACCATCTGTGTGGCTTTTTCGGGCTTGTGGGTTCGCGAGCTTTTGTAGCCCCTGCAGAACACGTGAGGCAAGCCGCGCGTCAAAGTGCAGTTTATTCAGCGACCCTGCTGACGCAGGTGAGCGGCACGAAGCGTATTGAGCAACAGCATGGCTATCGTCATTGGACCCACACCACCGGGGACTGGTGTCAGAAGGGAAGCAACTTCCGAAACATTGGAATCAACATCTCCGCACAATTTGCCGTCGGGCAAGCGATGCATACCCACGTCAACAACGATAGCTCCTGGCTTAACATCCGACCGCGAAACGATACCTTTTCTTCCAGCTGCCACAATGAGAACGTCGGCTTCGCGGCACACATGACTGAGGTTCGTAGTTTTTGAGTGCGCGACAGTCACGGTGGCATCTTCGTGCAAAAGTAGCCCAGACATCGGACGCCCAACAATTGAGCTGCGCCCCACAACTACGGCATGCTTTCCTGACAGGGAAACTCCATACAGCCCAAGCAGAGCGATCACCCCGGCCGGAGTACAAGGCAACAGAGCTTTTTCAAGCCGACCTTGATGCAAGAGTCCAACATTGTGATTCGCAAAACCATCGACATCTTTGTCGGGGCGAATACTCTCGATAATTCGTGTTTGTGAGATTCCTTTAGCCAAAGGGAGCTGCACGAGAATTCCGTGTACTGAGGAGTCGTCGTTGAGCTGACAAATGAGTTCCACCAAACCAGCTTCGCTCAACATGTCATCTGAAATTTCATAGAGCGAAGAATGCATTCCTGCTTCTTTGAATGCCTTGATTTTGTGGTTCACATAAACCCGACTGGCAGGATCTGAAGAAGCAAGTATGACAGCCAAATGCGCTGCGCCCCATTGCTTGACTCGCTCAGCACAGTGATGCCGAATCCATTGCGCTGCAACACGGCCATCTAAACTCAAGCATCGTTCTTGAGAAGATTCATGGCTCTGTGAATGATCTGTTTGAAAAGCGGAAGGAGTGAGGACGCCTGTTTTGAAATCAAATCCATCGTGACGTAAAGCCTTAAAAAGTTGCATACTCCTCCCCCAACGACAGCAAGCTCGGTCAAACGCGAGCTGCCCGCGGGCTTAACCTAGCGTGCAACAATGAGCAAATGCAGGAGCCCAAAAGCAATGTGATACGAGGAATTGTAAGAACATTTTATGGGCAAGTAGATATTTCCGAGCACTCAGACACTTCAATTTCATCGCTTGTAAATTCGGAGTGCGCTTCAGGAGCTGATGCCGCATGGTTTAATGCCTCATAAGAGGTCCTAATATTCACATTCGCTTCAGATTCTAAATCAACAAGTTCATACAGGTTCACAGATATTTCGGAGTCGTCGGCAAAAGCGCAAGGTGAACAAAAACTTATGAGCGATACGAGCACTGAAAAATATTTCACACCTGCTCCCCCCTTAGAAAGTAAGGTCGGCATTCTTCTTAAAAAACTGAGACTGCAAATTAAATTTAATTATTTTGAGACTTTACAAACGCATTTACCAGTATTTTTCGAGAAATGAAACTCATGGAAAGAGTGCGCAAGAACCCACAGAGGCAACAGAAATTGGCCAATTGTAACGGCTCGTGAAGGTTTGGGTGAGTGGCTTCCCATCCGCAAGGAATTCAGTGAGCTCTTTATGTAATTCCGGCAACCATGGCTTTGGTTGGGGAAGATCCGTTGGAGAGAACGGGGAGTGGCTCGCAGCTGCATTCATGACACATGTGCTCTTTTTAATTTCGACAGACAGACCATCGTGTTCAAGAGTTTTCAATGTTGAGATCGGATGAGCTACAGGATCTCCATGAACCAAAATTGTTTGAATCGATGTTTGCACGTCTCGCCAATTGATCTGAACAAATCTGGCAAAACGAGCAACACTAATTAAGTTAGATAGACGCACTTTGCAGTATCCAACACGCCCATAAATGCGCCGTTCAACGTTTTCACAAATCTCAATATCTTCGAGCGAAATCGCGAGATCTAGCCCGCTGTCTATTTTTACAAAGTCACCAATGCGGCCTATAAGGCGCCCAATTTTTCCCAACAAGGGTTTTGAAACTTCGAAAAATGGGCTGATGAGCAGAGAACGGGTGTAGAGCGACGGTTCGAGTTGTATGGCTCTACTGGCAATTGTTCCCCCAAGACACAAACCACCAATGTGAATTTCACCCTGCGATATGCTTCCTGCGAGCTTATTCAACCAAACTGCAAAAGAATCGTAGTTACGCCAATTTTTTATGCCAGGAAGTTCAAACTGTTCCTCTATTTCATTGGAACCGGCTCTGCCATGCCCAGGGAGCACTGGCACCAAAACGTGATAACCCTTCTTCGTAAAACTCTCAGCCATGGCACTAAACTGCTTAGGACAAGAGGTGAAACCATGAAGAAGAATAACAACGCCTCGATATTGGACATTCAGTTCTGGCCGATATTGTATAGGCTCACAACCAGGTTGGTAGTCATCGAGCGCAAGAGTATTAAAGGTATAATCCTCCCACATTTTTTGCGCATCACCGGGGATGAATGAAACCTGGTTCTCTGCATAGGGTGCTCTGCTTTGAAGGTTGTCAGCAAATGCATTCTGACAACCAACAATTCCGACGAAGAGGAGCAAAAGTACACTCAAGGCTTTAAGCATCTGACATAACCCCTTTTTTTCTTTTGTAAGAACTTCAGCGGGAGTATTGTCAGGAAAACAGCCGCAATCAACTGGAGATTGTAACAACACTGTGAGAATCGGAGTTTAGCCTCAGTGCTTGACCATGAGCTGGGCGACTTCATGAGTGGAATCGATCACATTGCGCCATGACTCCGGAGCGAAAGTGAAATGGTCGCCCACAGTGTACCAATGAGATGGCGACATTTTAACTTCTGTTGTTGTTGGGACCGGCTCATTTCGAGGAAGATTATATCCCACAGGCATCAAACTAATGCGTTCACGCATTAAGGTCACACCTGGCGCAGTAGGACGCGCCTGCTGCGCTGCTTTCATGTGCGGTTCTGAAAGCACACGCATTGCGGCTTTCCTGCATCGATTGAGCGCTTCTCGCACCGATTGTGCATGCAAAGAATCTTCAAAGTCGATGGAAGTGAAGAAACCAAGTTGCCCATGACTCAGCAGAGCTCCCTGAACACGTTCCACAGGGCACACCAAGCGAACACCTGGAACCAACCATTCATTTATCGAAGGATTCACCACGGCCTGCTTCCAGTGTCCATATTCTACCCATACCAAAGAACGCGGACGATGTCTGGCCACAAGACGCGATTGCTGTGGATGCAATTGTTCTCTTGGCAAGAGCGAAAGCGTGCGCATAAGAGGAATAGCCAATGCCAACTTGCGCGCCTGCATTTGTTGCGGCGCGCGCGAGAAGATATCAGCAACTTGTATGAGTGTTGAGTCGGCCTTTTTTTCTGGCACCACGGCACGCACAAGTTCAGCTTGAGTGAATACCTTCACACCCCTCGAGAGAAGCACAACTTCAAGCGCAAGTTCAAGACGTGAACCACGCAAAAACCACTTAGGCGCTTCTGATTCATTGCCTCTCACGAATGCATGCAGCGCACTGCGCAGAACCGACACAGGGGTGCGATCGAGTGTCCAACCAAGAACCGATTCAAGCAAAGGTGTGAGCGACTCGCGCTGCGCTTTCGCGAGGCCCTGCCAGAAAGAACTCGACTCAAAAGGGCCGTCGTTTTCCGGACTCACATTTTCAGCCTGTGAAAGCTGCAGAAGAATATCGGCCTCTTTGCGAGTCAGCATCTCCGAGGAACCCGACATAACCTCCGAAAGCGGAGTAAATTCCTTGCGAACGAGGTAAGTTCGTCGCACTAAGGTGTCGTGCGTTCCTGCCCGTTCATTTACGAAGGCATCAACAAACTCTTGTTCCGTCTCACTCAATGCCATTCTCAAATGACGTTCATAAACTTCAAGAGCAAGCGGATCGAAAAGCTCAAAGCCAGGCCCACTGCAGTGTTGAAGAGCTTCTTCGGTGAACTGCGCTCTCAAAACATCTATTCGGGGAACACCCGGATGCGAAGGTGGAGATTGAAATAAACGTCCGCCCAGCGTGGGGCGAGATTCCAGCAAAACGAGAGAATTTGAATTTCTCGATGCGCGCAACGTGAGAAGCAGTCCGGAAAGCCCACCGCCAACTACAACATCACTTGTCGTATTGAGCAGAGGCTCGGATAATGGCGCAAGGAGATTGCTCAGTGCCGCTTCGGACGGGCCGTGACCTTGCAATGACAACCAATCGTCCGGAGTGAGTGTCATTGTTTTTCTTCCCCCGTTTCATTCGCTGTTTCACTCGCTGTTTCACTCGCGATGCTGTCGAGCTCTTTCAATTTTTCATCGCGCACTTGGCTGCGCGCCTTGAGGTCGGCAATCACTTCGGCTTCCGAAGAATCACCCTCTCCTTCTCGGAATGAAACTCCCTTAAGGAGACCAATGAAACTTCGATATCGTTCCCGCGAAATTCGCCCCTCTTCAACGGCTTGCTTAATGCCACACTGTGGTTCGTGATCGTGGGTGCATTCACGGTAGTGGCACTTGTTGCCTCGAAATTCCGGGAAGCACTGAGAAAGTGTGATGCTGTCGAAACCTGCAACCGAGAACGACCTAATACCGGGTGTGTCAATGGCATACGCCCCAATGCCCAATTGCAACAAAGAATTGTAGGTTGTTGTATGCCGACCTTTGTAAAAAATATCGGGGTTTTCATCTACAATCTGATCAAATTCAGGCTTCATGAGATTTAACAAACTGCTTTTACCAACGCCTGAATGTCCCGCAAAGCCTATCAATTTCCCCTTGAATGACTCACGCAATCGCTTCACTTCTGCCTGCGTTTTACGAGGCTTAAGTGCGCAAATTTCAAATACCTCGTAGCCCACCTCTTTGTAAATCGCGACTCTCTTTTTGTAACGCGCCATAAATTCTGCCGTTGCCAATTTCGGGTTGTCGAGCAGGTCGACCTTGTTGAGCACTATGACTGCTGGCAGGCCTTCGAGTTCGGCCTGCACCAAAAATCGATCAATCAAACCCCAGCGCACTTCAGGATGAAAAACCGACGCCACGACAACCAACAGATCGATGTTGGCGAGCATGACATGTTCCCATTCAGGATTCAACGGGTCACGCCTTGCAATGCGACTGTGCCGAGTGAATGCATGCTGAATAACGCCGCGAGGAAGATTAGTATCTTTTGGCTGGCCTTCGGAATCGAGAGTGACATCTGCATCAGGTTCGAAAAGAACCCGATCACCGACCACCACAAAATTCCTCTCCTTGTGCGCGCGTTGAAAATGTCTTTTGGCGACTGAACACAACCAAAGCAATTCGGTTTCCGGACGACCTTCTTCATTTTCCTCAGCGACAAAAACATTGCGCTTATGGACCTCAATCACTCGGCCACGACGCTGCCTGGCAGAAGTGAGTGTACTCAAGCGAACCGAAAAATCTGCCTCCGATTCATCCCCTTCGTGCAAGGCAGCATCTATCAACCAATCGTCAACTGACCGACCACGCACGGAACGCTTTTGTTTTTTGATTTTTTCAATTTTTACAAGCCGGTCCCGACGCATTGCGTCGGTTTCGTCGAGATACTTGCGCCAGTCTCTTGCCATTGAGAAGCTTTCCTTTATCTCTGGCATGAACGGAATTTCTGCATGCTAATCAATCCTGTGCGTTTTGTCGCGTTTTTCAGGCTTGGAAAGGATCTTCTTCGGGAGCAGGACGATGGTCGACGCTGTCTCAACAACTTCTACCGATGCTTCTAGGGCCGAGGACCTCTGGAATCGTGAAGCCCTTCTCGCCGATGCTCTCGAGCGTCTGGAATGGGCGCGGCTGGCTGATGCTTTGGCCGAAATGGCGGCACTCGAGCACACGAAATTACGCCTTAAGGGAATTTCCCCTTGGATTGCTGAAGAGGAACGAGAGTGGATTCTCAGAGCGACTGAACGATTGCTCCGCTTGCAACAATCGGGCGAAAGTGTCGCTTTGCTATCATTTGATGCAACCTATTTTGCCGAGGCTTTGCAACACGGGGGCCTTCTCAGCGGCTTGGGACTCTATCATCTGGGGATTTTCTGTTCACAAATTGAAAGACTCGGAAACAAAGCCCGAAATGACTCTCGGAAAGGTCCCGATTCCCCGCTCGGCGCAGAGCTCACAGACCTTCTGAGTCAGCTGAAGTCTCAAGCATCGCTCGCACGACGGCTGTCACTGGCGGCCGACCAAAACGGACGAATTCTTGATTCCGCATCAAGTGAACTCAAAGACGCGCGCTCCAAACATGAAGCACTGACTCGAAAAATGACCCACGCGCTCGAGAGCACGCTAAAAATCCCGACCGTGCGCGATGCTCTTCAAGATTCCGTTTGGATGATTCGCGATGGTCGCTACGTTCTCCCCGTGCGAGTCGATCGCAAATCTGATGTTCCGGGAATTGCGCGCGGAGTGAGTTCAACCGGAAACACTCTTTTTGTCGAGCCCTCCGGACTCAGTGAACTCCAATCACAGCTCACTGCGGCTGAAGCTGACGTGATGGTTGCTGAAAACAGAGTTCTACGCGTATTTTCCGACGAAGCTTATGGTTTGCGCAGCGAGCTCACCTCTGCACTCGAAATTCTTGAGACCTTCGACGACATCTCGGCACGCGCGCGTCTTGCGGCACGCTTCCAGGGCGTTGCTCCCCATTTTCATAACAGTGCGCAAGGAGCTCGATTCGAACTTTTCGATGCACGCCATCCACTCTTCGTTCTCGAGGAAAAAGATTGTGTGGCAAATCATTTGCTGCTTGCACCAAATCCAGTGAGCAGCACATGTCCCCGTGTGTGGGTGCTCTCCGGGCCAAATGCGGGCGGTAAAACTGTCGCAATGAAAACAGTTGGAATGCTCTGCGCCATGGCCCTAGCGGGCTTGTTCGTTCCGGCACGCAGCGCAAACTTTTTCAACTTTGACTCGATTTATGTCGAGATGGGTGACCGCCAAGACCGCCAGGAGGATCTCTCCACATTCTCGGGCCATCTGCTCCACGTTAAGAGAATCTGTGAACTCGCAGGGGCACGCGTTCTAGTTCTTCTCGATGAGGGGTTCGTTGGCACAGATCCCACTATTGGCTCTGCGATGGCACAAGCCACTCTTGAAACACTTGCCGAACGCGGCACAACAGCAGTTATCACAACACACTTCTCGTCGCTCAAGACCCTGGCCGACAAACAACCACACATATTTGCAAACGCGAGTATGGAGTTTGAGCCCGAACGCCTCAAACCAACATTCCATCTTCTCAACGGCCTACCGGGACAAAGTTTTGCAGTTGAGCTTGCACGACGACTCAACTACCCCGAAGAACTCCTGCAGCGAGCTCTCAGGTACCGAGGTGAACGCGAAAAAGAACTCGAAAACATGCTTGCAGAGCTTCAAAAAGCGCGACATGAATTGCGAACCTCAGTTGAAAAGAACTTAAAACTAAATACCGAACTCGAAAGTGAAGTGAATGCACTGAGTATACAGCGCAAAGCACTCACCGGCGCGCAAGAATCGTTGATGTTAGAATTCACAACACGAATGCAAAAGCGTTTCAACGCGTTTGAAAACCGGCTCGAAACGCGCGCTCGGCAATTTGAACGCGCACAGCAACAACTTATTCAAGAACAAAGAGATCGCAATTGCGTCTCAGAGCTCGACACCGCAGACTCATCCTCACTCCCCTCGGAAACTTCTCAAGCTTCTGCGAAATCTCAACGCGGCGGAATTCAATCGCGAGAGAACAAGCCTCTTTCAAAAGATGAAGTTCGAGCCATTGCTGAAGCTGAGAAAAGAAAGTCGCGCAGTCTGAGCGATTTCTCGCAGTTGGCGAGTGTCAAAATGGGCCTTCCCGCTAAGAAATCGGAATGGGAAGAATCAGAAGATGAAATGGAATTTCATAAAGCCCGCCGTCCGGCTCGCTTGTCACAGCGCGATCTCATCGACGAGGCGCGTGGTAGCCTCGAAGTGATGCGGAAAGTTTTCGAGCGCATAGGTGATGATTTCGCGGCGCGACGCACAGAGATCAACGGCAATCTGAAGCAGACAACTCAAAAAGCAGAAGAGTTGCTTTCGGAAACACGAGAACGAAAATCGGCCGATGCACAACGGCCAGCCGATTTTTGGAACGTCGGAAAACGTTGCAAAACCGCTCAATTCGATCAAGCGGGGGAAATTCTCCGTGTGGCCGACAGCAAAGGAATGGTTGAATGTCGGTTCGGCGCCCTCAAAACAAAAATTCACCACTCTGCGCTTATGACAATCGACCAAGCAGCACAAACTCCAAAGCAACATCATAAAAAGCTCTCCATTCAATTGCCCACCACAGAAAAGCGCAATCGGAATATTCTCGACATGAGCATTGAACCTGTGCTCCCCACTCGCGATAATACCATCGATGTTCGTGGTCATCTTGTGGATACCGCACTTGAACATGTCGAGCGATTTCTCGATAAATCATGGCGTAACGATCAACACACTGTCGTCATTGTTCACGGACATGGCACTGGTCGCATGAAGGCAGCCTTAAGAGAATTTCTGCAGAACTGTGGCTATTCGCTTCGTTTTCGTCCGGGAACATCGGGCGAAGGTGGCGACGGAGCAACAATTGTCATTTTCAACTGATTTTTCTTACTCGAATTAAAGATTCTCTTCCCCACCAAATTCAGAGAGCAGCTACAATTGCGTATCACCTCGATGCCAAAAAGCATCGCGTGCTGTTTTTATACGGGGGACAAAATGATAACTCCAGAAATTGAAAAGGATACGCCAGAAAAGAAAAAAAAGAGGAAAGTCCAAAAGACCGTGAATCCCCATCAACACCTTCAACCGATGGATGAGGCGCCTATTGATTTAGGCATAGAACTTGAGCGCAGAATGGACACCCGCACAAACGCATTGCTGCTTGGCTTCGATGGCGGAGTGGGCGCCGGTGTTGATTCGGGGAGCGACCTCAATAGCTTGAATCCGGGTGAAACCGATGAAAACGAATATGAATCAATCACTGATGAAAATCTCTTGACTGAAAACGCCTACATCCACGGAGTCTTTCAGGAAAAATCAATATTCTCCGAAGATGAATCTACCAGTCGCCAACATCAGCACAAAAAAAGAACGACGTCGAATAAAATTGAAACTGACAGAATAGAAGAACTTCCTGCGCGCCCCAAAGAGGAAGTGACCTTCACACCGCTTTCCCGGAAGAAGGAACAACAGCAGGAGAATCAGAAGAAGGGTGACTGAGGGACGGAGCGAGAACCATTTTCCCTTGATCGTCGGCCTCAAGTGTATAAACTTTTTCGGGCCCAATATGGCGATAGCGGTAGCTCTTCATTTCGCAATACGCGAGTTTGTGAATGAGCGGCACAGCATCGTAAAAAGGTGTTTCCGGAACAAACGGAGACACTTGCTCATGCTTCCCAATAGCCATCACAAGATGAGGCGAGCTCACGATGCGTGAGACGCTCACAAGCTGCTTATTCGCCTTCAGCATATCGACAGCGCGCTTTTTATCGGCACTCTCGGCAATCCGTTTTTGCTCACTCACCGAAGAGAGAAGAGCATGACGGCGGGTCAATTCTGCGCGCCAGTCGGCTGTGTGCTGCGCGTTACAGTGTATTCCACTATTGAGAAACTGCTTAACGTATTTTTCTATTCGCCCGCGCACATCTTCCGGATGGATAATGAAGGCACCCGTAAAGTAATCGAGACCACCAAAGGTTACAGCACGGCCTTCAAATACGAGCCCCGGCTCGAATCCAGCAAACATAAATTGCGGAAGAGAAAATACGTCAAAGCGTTGATGGGCGATGAGATCGGTTACGGTCAAACTGCTCGCATTCAGACGCTCTACCAGAAAGAGAGAATGCCTGAAACTTCGAAATTGCTCATATTCATTGAGCTCCTCGGGGTTCATCTTAGTTTGAGCCTGGAGCAGCCAGGTTTCATAAACGGTAGAGCCCGAGAAAACATCGGACAGACGATAGTCGAATAAGAAATACTCTTGGAAAGAACACATTCGGCTGTCGTAGAAGGGATCGTCGTCGTTCACTTTTCCAGTAGCGATTGCAAAAAGTTCACGCGCGATACGCATTTGGTCTGAAAACTCAGGCGCGCAGGAGTAGTCAAGAAGCGTATTGAGCAAATCTTGGCAACGTTCCGCGTTCATGTTGACTCCCGCTAGATTTAACCAGAACCAACCAAGATTTATTTGATGTGTAGATGACTCTGTTTCGCAACTAAAAAACTTCGCTGCGCAACAAATGGAACAACCCGCAACCCATGAAAATCTACCTTGGCAACTAGAGTGTATCCGATGCGGGTAGGAACACCAAAGGCCTCAGGGGTGGACTGATAGTCAATCTCCACATCACCCTCTGACATTTCTATACGGTGATGCTTGGCAAGCTTCACTAAATACTGTCTCACTTCATCGTCCGCGGTCATTAAAACACCAGGAGTCTCGGCGTACCTGCGAACAGCTTCAGCAAGGCTCCGTTCACGGTACAGAAACCCGACAACCGGCCAGGCCATCACAGCCAAAAACAAAACCAACAGCATCAATACAGTGGCAATCATTCGACTTGCTAAATTTCGATTCAAAGCAACCATGACAAAAAATCTCCACACCAACGAACGCCTCTTTCCTGAAGGAAAGGTGTCAATCGACGTCCGAAAGGTCGAGGATCGCCATGAATGCTTCCTGAGGAATTTCCACCGACCCAACCTGCTTCATTCGCTTTTTGCCTTCTTTTTGCTTGTCAAGAAGTTTGCGCTTACGCGAAATGTCGCCGCCATAGCACTTTGCGGTCACGTCTTTACGCAGTGCACTCAATGTTTCGCGCGCTATGATTTTTGAACCAACGGCCGCTTGAAGGGGAACCTCGAATTGCTGCCGAGGAATAATCTTGCGCAGCTTCTTCACAAGCAATTTGCCGCGTTCAAAAGAACTTGAGCGGTGAACAATACAAGATAATGCATCCACTGGCTCAGCATTCACAAGTACATCGAGTTTCACGAGGTCGGATTCTCGATAATTAAGAAACTCATAGTCCATGCTTGCATAGCCTCTGGAAACACTTTTGAGTCTGTCGAAAAAGTCGAACACCATCTCATTTAATGGAAGTTCGTACTGCAACATGACTCGGCTTTGAGAGAGGTAGTCCATCTTTACTTGCACACCACGACGCTCGGAAAGAAGACCCATGACAGAGCCTAAATATTCCTGCGGTAAGTGAAAAGTTGCCACCACCATTGGCTCAAAAAATTTTTCGATGTTGGCGGCGGCTGGCAGCTTGGACGGGTTGTCGACCCTCAGGTGCTCACCCTTTGTGGTGGTGATTTCATAAACACACGTTGGTGCCGTGAAAATGAGGTTCATTCCATATTCGCGTTCAAGGCGTTCCTGAACAATTTCCATGTGCAGCAGTCCGAGAAAGCCACACCGGAATCCGAAGCCCAAGGCTACCGAAGTTTCGGGCTCATAGCTCAAAGAACTGTCGTTCAAGGTGAGTTTCGAAAGTGCATCCTTCAGGGCTTCATATTGGTTAGATTCAATGGGGAACACTCCAGCAAATACCATCTGTTTTGCTTTTTTAAATCCGGGCAGAGGCTCAACCACGGAGCCTTCCGCACAAATTGTGTCGCCAACCCACGTATCGCGAACATCTTTGACGTTGGCAATAACGTAACCTACTTCGCCCGCACTCAGCACTTCACGTGGGAATGCACGCACACACATCACACCAACTTTTTGAACTTCGAAACTCTTTGCGGAGCTCATCATCGTGATTCTATCGCCAATCCGAACGACCCCGTCGACAACGCGAACCAAAACAATCACACCCTGATAACTATCGAACCAACTGTCGAAAATTAATGCGCGCAAAGGCTGAGTGCGGTTGTCAGGAGGCGCTGGAACGCTGTGAACAATACTCTCCAAAATATTGTCAACACCCATGCCCGTTTTGGCGCTGCACGGCACGGCAGCAGAGGTATCGATGGAAAGCTCTTCTTCAATTTGAGCACATACTTTTTCATAGTCGGCGCTTGGCAAATCGACTTTGTTTATGACAGGAAAAATTTCTACATTGTTGTCCATTGCTAAATAGACATTGGCCACCGTTTGCGCCTCAACACCTTGAGTTGCATCGACAACCAAAATAGCCCCTTCACAGGCGCTCAGGCTTCGGCTCACTTCATAGGTAAAGTCAACGTGTCCGGGGGTATCAATAAGATTGAGCGTATAGGTTTTGCCATCGTTGGCTTTGTAACTCAGCGTCGCCGTTTGGGCTTTGATGGTGATTCCGCGCTCACGTTCGAGCTCCATGCTATCGAGAATCTGAGCTTGTTTCTCGCGGTCAGCGACGGCCCCCGTTTTCTCGAGAATGCGATCGGCAAGCGTCGACTTGCCATGATCGATATGGGCAATAATGCAAAAATTCCGAATCAAGCTTGGATCTACGCCGTATTGAGACATTCTTTGAGCGACTCCGCCAATTCCGCAACTAGCCTGGCCCCTGCAGTTCTTGCCCGGGCTGCCGATACAAGCATCTGACACGCCTTGGCGACACACGTCAAACCTAAGTGGAAGAAGAAAGGGTGCAATGTGCGAAGAGTTTTGACTCATCCTCCGAGTTGGCTGTGGCAAAGTGCACTTAGCGCGCTGCTTTGTTCGGCCGGCGTCGCTTGGGCATCCGCAGACAATCCGAAGGCTAACGAGCAGGGTATTGGCCCTGTTCCGTTGCTCTCAATCGCCATAGAGAGCCGCAGGGAGGGCGATTCCCGGATGACGTGGAAAATCCAGAAAGTTGTTTATGCTGATGGATTGACTATTTTAGCTCTCGCCGGGCTTCAGTTTGAAGAGGCTTTGGGGTTGAGTGTCGTGCTTATCGACCCTCCTCCCGTCGCTCTGTTTGGGAACGAGTCTGTTCCTGAATCAAAAACAACACCCACCAGTATTCAGAGAAATGAAACCGATGCTCAAAAAGTCGGAAACATCAGCCGCTCGGATATCGCTGGTATTTCAGAAAAGCGCCTGCCTGGTGAACCCGCCCGCGCCGAAATCCAAATCAAGAATGTGTTGTTTGATTTGAACGATCTAAATCAGAAAGACAGTCAGGCCTTGGCAACGGTGCCCGATTGCGACAGAGGACGCCGCAGGGCAATTGTATTTATTCGGCCTAAGCAAACCGCCCGAACTTTCAATCTTGACTTTAAAAGAGCATCAGAGCTCAGCCAATACGGCAGGGCCGCATGCTTACGCTGGGATGGATTTCCGCCCGAGGTTGAGGGTGCCGCTAGAAGTTCAAGCCAAACTTCTGTTCCATCTCTTTGAGATGTGAGCTTCCAAGGGCGCTGAGTTGTCGGCCACGCGGGGTACGATTTATGTAACCCACTGAAACCAAATAAGGCTCATACACATCCTCGAGGGTGGTTTTTTCTTCATTGAGCGCTGCTGCAATGGATTCCAACCCTACGGGGCCACCGTCGTGACGATCTCGCATGATGCGCAAAAACTCGCGATCCATGCGAGCCAAACCTCGCGTATCAACTCCCAGTCGAAAGAGTGCTTTTTGCGCAACATCCGTGTCGACAATTTGTTTACCCGTCACCAAAGCGAAATCCATAACTCTTCTAAGAAGCATATTTGCAATACGTGGGGTTCCACGACAACGGCCGGAGAGCGCCAGCGCCGCGTCTTCGTCAAGCTGAAGATTGAGGAGCCGTGCGCTGCGCCGAATGATGAGACCCAAACTCTCTGGAGAATAGTAATCAAGATGCTCAACAATACCAAAGCGATCTCGCAATGGCGCACTGAGTGCACCCGCTCGCGTGGTCGCACCTATCAGCGTGAAAGGCTTGAGATCAAAACTCACTGACCGAGCCGAGTGGCCTTGCCCGATCATGACATCGAGGCGACCGTCTTCCATCGCAGAGTAGAGAACTTCTTCAACATGCGACGGGAGACGATGAATTTCATCGATAAAAAGAACCGTGTTTGACTCGAGATTAGCAAGCAAGCCCATAAGATCCGCTGGGCGTTCTATCACGGGACCGGCAGTGATCTTTAGCGAGCACTCCATTGTGTGAGCAATGATTCCCGCGAGAGTCGTTTTGCCCAAACCAGGAGGCCCGTGGAGCAAAACGTGGTCGAGCATCTTACCACGCAAACGAGCCGCCTGAGTATAGATTTTCAAATTCTCAACAACTCGCTCCTGGCCAGGATATTCATCGAAGTTCCTCGGCCGAAGATCGGTACGTTCGCTTTCAAAGTTGTCAGCCGTTCGAGCAATTTCAGTAAATACGACGTGGTCTTGGTCTGTCACTTGATCCGTCCGAGGAGATGACCAGAAAGTTGTTTGAGAGCATCCTTGAGAGCGATTTCAAGAATAATTTCTTCACCAGCCGCCTGTCGTTTTTCCAGAACATGCACAAGCTCCCCAATTTGCTTATCTTTGTAACCCAGGTTTTGCAGTGCGCTGCGCACGTCTTCAACAACAGAGTTTTGCATCCAGCGGTTATCAGCAATGAGAGGAAGAGTGGAAGTGGTTGATGCTTTCGCACGAGCAGTGCCGATTGCTCCTGAGCTTTGTAACGAAGCCATAACTTTCTGGGCTTTCGTTCGAAGCTCGAGTGCAAGACGCTCAGCGGTGCGAGCACCCACACCAGGCACAGAGGTCAATGCAGCGAGGTTTTCATCGACAATAACCCTGCACAGCTCTACCCCTTCAAAAGGGCCCATCAAAGCTAAAGCCAATTTCGGACCAACTCCCGTGACGCTCAAAAGCATCTCAAAGACAGTGCGGTCGGCACGAGATGCAAATCCAAAGAGACGAAGAGAGTCTTCACGAACATGCGTGTGGATGGAGAGCGTCACTAATTCACCGAAGGTTGGCATCAGACAGAGGGTTGAGGCCGGAACCTGTACCTCATAGCCCACACCATTGACGTCCAATAGAAGGCAATCACTCGATTTTTCAATGAGTGTGCCACTGAGTTTTCCAATCATCAGAAGGGCCTCCTACCTCAAGGGTTACCGGATGCGCTGTGCTGCGTCAAATGAACGACTCAGTGCAGCACTTACCTTTCCTATCAAACTGCCGATACCAAAACCGAACGGTAGGGAGGCTTTCTATCATGGCATTTTGGGCAAAAAAGAAACCTGAGGTTGAAACTGACAAGAAGGAGGCCGTAACAAACAATCTTCTCAAAAAGAAGGATGAGAAAAAAAACGCAACTCCCAAGCGGATCGACAACCTTCGCATCGCTCAAAAGCTGAACGTGAGTCTCAAAAGCCTTGGCACAGGCAACGAATACCATTTCTTGACCAAAGACCTTTCGGCCACCGGTATGTTCGTGCTTTGCACCGAGCACAAACGCTATCCATTTTTGGTTCAAAGCACCCTGATTGAAACTGTGGTTCATCTTCAGGCTAACGAAAGCGAAGAATTACACGAGCTGCGGTGTCTCTGCAAAATTGCTCGCATCGTAGAAGGCTCAGGAGCAAACCCGGTTTCAGGATTTGGCGTCAGACTCATCCAGATCGCTCCGGAGCAACGCCTCGCATTGGAGCAATTCATTGCGAAACATGGTTCGCCAGAAAACTTTGTTCCCTACTCAAGCGGAAGCGACAAAAAGGAAAACGAGAAAACTTCCGAAACAGCAGCAGCATCAACTGCGGCTCCAGATGCGTCGACTTCTCAATCGGTAGAAATAGGGACCGACACCCTGGCAGAGGCACTCCCACAAACGGCGTGAGCTAACACACTCGAAAATTGCCTCATTGGCCAAAATCATGTACGACCGGGGCCATTTCCCGTTCTTATGCTTTTTGAAGGCCATGAGGAGTTTAGAATGTTCATCAGCAGAGCTTCGGACAAAATGAAGTCCTTGATAGCCGTGGTTATGGCGTCGTCTGCGATTTTTGTTTCAGCTAGTGCCAAGGCCCAGCAGAACACCCAAGCAGACAGGCGAAACAATCAAGAAGTGTTCGTAAACATGGGAGATGAGCCTCCGAGCATGGATCCAAACAAGGGCGTGGATACGGTTTCGTATTTTTGGTTGGGCCACCTTTTTGAAGGACTGATGTCGACCGACAAAAACGGCAACATCGTTCCAGGCGCGGCGGGTCAAGTTGCAGTGAGTGACTCGGGCAAAACCTACACATTCACCATTCGTCCAACTGCAAAATGGCACGATGGCAAGAAAGTAACCGCAAAAGACTTTGAATACGCATTCCAACGCCTCGTTGACCCAGCATTTGCAAGTGAATACGCGTTCATCGCCGAAACTGCGCAAATCGTAAACGCAACCGACGTCATCAAGAAGAAGAAGGCGGTGAGTGAGCTCGGCGCAAAAGCCGTAAACGAATCTACATTCGTCGTAAAACTCGAAAACCCAGTTGCTTTTTTCAAATCTTTGATGGCTTTCCAGGCTTTTTTCCCAGTGCGAAAAGACATCGTTGAGAAACACGGCGATAAATTCGCAACCAACGTAGAAACCATCGTAGGCAATGGCCCATTCAAGTTGGTGTCTTGGAAGAAAGAAACCAGCATGCGGATGGAAAAAGCATCCACATACTGGAACGCTTCGTCCATTAAATTGCGTGCGATTGAAGCCCCCGTGATGCTCAAAGATGTTGGAGCCGCGTTTAATAACTTCCGCACTGGCGGCCTCGACATGACCGGCCTTGACAAAGAGCGCCTCGAAACTGCACAGCGCGAGCGCCTCCAAGTGAAAACCTATGCCGATGGTGGAGTGTTCTTCCTCGAAATGAACCAACGCGCAGGCAAGTTGTTCGAGAATCCGAAACTTCGTCAGGCGTTGCGCACGGCTATCAGCCGCCGCGAGTACATTAGCAAGGTCACCGGCGTGCCTGGCGACAAGCCTGCATTCGGTTTGGTTCCTGATTACATGCCAGGGGTGAGTCGAACCTATCGGCAGGAGGCCTCCCTGACATATCGTGATGGCGACGTCGCCGGAGCGAAAAAACTGATCAAGGAATATTTAGCTGAAACAAAGCAAAGCAAAGTGCCCGGGTTCTCGATTTTGGCTGGTGATTCGCCGAACGCGAAAAAAGAATCTGAGTATTTGCAGGCTCTTCTTAAAAACGTTTTTGCGACAGATGTTAAAATCGACAGCGTTCCGTTCAAAACTCGTCTGCAGAAACAACGCGATGGTCAGTTTGATATCGTCTCTGCAGGCTGGGGACCCGACTACCTCGACGCAATGACGTTCATGGATCTCTTTTTGACGACTAACGGCAATAACCATGGTGGCTATTCGAACAAGACTTTCGATGAGCTCATCATCAAGGCTCAACGTTCGGCTAGCATGGCTGAGCGAGTTAAGCTGTTCCAAGAGGCTGAGCGCTTGCTCGTGGTAACCGAATCCGCGATTGTGCCAATCATTCAGCGTGGTCGCGCTTACCTCCTCGCTGAAGGACTCCAAGGGGTCCGACGCAATCAGGTTGGGCAAGATCCCGACTTGCGTTTTGCTTCATGGACGGGCGCATCCGCCAAAAAGTGAAAAAAGCCCCGCATTGCGGGGCTTTTTTTATGGGAAAAAGACTCAAACCTATCTGGCAGGGCGAAACGTAAATTCACTCTCCTCCAATCCTCATCGCCGGAGCGTAGGAAGTCCATTAAAAAAACACTACAAAACGTTGTTTTTAATAGACTTTTCTAGTCGAAATCCAGCTTGACCATACACTAAAGACGTGGCAATAGTCCTTCTCTTTACCAAAGAACTCTTGGGAACTTTGGAACTCTGGTCAGACGCGGACATCCGCATGACCAATTTAGTTTACTTGAGGAAAACTGCGATGCGCCTGCTGCGCTTTATTTTACAACGACTTTTCCTTGCAGTGGTAACACTGTTAACTCTTTTCACAATCACCTTCTTCCTCATGCGCGCAGTCCCCGGTGATCCGTTAATGCGTACGAAGGAGATTCCTGAAGAGACACGCAAGAACCTCGAAGAGCGCTACGGTCTGGATAAACCCCTCCACAAACAATACCTCCTGCAGCTCGAGCGTGTTTTTATTCATGGTGATTTTGGAACCAGCTTCCGCACCGTGGGAAGAGAAGTGAACGACATTATCCGGGAGCAGTTTCCTGTCAGCGCAGGAATTGGAATTGTCTCAGTTTTAATTGGTGTCACAATTGGAATTGCGCTGGGAATCGTTGCAGCACTGTATCGCAACGGTTTGATTGATCGCATTGCGATGTTCCTTTGTGTGGCAGGAATTTCTCTGCCCTCGTTTTTGTTTGCATTTATTTTTCAATACGGGTTGGCCGTTTACCCGCTGACAGTTTTGAAATTCAACCCCGACACCTGGTTGCGACCGGCAGGTTGGGGAGAAACGCGCGACTACATCATGCCTTCAATCACGCTCTCACTCGGAATCATTGCATCCATCACGCGTATGCTTAAAAGTCAGATGATTGAAGTTGGCTTTTCTGAGTATGTAAAAACAGCAAAGGCGAAAGGAGTTTCGCTACCTCGCCTTGTGGTAATGCACCAAATTCGAAACGCTATTCTTCCCATTATCTCAATCATTTTTCCAATTCTGGTTTTCACGATGTCGGGCTCTCTGATTATTGAGGGAGTTTTCGGTATCCCCGGTCTTGGCCGAGCCTACATGACGTCCATTCAAAACTCCGACTACAACGTAATCATGGGGCTCACAGTATTTTTCGGTGGATTCCTGATCGTCATGAATCTCATCACAGACATCCTCTACGGCGTGATCGATCCACGCATTCGTGTCGGCTGAAAAGGAACCACCATCATGACAACGGAAAATCAATCGCCCAGCGAAACCACAGCCGAGAGCGTTCCAGGCTTCGATATGTTCAAACCCCAACCAGCAAAAAATGCAGCCGCGGAGCAACTCAGTCGACCGGTTGTTGGATACTGGAGAGACGCTCTCATGCGTCTTTCAAAAAACCGCATCGCAGTTCTGGCACTCTTAATCATTGTGTTTGTTGCTCTGATCGGAGTTATCGGACCATTCTTTTTTCCAAAAACCAACGATGGAACAGCCTACGAAAACAGCCAAAACCTAAATTTCATCAACCAAGGACCAACCCTGGGTGAAAAGGTTTTGGTAACTGAAGACTCCCCCGTTTTTATGGACGATCTCATTAAAGAGCCTTTCGATGTCTCTGCACCTCCCCTGAAAGGAGAAAGTGTGCGATCGCCCACTGAACTCAAAGTGCGCGGCCTCGCTTCAGTCAACGGTGTCAGTCTTGAATGGGATCCCATTGTTGGCGTATCGGGGTATCAAATTTATCGCACCGTTGTTGCCGGACAACCACTTGCTCTTTCTGACGTTGTCAAAGACGCCAGCGCCCGTGGCTTGCAAATCGGAACGGTGACAAATCCCGCTCAGTACACTTTCACAGATGGCTCGGGGCTCAATCCGGCAGAAAAGTATATATACTCAATTGCGGCTTTTGTAGCTGATCCTGCAACACAAGAAGAGTTTGTTGCGTCCGAGGCGGCAGCGATCGAAGTGTCACTCACTCAAACAATCTCTCTCATCGATGCACAGGCGCTGAAGCCAAACGTTCAAATCGGAGAAACCATTCGCAGTCAAGCGCATCTTTTTGGAACTGATGCTCTCGGACGCGATATTTTTTCGCGCATGATTTCTGGAACTCGCATCGACTTCTTTCTCGCACTTCTGGTGCCCACGGTCTCGCTGCTCATTGGCCTTTGCTACGGAGCAATTTCAGGACTCATGGGCGGCAAAGTTGACATGATTCTCATGCGAATCGTGGAAATCTTAGACACCCTTCCCGAATTACTTCTGCTCATTCTCATTCAAGTCGCGCTCGGCAAAGGTGTAGGTAGTCTTGTGATAGCGCTTTGTGCTTTTTCATGGACAGGCTACGCAAGAGTGCTTCGTGGTGAGGTATTGCGCCTGCGTGAGATAGAGTTTGTGCATGCAAGTCGTTTGCTCGGCGCACCTCTCATGTCAATTGTCTTCCGACACGTCGCACCGAACCTTCTCGGTGTTATCATTGTCATGTGGTCAGCCCAAATTCCCAGAATCATCGCATCAGAAGCATTCCTCTCGCTCTTTGGCTTGGGAGTGGAAGCTCCCATGGCTACATGGGGCACAGTTCTTCAGGATGCCGCGGCTCACTTCCAACAATATCCTGCGCAGTTCTTCCTACCTGCCGGAATTCTCGCTGCAACGCTTCTCGCTTTCTACACCTTGGGTGATGCGTTGCGTGACGCTTTCGATCCCAAGCTGCGGGGTCGGGACTAAACCCTCATTTATTCGATGAAGGTTATCTCCCACGCTGCATTTGACCAGGAGCCAGAAAATGCAAAAGACAGAAACTGAATCGCCGATTAACAACCAGAAAAAAACAATTGAAACATCTTTGAACACTGCCCGAAGCGCCGTTCTCGATGTGCAGCATTTGTCGGTTAATTTTCGGGTCTACGGGGGCCAGGTTTATGCGGTCCGAGATGTTTCTTTCAGTGTTCGAGCTGGAGAATGCTTGTGTATCGTGGGTGAATCGGGTTCTGGAAAGTCGGTGACCGTGCAGTCGCTGATGGGCCTATCGAGCGGAAAAATAACTTCCGGAAAAGCTTTTCTAAATGGGAAAGATCTGATTCCCATGACTCATGGTGAGCGTCGAAAACTTCTTGGCAAGGACATTGCGATGATCTTCCAAGATCCACTCGCAAGTCTTAATCCAACCATGACCATTGGCAACCAAATCGAAGAAGCTCTCAAATTGCACTCAACGCTCAACTCATCGCAACGCAAGTTGCGCGTTGTCGAGCTGCTTGAGCTGGTGCGCATTCCAGAGCCACGCAGACGAGTTGACCAATATCCACACGAATTATCTGGTGGTATGCGCCAGCGCGTCATGATCGCTATGGCTCTGTCTTGCAACCCAAAGGTTCTCATCGCCGATGAACCTACAACGGCTCTCGATGTCACGATTCAAGCGCAAATTCTAGCACTCATTCAAGAGCTGGCTCGCAAGTTCAACATGGCCACCGTCTTGATCACCCATGACCTAGGGGTTGTTGCTCAAATGGCCGATCGGGTTGCGGTCATGTATGCGGGTAAAATTGTCGAGGAAGGAATCGTCGACGAGGTTTTCTATTCATCAAAACACCCTTACACAGTTGGACTAAAGCGCGCGATGCCCAAAGACACAGGTTCTGTCAGCGAGCCTTTGCAGCCCATTCCAGGAACACCTCCCGATCTATTTGCACCACCACCGGGTTGTGCTTTTGCGGCCCGTTGCCAGGCTGCGTTGGCAATCTGTCATCGCAAACAACCTCCAGAAATAAAATCTGGCAGCGCGCGCGCCTCGTGCTGGTTGCATCATGAGAATGCCTCCCAATACCGCGCACCAGCAGGAGTCAGTGCTATGGCGGACTCTTCCCAGGAAGGACATTTGTCGTGAATCAAACACAACCACTTATTGAAATTAAAAATCTCTGCAAATACTTCGACCTCGGACGCGGCGCGAAACTGCATGCTGTAGACGACGTGAGTCTAACCATTTACAAGGGCGAAACTCTGGGGCTTGTGGGTGAGTCTGGTTGCGGCAAATCAACTTTAGGCCGCGTTCTTGTTCGCATGTACGACCAAACATCCGGAAGTTATCAATTTAATGGGGAACAAGTTCCTGCGCATTTGAGTTTTGCGCAACGAAAGAGTTTCTCCCGGCAAGCACAAATGATCTTTCAAGATCCTTATCAATCGCTTAATCCTCGCATGACTGTTGGCGACATTATATCCGAAGGTCCCGCCATTCATGGCGAGTGGCAAGGTAACAAGCGTAAAGAGGAAATCATGCGTTGGCTGAACCGTGTTGGTCTGGTGCCAGAGCATGCGATGCGATTCCCTCACGAATTCTCTGGTGGTCAGAGACAGCGCATTGGAATTGCGCGCTCATTAGCGCTCAATCCAAGGTTTGTTGTTTGCGACGAACCGATTTCAGCTCTCGACGTCTCAGTGCAGGCACAAGTTGTAACCTTGCTGCAAGATTTGCAGCGCGAGTTTGGCCTGACCTATCTGTTCATTGCACACAGCTTGAGCATGGTTCGTTACATTTCGACACGCATGGCCGTTATGTACCTTGGAAAAATGGTCGAAATTGGGCCGAGTGAGGAGGTTTACAGCGCGCCGCTGCACCCCTATTCCGAGGCACTGATTGCCGCAAACCCCTTCCCCGACCCCAAACTTGAGCGCAACCGTGAGCACAAACTGCTTGGCGGCGAAATCACAAGCCCTGTGAATCCCAAAGCAGGATGTCGCTTTGCAAGCCGCTGCCCAATTGCAACCGATAAATGCCGTATCGAAACTCCAGTTCTCAAAGAATCAAAACCCGGCAGATTTGTTGCCTGCCATTATCGTTGATGGTTCAAGCATGCCGCCTGTCGCTTCTTCCTTTGTGCCTAGACTTAAAAAAGGCCAGAGGAGGGAGCCGAGACCATGGCAGCATATGTTGGTGACCGCAGAATTTCAGCAAATGCATCACGCGCAGTGCTCAAACTCTCATCGAAAGCAAAAAAATCTGCTTGGCTTCTTCCCGCTGTCTTTTTGCTCTCCTCGTGTGGAGTTCTCGATGCCTACAAAGACAAAGAGAAGCGATGCAAACTCAATTGCAAGAGCGATGACAGCTCCAGCATCACCAACGACGAGCCATTCAATTTTGATTTAAATTTTTGGAATCAATCAACACCGCGCTCAAAGCTCGATCCGACCACTGAGGTCGCGGCAATTTTGCGCAGCAATCCATTTAAATTGATTGCCAACGCAGTGAAAACTGTAAACGATGACATAAACGATGCAAAACAAACAGCATCTGCAACACCTGCCAGCCCCCAGGGACAATGTCTTAAGGAAATTTTTAGCGCGGCGCTTGCGAAAAACAATGAACGCACATCAGCGACGCTTGACTATGGCAAATGTGTTGATCTTCTTAAATTGCAAGAACGGTTAAACACCAACAGAAATACGGATCGCGACGGGAAAATGAAAGTGCTGGAGATTGGCTCAGCGTTGCAACTTCAATCTTCAGGAAGTTTACAGCTCGTATCTGGTGGCGACGCATTGCAGGATGCAGGAAACGGCTTCGAATTGCCGAACGTTTTTCCTTTTAGAAATGTTCGCAGTAGCGACCTTCTCGATCCAAATTCAGTAAAAAGTTTTTCACTTCATCTCATGCGTGGAAGCGTGCAAGGTGTTGCATTGGAAAGCAAAAGCGCGACCACAGTGTTGAAAAAATCTTGGGGAGTCCTCTATGCTGGACTCAATGACCTTGAACCGCTTCGATTCGAATGGAGTCCATCAATCGGACAATTGAAGATGACTGGTAGCGTTGCCACTCTCAGCGCATCATTCCAAAGGCCTGCAACCCAAACCCAATGGGATGCATTCGGATACAGCCGAGAGTTTATTTTTGCAGACTTCACTGTGTCCAACACTGGCCTCGAACTTGGCCCCCAGCTTGGCTGGACAGAGCAGTCAAGCCTTTCGGGTAGCTACTTTTTGAGAATTAATGGCGACCTTGTGGGAACTGGAGGCTCAGGAAGTCAATTGTTTCGAATGCAGGCTCTTGGACGCCCCTGCCAGCTTAACGTCGGTCTCGTGACCGGATTCCAAGGAGACGTGCCAGTGGAACAATCGTTGGGCCAAATTTCGATTTGCAGCACTGCACAATAAACGCGCTCCTTGAACTTTGAAACTCGTCAAAAACAAACAGCAAAAGGCAACCGCTGGCGGCTTGAATGTTTTGCAGAGTCTGTGCTAGGCTCCGCTGATTATTCGAGTTTTCCTGAAAAATTCGTAAGTTGACCACGGCACTCGGGGGAATCACCTTGAACCCAAATTATGAAATCCTTGAGCAAATCTATCGTCTTGACATTGATGCTGGTGCAGCCACCATGGATTGGCGCAATGCTCAGAAGGAACTCAACGAGCTCGCAAAGCGCACAAAAGTAAGTGAAGACCTCATCAACAAAACCAAAACAGACATGGCCTTCCTAGAAGGCGAATTGCGCCGCCAATACAAACGTGCTGATGAACTTGACGAGCGTAAGAACGAACGTTCGGCGAAGCTCTTCAGCGCGCGTAACGATGACGAGCATCGTGCTTTAAAGCGTGAGGTCGACAATCTCGATCGTGACCTGCGCGACTCGTCGCGCCGTACTGAAGAAACAGAGGCTCGCATCGAGCAACTGAAGTCTATTCTCATCAAAGCAGAAAATAATCTCAAAGATTCGCTTTCTGCTACTGCAGATGAACGTCAGAAAGCTCATGACGCCGAAACTCGTTCTTCAGGCCGACTCAGCGAAATTGGTGGTGTTCGTGAAACTTATTTAGCGCGCGTTGATGACCGGATCAGCCAGCACTATGTGCGCATTTCTAAACTAACTCGCAATCCAAACGGCCCCGTGACACGCATTGTCTCAAGTGCATGCGGGAACTGCCATTTGAGCTTGTCACCACAGCTCCTAAACAATATGGCTCGCGGCAAAGATGTTGAGTTCTGCCCAAGCTGCAACCACATTCTACTTCCGCACAATCAGGGCTGAGGCGAGTTAAAGGTAAAAATGCGAGGCTTGTTGTTCCATGCTGTAACGCAGTAGGAATTTGTCGAGCAGCCGCTGTGCCTGCACCCCCATATTTACAAACTTTATGCCAACACCCTTCGGGGTGTGCCTCACAACTTGCCCCTGCACTCGCAGGGCTTTTCCTTCGACTGTAAAACTCATTTGCATAATAACGCCAATGCCAGGTGCTATTACCTTTCCGTCGAGGGCAAGATGAATCCCCTCACTACTCACGTCGAGAGTGAGAGCTCTGAGAGAATCGCGTCCGTCGCTGAGTTCGACCTCAAGCGTTTGATGCACACGCTCCGTGTCACGTACTTTTTGTGAGGAGAGTTTTTTAATTTCCTTCAAGTAGCGTGGACGCGGAGCTGGTTTCACGATGAAGGCGCTTGCACCGGCCGCGGTGGCAGACTTCTTCAAACCAATCTCACCCGACACACTCGTAACAATAACCTTCACATCTGGGTTTAGTGAGCTCTTTTTCAGGATGGGAATCATATCAATCCCCTTCCGACGCGCAAAACCAGCATCCACTATAACAACATCAACCCACTCACGAATGATGTGATTTTCTGAATCAACCACGCAAGAAGCTGCAATGACGTTGAACCCCACGCTTGCGAAATAGCTTCGCTCGATATCCGCCGTCACACTGACATCTTCAATCAAAAGAAGAGTCACAGGGGCACTCTCGGGGCCAAGATGGTTGCCTTTGATTGATTCGGCTGCAGCCATGACGTAGATCCCTTTCAGGTGAAGACGTCGCAGAACCTGCAACTGTCCATGTGGGGCAGTTCGGAGTCTTACTGCGCAACTTTAGGGTAATTTTCCATGTGGCCACGCCTATCCCCCGAAGACCTCAAGCTTTTTGAACCCTTCAAGCCCTCGAAAGAAAATTCCAAACAACCGCTTCGTGCTATCTTTTTCGACATTGGAAGTGTGCTCATCGATCTCGACTGGGATAGTTTTTTTGCCCGCCAGCACGAAATGAACCCTGATGAGAGAAACTTCTCAGTGGAAGTGATGTTGAGCCGCGTGCGCGAGAATCAACTCATGATAAAATGGTGCACGGGACAAATCGGACCTTTTGCCTATGTTCAGGGGATGCTGGAAGCTGCTGGTCACTCTCGTGAAAAAGCACATAACCTTGCCCTCGGTACTGAACGTTTGAGCAATGGAGTCTTTGCGCCGGCTCTTGTGAAGGAACTCAGCAGTTTGATTGTAGGTCCAGCGCGCCCACGGGTCGTAAGACTTATTCAAACCCTGCGTAGGCATGATTTTATCGTCGGTGCTCTTAGCAACGCAACTCCATGGCATGAAAGCGACATCATGCGGACAACCTCTTTGCATGAGCTTTTTGATATTGTTCTCTTCAGCCAAGACGTCGGATCCGAGAAACCCGACCACCGCATTTACGAATGCGCTCATCAGGCAGCTCAGAAAATTCATTCGACGCGTTACATACGGAGTGAAACGTCGCTTTCACCTGCTCAATTGGCCTTTGTCGATGATACGCCAGCAAACATTCACGCGGCGCGATCTGTCGGTTGGCAATCCAGTTTGGTTTGTCTTTTGAAGGAGGAATATCTCCATAAAGCTCATGCAATGAGCGCAAACGAACTCTCCCAGCTCTCAACCAACTCAAAAAACCTCGTGTTCGGTGAAGAAGCTGCCAAGCGAGTCGAAAATCTTTTCGCACCTCTGATTGAAGCATCAGGACGCTAACATGAATATTTCAGCACCAAGCGGATCATCCACTCTCAAAAACCGCCGCATCGCATTCTTCGATTCCGGACAAGGTGGTCTCACTGTCTGGGAATCGGTGGTCGGTCGCTACCCGCATCTGAACACCATCTACCTCGGTGACAATGCCCGCTATCCCTATGGCAACAAGGGCGCAGACACAGTGACTCGTTACGCAAGTGAAGCTATTTTGTTTCTCGCTGCGCAGAAAGCGGAGCTAATAGTTGTGGCATGCGGAACTGCATCAAGTGTTGCCGTTGCGCGACTCAAGCAGGTTTTTCGCTTACCCGTTGTGGGCATAGTTGAAGGCTTTTGCGCAGAGGCGGCAACTCTTTCAATCAAAAGCAGACGCGTTGCAGTCCTTGGAACGCGATTCACCGTTGCAAGTGGTCGATTCGAAGCAGTTCTGAAGGAATCCGGTGTTGAAAATGTTTGGCAGCGTGCTTGCCCTCTTTTCGTTCCACTTGTTGAAGAAGGCGTTTCAGGCGGTGAAATCGCTGAAGCCGCTTGTCGCATGTACCTGTCCGACATGCCTGATGACGTCGACGTTGTGATGCTCGCATGTACCCACTTTCCAAGATTCGCTGGAGCAATTGCAAACACACTTGGACTGTTAAAAAAACGCTCCGTTGTGCTTCGCTCAACTGAGGGCGAAATCACATTATTCACTTCATCTTCAAGTTCACACTCACCCATAGTTCTCCTCGACAGCTCATCGTCGGTACTCGCTTCGATTGAGGCATTTCTTGGCGGCTGTGGCAACTCAGATGAATTCAAAGGCGGCGAGTGCTCCTTGTTTTGCACCGATGCACCGGCAAGATTTGCCCAGGTCGCGCAGCTTTTTGCAAACAAAGAACTTCCTCTGCCAAAACTCATTTCACTCGGCAGTCTGTAACAGCGTCAACAACGACACACCCTCATGCAGTTTTTTCCGAATTTGCAGGTTGGAAATTTCCGATTCAGGGCAGGAATAATTTGTATCACCTTTTTCGTACAGAAAGAGGTGGGCAAAATTGCTGGTGCTCGTTTTGAAGGGTGAAGACATGAAGGCTAAGACATATCTGATGGGCTTTTGGGGCCAGGTCTGTTCCGCGTGGCAATCAGTCCGGATGCAAACTTCGGGGTTCACATCAATTGCGGTGGTTGCGGTTCTGGCCAGTGTCATTGCAGGAATCGCGCTTCAGATCCAAACAAACCCAAAATCAAAGCTGGAAAATCTCGAAAGCCATGGCCCAGCTCACGTGACGCTCACCGATTGGACGGCCGAATTCTACACATGTCCAAAAGATAGCCTTGAAGGACAGTGCAAACGTGTTCTTCAAAAAATGTCCAATGGAACCTATGCCGTTGCCTCGGAGCAGCTCCCACTGGGAAGCGGCCGTTATGTTGCCAATCAGCAGTTCGCAACCCGCCCGACTCACGTCAAATTAAGCCATAAGATTAGCGAACAAGATACACAAACCATTACGAAAAATTGGAGTCGCGAGAAGCCTGTGCTTGCTCTCTCAGGACAGCCAGTGTGTGAATCTGAAAAGTGTCAGAATGAAGATTTGGTTGTTCCCATGAACAAGGTCACCCTCGGAGAGAAAAGCTGGTTTCAATTTGATTCTCAAATCTCCCCCAATGGTCAATTTGGTCCACAATCGATGCCGCCAGTGGTTGTCTCGGCAAGCAACGCTCATCAAATTTTCGCATCTAGGAGCAACCATCAGCGTGGTCTTTTCTTTGAATTCGGGTTGGCTATTTTAATGCCAATCCTTGCTATCGCAATTACCATTTGGGCCGGCAAACCACTTTTGTACGTTGCCTTTAGCCACTTTCTTGCATCAAAGTCCCTTTGGACACTCACTGCACTCGATACCCTCGCGCAGCAGCCGATAATTTTCAGCAAACTTTCACCAAAAGGGAGCTTTGCACTTTCAGCATTTATGACTGGCTGGTTTTTTTCTTCGACAATGAATTTCCTTTCTGTTGCCTGGTGCAATAAGAATTTATCAAGGCAAATGACAACGACTTTAGCATCCGGTGTTGCACTCTTTGCCCTGCTCACAACCTATTTTTCGCCAGCCGGGAGCACATCTGCTGTTGTTACGTTGCGCGCGTTTGAAATCTCTACGGCGTTGACGAGCTCGCTTCTTCTGGGTTTTGCCTACGCTTCCTTCAAGAAGCCATCTTGGAACAATCCTGTAGCCAACTACTTTCGCAATGCTTGGAAGCCCGAGGAAGCCACCCGTTGGCATGAACAGATCAAGGGCATGTTCTTTAGTTTTGCTATTGGAGCAGTATTAGGACTGTGGATTCTGATCCAAGCAAGGCAAAATTCATATATCTTCAACTGGGGGGCAATTGCTCTGCCTGTTCTGCTCACTTTTGTACTTCTTCATTCACGCCCTCAACTAACAACTGCAGATCTGCAGCTTCAAAAGGACTTCGTTGGTCAGCAAGAAATTCTTGTCAAACTGCTTTCCCAACTGGGCACCTTCAAGCACCGAGCACAGGCTATCAGCCTTGTTGTTAATTTCTGCAACCGAGAACTCCCAAAGCTTGGGTTCGAGCCGCCACAGTTTCTCGAAACCCAACCGCAGGAACCCTCATCATCGGAAGCTGGAAGTTTTGGCGTCTTTATTGCCAGCCCCGTGCGAGGCCCACATCAAACCTTCGGCTGGATTGTTGCGAAGGCACGAAAGAGAACAGAAAACACAGCAATGGGTGAGCGGATTATTGACGCCTTAAGTGCAGCACTCGCGCAACACCTCGACACACTTATTCGCAGTTCTCTCCTTGAAAGCGACGCTAATTCTGCACAAAAATTCGTTCCCCGCGACCTCGTCAGATTTTTTGGAATTACAAATTTGAGTCAACTCGATGCAGGGCAAGAATTCAGCTTAAACGGCACGATAGTCAGTGTTGTGTTGCGTGCCCAAAACCAGCGAAATCGTGACAACGACACTCTCCCCGAGCGTGACATCATCAACGAACTCACAGCACAGTTCAACAAGGGTGCACTCGACGTCGGCGGATATTTAGCGACACAAGAAGGCCTGAAATGGACACTTGTCTTCCGTGACACAACCACCTCTGCCCTGCGCTGGATTGAGAATACACAAGTGGCAATGCGTAGCTGGAATCAGCACCGACAGACCCTTGGAATGCGGATGCACGAGTGCAGCTTTGGTGCGCAAATTTCAACCATCAATTTGCGTTTCACAGAAAACGCAAACATGCTCCGACCATGGGTGCAGTGTGATCTCCTAGGTGTCTCGGCAACTCTCGCTGAGGTCGCTGAGGAATACAGCGCAATGGTGTTGCTTGGTCAAGAATATATTGCTGCCCTTGGCTCAGGACGCGGAGCCGGATATCTTCCGGAAAGCATCCGTCCACTGGATCGTGTTTGGAATAAAAGCAAAACGACCACCATCGACGTTTATGAATTCTTCGGCGGTGAGCCGGACATCCGCAGGGCCAGCAAACAAAAGACCGTCGAACTTTTCAGCCAAGGCGTTAAACTTTACCTGGCGGGTCATTTCGAAGGTGCAAGGTCGGTCATGAAGCAGATTGTGGAAACCGACCCCAACGACAAGGCGGCTCAACGATTGCTTGCTAACCTCGCGACCGGGGAAGACCTCAGAGCGGCGTAGCCAAAACATTTGTTGATTCGAAAATTTTGTCGGCATTGTCAGTGACAAAGCCCTGATAGTAAGAACTCCATAAGCCATCGGCTGCAGAGTCTGTGTGCGGGTGCCTGAATGCAAATTCAACAAATGCATATGGGAGGCGACGAATTCCCTCCTGAAACAGCACGGGAACATGACAAGCCAGCGTCGCGCTTTGCTCCAATTGAACAAATTTAGAGCCTTTAATGATACTCCCACCGGCTTGGTTCATTACGACAGACAATTTATCACTCAAGAAATTGTTGAAGTCTGTCAGAGTCAAGAAGCGCTTCATCAAATGAACGCTCACGGTAAAATGATTAGGAACGGATCCGAAAATCAGGGTCCAAGCAGCATACTCGCTGTCTTGCAGCAAGAGTTGATAATCGCTGAAGGAAGGACGCTGCCAAGAAGGCCCTTGAGCAAGATATGAAATCATCGAGGCCTTTAAAGTTTCAAACGCCTCGAGGTCTAAGTTGTTAAAATTTACTGATGGAGACGCTCGCTTCAACTTCTCGAACAGCGTTTGCCATTCACTTAAGGGTGAGGCTGCCGGCTGCCGGGCGTATTTCTCCACGCAGTTCTGAAATTCCCGAGTGAACTTTTCTATTTGAAGCTCACTAATAAAGACCTTAGGAAGAACCAAGTGCGCGGGTGTCTTGGAGTCGGCGGGCGGTTCCATCCAAAACGCAGTGAGACATTTATCCGGAAACTCATACGAGTCTCGTCGGCGATACCCTAAAAGTGTAAACAAACCTTCAAGCACATGTGCCCCGCAGTTTGCTCCGGGCAGAGTTCGGAATGCAACGTGATCTTCATGCCACACTTCTCCCAAAGATCGCAGGGCATTCTCAATGCGCGGAACATCGGCCACCTTTTCACGATAGTTTTGCCAAAGTTCTCTCAAAACTCCATTTGCGAGTCGTCCGGCTAGGTCGTTTATAAACATGTTCTGTTACCCCACAGTTCTTCCATTAAAATCATGTCACCCAATTGCATGGCAAGCGCGTGTCGCCTGCGACGGTGGCATTGGCTTGTGACAAGGGCCGAACGGTGGTACTCGGGAATCTGGGATGCCAACGGGGACGTATAGGAAATGCAGCCAGAATTACTCTCATTGCATCGAAATGAATATCATTACGAACACTCCCCTCAGGTGCGCCGTCTTTTAGCAGGCCCTGTGCCTCCGGATTTAGTCTCGAGCTACGCATCCAGGCAAACCCTCGAGGAATTCATCAGCTCGCTTGCTGATAAACTGAAAATCCAAGCCAACCTAGTGACCTTGTACCACGGAGCGGAGGATGCTCTTTTTAAAATGCTAAGCTGGGCCGCTGGCAAACAGATGAGAGTTCACACAACGAGCTGGGGCTGGGCCGAATACATGCGCATGATGCAAGGCCTCGAACTGGAGGTCATTCAAACCCCGCTCGTGCGGCGCGACGATGCCTTTGCACACCCCACAACAGACTTCACGGCCGCACTTGTACAAAGCCAATCGCCTGCTCTTGTGCTTCTTGCCTCTCCTAACAACCCCACGGGTCACACCGTGGAATACCCGGAAATTCTCAGACTCGCCGAATTGTGTCCGCAGCATGTGTTTTTGGTCGATCAGGTTTACACACCCTTCACAACATCAACCTTTGCCCCACTCAGCCACCAAGACAACGTTATTACTCTTGGTAGTTTCAGCAAATTCTTCGGATTGCCTGGGCTGCGTTGCGGTTTTGCTGTCGGCAGAGTTCCGGCAGTTCAGAGTATGGCTCTCGGACCAGCGCCATGGTCGCTGAGGTTGTGCTCCGCTGCGATGCAAGAATTCTCTTACTACCAGCGCAACTGGGAAGACATGCAGCAAACCGCTGCCAATCTGCAAAACTATACAAGGCCCTCAGGACGATTTATGAAGACGTCTGCACCATTTGTGTTGTTCCGGTGTGACCCAAATACAGGTGAGCGAGGCATTGTGGCCGCTCAACTTGAAGCAAGAGTAAAGGGCAAAGTTCTCACAGCACAGGGTGAACTCTACGTCAGGTGGTCACTCGGCTCGCCGGAGGCAGAAGAGCGCATTCGAAAATGCATTCAGACTCTGGAAAAACAAGCGAATTACTGACGCAATAGCTCGAGGGCCATCTTGGGCACTTGATTCGACTGAGCAAGAACGCTCGTGCCAGCTTGCATCAAGATGTTGTTACGTGTGAGCTCAGCCGACTCGTCGGCGATGTCCACATCCTTGATGCGACTGTTAGCTGCGCTGAGGTTTTCGACATTGATACCGATATTGTTAATTGTTGAAATCAATCGGTTCTGCATCGCACCCAAGTCACCGCGTAGCGACGAGATGTAGTCGAGTGCTCCGTCAACCTGTGCCAGGCTGGCCTGAGCACCACTCTTATCAGCAATGCTGACGTCGGAAATCCCGATTTTGTCGGTGTTGGCATCGGCCTTCGATGCATCATAGCTGATGCGATCGACGCCCAAGATGTTGTCGCCACCTGTGTTTACCTGGATATCAAGTGTTCCCCCGGTACCATCAAGAAGGTTGGTTCCGTTGAAATCTGTTCCGTTGGCAATACGATCTACTTCCGACTTCAGAGCTTGATACTCGTTGTCGAGGTAGATACGTTCCTTCGGGCCGATGGTGTCGGACGCCGATTGAACGCCAAGTTCACGCATACGAACGAGAATGTTCTGAACTTCGTTCAAACCACCCTCGGCTACTTGGACAAGCGATATACCATCGTTGGCATTTCGTTGCGCAACCTGCAAACCGCGAATCTTGGCGCGCAGCTTTTCACTAATCGCAAGACCAGCGGCATCGTCGCCGGCCTTATTGATGCGATAACCGGAAGCCAACCGCTCCAAGCTCTGGTCGAGGAGCCTACGAGTGTTCCTCAGATGCCGTTGACCGGTAACTGAGGAGGTGTTTGTCATTATCCGAAAGCCCATAGCCTTCTCCAGTTCTAGGCCCGTGCAAGCGCGGTACGAGCCAGTGCTGTTATGAGGCTAACAAAACTTTTTTGAGGTTCCCAAATCAAACTGTCAAAGTTTCTGCCGGTAAATCTGAGCCTCATGCTGGAAAACCTTATTCCATGCGCACTCGCCGACATGCTTGACAAAATCTGAGGGTAGTTGTTCCTTAGATAATCAAAGCCACCGGACAGAGCCGCCCCCTGGAAGCTAGGAGGGCGACTTCACGAAAAAAGGAATTTTCGTCATGAAACGTACCGACGAGAATCGCTATCCTCAGAGCGCTGAACTTTTTAAGTTTTGCAAGGAAGCGTTGAATATCAAGCACGCTTTCGAGGTCAAGGTGATCGACCAACACGTTGGTGCCATACTCGGCTTTGACCCTGCCGATTGCAGCCACTGGAAAAAAGGCAAGAAGAACATCAAATCACTGGAAACAGTGAAAGCAATTGCGCAGAATCTTGATGCTGATGAGCGCGAGATACTCGACATCATTGTCGGTAGAACCGACATCGAAGAGGCCCTCAACGAATACAGGGGCTTCGGTCAATCGATTCTGAATTTAAAACAACTCGATGATCTCAAGCGAGACTATTTTCGAAATACTTCTCGATTCCAGATAACTCTGGGCGTTCAGTCGTTTGAAGAACTCGTCGACGTCAAACGCGAACTCACCGAAGCTCACGCAGAGGAACTTCTTCTCCGCGCGCGCGTTCACGCACTCCCAGTAATGATTCCAGAGGTTCTGGAGGTCCTTGATGGAGCTGTCGTTGTTAAAATAGCCAACTCTGAACAAGGCCCTTCGGTCAAAGTCGAGTATTCGAATGGACAAACAATCATCACGCATCGTGCGGGGACCATGAAGCCATTCCTACGTTTCCTTATAGCTCGTGAGGTGGGTCGGCATCTTTTCGTGGGAAGCCAGACGCTTCCCGAACTGGTTCCCGTGGTTGATGTGCGCCTCAATATTTTTGCCAGCGCCCTTCTCATGCCATCAGCTCTTGTGCAAGCTGCACTCCGCCACGCAGATCCCTCCTGCGATTTGGTCGACCAACTCTCGGCTCTGTTCTGGCTGCCTCGTTCCATCGTCTCTGCACGCCTGCGCGATTTCATTGTCCGCCAAAATTGATGTATGAATGTCTCCGAACATCACCCAAGCCCTGCTGGCCTGGTGATTTAGGAGACTTCTCTCATGGAAACCGCCCTTATTTACACGGCACTCGGATTTGGCGCACTTGCATCGCTCGTTTCACTTTTTTTGTTCGTGAGCCGCAGTCGTCTTCAGGAAACTCTAACCTCACTGCGAAACAAACTAACGCTTGAACAATCACGCATTGCTGAATTCAACTCAAGAACGTCGGCTCCCAAGCCCAAACCGGAGTCAAAGACGAATTCTGAAAACAACAAACATTCAACCGAACTTCTTGAATTGAGGAAGAGCAGCTCCCACCTCAAAGACGAAATCAAGCAACTGAAGCTATCATTACGCAACGCAGAGCAACACATCAAAGACTACGATGGACGCAGCGAAGGGAACCTCTTCAAGCTACGAGCCGAAAACGCAGCTTTGCTCGAGAGAATGAAAGATATTGAACAAAACTCACAAGACAAAAAGCGGGCTGCTTATCTCGAGCAAGAACTTTCTGAACTTCGCATTCGCTTCAAGGATGCCAACCAAGAATCCAATGCTGCAAGTGCAAAACTCAAAAGCGAGCGACAAGCAGCGGAACGTCAAAAGCAACAACTCGAATCACTTCAAAGCGAGGTACGACAGCTCAAAGCTCGCCTTCCTGAGAGCGATTCTACGAAATCGCCCGCCCTTCCAGCTATCGATCCCAAACAACTTGAACGCTGGAAAGATCGGGCGTTTACTGCGCGCCACATGTACAAAATGATGCGGCAAATGCGAGAACTTTCTGATCTAAAACTTTCTACCTATCAAGAAGCTGTCATCGAAGTTTCTGCAACATTTCTTGCGCTGAAGGGTGTTTCAGCTCCGGAGCTGGCTCCCAATGAAAACAGGGCCGACCGCCTCCTTGCTGAGGCGTGGGCACTGATCCATCCCGACACCACCGACACCGCTCACACCAACCCCATTGACTTGTCTGCCAACGCCTGAGGTAATTTTTTCCCACAGCTTCGTCCCTCAACGACCGACACACACAATGCAGAAGAACCTTGTCTCCAGACATTGTGGATATGGCGAGCAACGAGAGGGATTTTGTGCGAAACACGCTTTGGGTCATGACGAGTTTGATTGTCATCCCCCAACAAATTTCAGCCAGTAGCTCAAACAACACCAACTTGGTTGTTGAAGACACTGCGGCTTCAACAACTGCAGCCTCAACAACGCCACCTCCCTCACGCTGGGGAAGTGATCTATTCTTAGAGCCCAAGACGATTCGCCCGAGCCAAAAAACACTGAAGGCACGAATTGAAGCTGAGAAGAAAAAGCCAGAAATCTCTGAGCCCATTGTACTTCGACTCAAAACAACAGAGCTGAGACCACTTCTTGCACAACTCGCTACCGACTCTGCTTTCAGAAAAATCAGCCGGTCGGAGAGAGCCAACTTTCAGCTCATGCGAAATCTTGAAACGAGGATAGAGAAAAAGGCCTCAGATGCAGTAGAAATAAAAAATCAGCGCCCAACAGTGGCACTCTTAACTCTCAAGCATCAGGATTTGAGCTGGATCGATCTTGAAAAACTTTCACAGGCACTTGCTTATCCCAGTCTCTACCCATTTATTCCAGTCGATGAAATTCGATCACTTAAATCCAGCGATGCAATTGTAAAACAGCGCTGGAACTCGCACTTTGGTTCGAGATTTAACGAAATTCGTGGCCGTGCCGAGAGCTGGCTTGAAAACAATCCGGCAGCACTCCAAATGCCATTTAGCGCACTTTTGCCAGACCACATGCGCACCTTGCTTGGCCGTTATTCACCTTTTCGCGGACGAAACTGCTTCGCTACAGCGCTCCAGTTCGCCGATTCCAATATCATCCAAACGAAGAACATCAACATGGTTAGAGAGCCAGGTCACAGCCTTGCGCTCATCAACCATGACGAATTCAGCCATGCTCTTTGGTTAGCGTATGACGAACTGTCGCCGAAACAAGCGACTCTGGGTCTGGAATTTGGAGACGTTGTTGCAATCGTTGATGCCAAAGACGCCGGAGCTTATACCTCATTCAAGCATGCTATTGTCCACATCGCTGGCGACATTTATCTACACAAGCCAAGCAAATCGGCCAGTTCACCAATTGAGTTTGTTCGTTGGAAGGAACTCGTTCAAACATGGACCCCGCTTTTAAAGCAATTTGACGTCCGTTTCTTCAGAAGACGTCCGGCATCCCGGCTGAACGAACAAAGTCCGAGGCTAGCCATTGAAAAGATTAGGTGGAATCGCTAGAGCATGCCTTGCCTAAACAAGGAACCCGTATGAGCACGTTTAAAAATGGTCCCCGCCGTCCATCCTCAAGCAGTCGTAGTGCAGATCGTCCAACGACGCACAGTGCACGCCCAGCCGTCGACCATCTGGGAGCACCTATCCCAAAAGGTCCTCGCTCGGGAAACACGCGACGCATGATGTTTAATGTTGATGGCCAGCCCCAAAAAGTCTTTCATGAGACTGTTTGCCGGGTTCTCGATCAATGCCAGTCGTGCCCTATGCTCGACCTCGACTATCGCGATCAACTGGTCATCAAAACCAACGAGTTTCGAAAAAAACTGAGCGATTCTGGTCTGACTGGTAATCATGTCGTAGCCGAATGTTTACCCTCGCCAGATAGGCTTGGATACAGACACAGTGCCAAACTCGTGGTGACTGACAAATTCGCACATCCCAACAAACGTTACATTAACATCGGCCTTTACAAGCCCGGGACCCACTTTGTCATTGACGTAGGTGAATGCCCCATTCAACAAGACAGACTCAACCAAATTCTGAGCTGGCTGCGCACCGCAATTCGCGAACAAAATATTAGTGTCTTCGACGAGCGCAGCAAACAAGGCCTTTTGCGCTACATCGCCCTCAGAACTGCTTACAAAACAAAAGACACACTTGTGACTCTCGTTGTAACAGCCGATGACAAACTCAAACTTCGTCCGTTTGCACGTCAGTTAAAAGAACGCTTTGGCTTCATTACTGGCGTTCTTATGCATGTGAACGACTCCTCTGGAAATGCGATCTTTCAAAACGGCGCTGATGTGGAAAGCAACGACGTCGCCGTGAGCGGACAAACAACTCTGTTGGCCGGCGAAGATTGCATGCATGATTCCCTGGCCAATCTACAGATGCGAATTTCGGCTACAAGCTTCTTTCAAATCAATCCAGCAGTGGCAGAAAGAGCTTATTTCCGAATGATGGAGTGGCTCTCGCCTCAGCCAGGAGAAAATGCGCTCGATCTCTACTGTGGAGTGGGTTCTCTGGCTCTACTTATGGCAAAGGCCGGATGCAAAGTGACAGCCATTGAGGAAACACCCTCGAGTATTGCAGATGCGCGTGAAAATGCGCTCATCAATTCGCTTCAACATATCAATTTCCATGCCGGCCGAGCAGAAACAGTTCTGCCGCAACTCGAGAGCAACGGCACCCTTAATAAAGTCGACGTCATGACAGTGAATCCTTCACGACGCGGTTGCCAGCCGGAGGTTCTCAAGGCTCTTGCAGCCCTCAAACCTCGCGCACTTGCTTACATGAGCTGCAATCCAGAAACTCTCATCCGTGATTTGCGTCAATTGGAGAAGCTTGGCTACCAGGCGCGAGCCTTTGAACTTTATGATATGTTCCCGGGCAGCCGCCACTACGAGGTAGTGACACTTCTGACCCCTGTTTGAGGACATCAACATGCGTAAACGAACGTTGTTCCTCGCTGTTGCAGGAACAGCGCTCGGAGTGTTTGCATGGCAGCTCTCTCCCCTGCTCCGCTATGCTGTTTCAAGATTAACAGCACGCGAACAAACCAAAGCAACTACCAGTGACTCGTTGCCACAAGGGTTCACTGTAGACACTCTCAAAAAAGAAAGTACGCCTCCACCAACAGCACCTTCGTTGTCAGAAAAAGTCGCGGCCAAGGAGAACGACTCCGCGGAAAACGCCTTCGATGCCTATGCACATTTTCAAATGGGCAACTACGAGGGAGCGGTCAATCAATTGCGAGCTGCAATGAAAGTAAGCCCTCAAAATGAACTTGTCCGCCGAAACTTGGGAACAGCTCTCCTTGCGTTAGGTTTTTTCAAATTGCAAAAAAAAGAAGTCGCTGATGCCGAAACAGCGTTCGATGAATCAGCACGATTAGGCAATCAAGATGCCAGCAAAGCACTCGCCGGGCTCAAGCTCCGCCAAGGTCAACTCGAACCCGCACGTGAGCTTCTCGAAGAGATCTCAAAAACGGGAAGTGATCCAGATAGTCTGCGTGTTCTAACTGACCTCGCTTTAAGCCAAGATGAGCTCGAGCGCGCCGATGACCTTCTGAATCGCATGACCGAAATGTTAGCCAAACCAGACGTTGCACAGAAGAGTTCGATCAGTGAACTGATGATTTTTGTCGAGGCAAGAAAAAAACGTCTTGAGCAGAAACGAAATTTCTTGAAGGTGCAGGATGTGGTCACCAGACAAGGGATAGAGGTGAGCTATTCATCGCCCGAATTACGTCCGATGGCAGATGCGGTAGCACGCTCCATTGAGGATGTTCAAAATCGTCTTTCCCAAATGCTTGGCCCATTGCCATCACATGCGCGGCTCCGTGCATGGCTGGTGCCCACCAACGACTTCAATAGAATTACCGGTGCCCCACCCTGGGCTGCTGCAGTGTTCGACGGCTACATCCGCATTCCAGTGGGACGCACAGTCAGCGGCCGCCCGGTGGGCTCGGAAATCCTTCAACGCCTCGCACAGCACGAAACGACACACGCATACATGTATGCATTTTGCGGCGACGTACTTCCCTCTTGGATCGGCGAAGGCCTTGCGCAAATTTACGAGGGTCGAAACATAAGCCAGAGCCAATCAGATCTCATGAGAACCATTGGTCGAAAAGCGATGCAAAACATTGAACCAGAAATTGAGCGCCCATTTACAGAAGCACGCTCTGATCTCGTTGGGCGTTTGTATGCGCGCTCTCATTTACTGGTGAATGCCATGTCGCGTGAAGGCGGTGGAGTGACGGCAACCTGGCAGCGCATCCTTTCTTCAGTTTGTGTGCAACGACGCCCCTTGCCGGAGGTATTGCAAGAGCAATTCACAGCGGGCAATGTCAACGAACTCTGGATGCGCTACTTTAACCCACCCGAGCAATAAGAAAATCATTCTCTTCTGGACGTGTCTATCATTCCATGAAAACGCCGTTGACAATGTCGCCTTGACGGAAAACAAAATAACCTGGTTCTAAAAATAACTGCATTGGCTTCATGAAACCTTATTCCAAATGTCGCCCCGCCCAGACAAAACACTCAAACATGTCTCCACGGCAAGATTAATGTCATTGCGATTGAATTTGCCAATGAAGGCATCGGCTCCCGCAGCGAGAGCGCGCTCCTTATTTGAATCTCCGCCAAGGCTCGAATGGAGCAGAAATGGTATTTCTGGGAAACTCGAATCAGTTCTTATTCTTCGGACAAAAGAATAGCCATCGAGTCGTGGCATTTCTACATCAGAAATCACCATAAACGACTTCTTTTGCTCGCGCAGCCGTATGCATTCCTGCCATGCCTGTTCACCATCACTGCACTCAAGAATCTCACAGGAAAAATGTCTCAGAATTTCAATGAGTGCCTTGCGAGCGGTAGATGAATCATCAACAACAAGCACAACCGGAAGTTCACTTCCAGTTGTGCCTGTTGTTGGGAACGGGGAAGCAATTGCCATCGCATGCAAAGTGGGCTGAGGGAGCATTGGTGATTGTCCACCCTCAATGTCTGCCAAGATCTTTTCGAAATCGATAATGAACACAAAGCGCTTTTTCTCGTCGAGCATCATGCCCGTGATGCCACCAAAGATATCTTTTTGCGAAGGGATCACTTCGTCCCAACTGACACGGCGAATCCGACGCGCACCAGCAACAACAAAGCCTGTCAGACGACCTGAAAATTCGGTTACGAGGACCTGCGCTGATTGCGACACAGGCTCTTTGCTAAAACCCAAAGCACAGGCCAAATGGATAGCTGGAATTGGACGCCCACGCAGCTGAAAGACACCAAGAACCTCCGGACGTTTGCCAAAAGAGGGTTCGAGCGCTGGAAGGCGAATAACCTCACGGACCTTTGCAACATTGACCCCAAAAAGTGTTGGTTCAACAAGCGATGCACTCGAATCATTGTCACTCTCTAAGAGGGGATTCGGAGGTTGCTTTCGGGTCAAGGTGAATTCAATCAACTCAAAGAGGTTGCTTCCCAAAGGAACAAGCCCCAAGTTATTGTTATTCGTCACACATGCCTCCCTCAAAGATCAAACCCTGCGTTCTCCTATGTCGGCAAATTGTTCCCCTGTTTGAGAGACGCGACGCATTATTGACGCAATTGAGCTTTCCCATTGATTCTTGCGACTTGCGATAAGTTCCTTATAATACGGGGGACTGTTCGGAGGTTCATACTGTGATCCATTTACTCGCGTTTTTCTTCACTGCGATCACTTACTTGTTGCGCCTCTATTCCATCATTCTCTTCGCCGCTGCCATTCTACGCATGGCACGCGCTGATGAAACGTCGATTATCGGACGAATGGTTTTTCCACTCGCAGATCCGCCAGCCAATGCACTAAAAATGCGGTTTTCAAAGCTTGTTGTCTACAATGCGGGTTCCTATATCGACTTCAGCCCTCTGGTTCTCATTATCTCGGTCGAGCTTTTAATTATCTTCATTGGCCATTTGCGGCTCATGGTTGGTGCTTGAAGGAAAATTTGTGTCAGCGGGAGAACAAAAATTGCTCTGGCCAAGACTCAAATCGATTTACCCACACTCCTTAATGCTTGCTGCTGGGGTGACACTCATTGCAAGTGCGCTTTGGCTTGTTTCAAGGCAAGATAAGCGACCAGTGACACGTGGCAGCCTTAGCAACTTTGCAATACCTGCCGCCCTTTCCTTTGGACATAGGGAATTTGCTTGGTCGCTGTGGGCATTGAACGGGCTTGCTGCAACGGTTAACGCTTGGCATGCCGACACAACAACAGAACTCAGCGCTCAGCAGCGAGAGCAGATCAACAAAAAGTTACGTGCATTTGTCGCAGATATTCCCGAATTTGCGAAAGAGTCTATCGGAATGAGAGAAATCTTTATTTTTCCTGCGAGCTATTTTGCATTTGTGAAAAACGAAGCTGATGTAGCGCTCGACATTGCTCGAGCAGGAGCAGGTGATCCCAGACTCGCAGCTGACCTTGTGTTGACGGTTGCCTATCTCACACATCTGTTCAACGGTGATCTCAACGCTGCGGCTCATGCCTACGAAAAAGTTCTAGAAGTGTTCCCAAATTCTCAATGGCTGAACAAAACAATTTCTAAGCTACGCTCGGGAGAGGATCCATTTTTGAGCGATGAAGAAAGTAAACAAAAAAACTGCAAGCAACTTTTGATCATGTTCCCGCTTTCGAAAAAGCGACTAGTTGAAAGAAAAATTTGTCCAAACGAGAACTTCCCCGAACGAGTTAATCAATGAACGAAAAAATTTTAACCGCACGCAATTTGAAATATGAATGGCGAACAAACGATATTTTCTCGAATGAACCGAGTCGAATTCTTTGGCAAATTCCGAACCTAGAGATCAACGACTCCGGAATTATTCTCCTTGTCGGCCGCAACGGTGTTGGAAAGTCGACCCTGCTGCGGTGCCTTTTGGGACTCATGCGCCCAACACAAGGAGATATTAAGTGGTTTGATGAAGAAAAGACCCCACGCGGGAAAATTGGATACATTCCCGAACTACCGGTTCTGCCAGCAAGAATAAAAGTAGCCGAACTTCTTAGAAGTTTGCTCGGACTCAACGCTGAGAAAATTGACCAAATGGAGGCTATCAACTTTCGTACACATTCACTGAGCATCTCAAATTTGCTCAATCGTCCTGCACATCTTCTTTCCAAAGGACAGCAACAGCGCTTTCTGCTGACCCTGGCTCTTTCTGGTCAGCCGAAGGGGTTTGTGCTTGACGAACCATTTTCCGGGCTAGATCCTTGGGCTCGCACCGAACTTGCCGACTTGCTTATTTCACTCGCAGAGCAAAAAAAATTTCTTCTCATATCAAGCCACGATGCTCCACAGAGATTGCGCGCACACATTCGAGAAACATGGGTCGTTGAAAATGAGCAACTGAAAATTCACAAAGGCTGCGCCCTTCCGGAGTAATTATGTTGCGAATATCTGGAATTTTTAAAATCACACTTCGAGAGAACCTCAGCGGACAACTTCTTTGGACGAGTGGCATTTCGGGCTTTGTCCTTTTGCTTCTCATGAGCACCCTGAGCGGAAGTGCGCTCACCCACGAGAGCCGCATCATAGATGTTTTTTCATATTTTATTTCCGACCAGTTACTTCTGCTCGTAGGTATCTTTACTGGAGCCAGCCTTTGCTCAACAGATTTCTCAGCACGAGGAGTGTCTGAACTTTATATCCCTGCGGGTGTCTCTCGCCACGGCTTACTGCTCACTCGGGTTATAGCATACGCAATTGTGCTTTTCTTTCTTGCATGTGTTTTATATTTATTCAAACACACCGTTCTACCTTTGTTAGCAGACAACCCCCAACAACCGAACGTCACAACTCATCTGACGATGTTCCTTTTTAGCTGGCTAAAGGGGCTGACTGCGCTTTCCATCGCAACTCTTTTAGGCTCCGTCGCACGCCCTTTGTATGCCATCCTTGGCACACTCACACTTTTTTCGTTCGGGCACCTCACCTCAACCTTCGACTCCCTCCTTGGTTCGAGCAGTGCACAACAGGCTGAAGCTCAAATTGGCGCCGTGAATGCGTTCTTTTATTCACTCTTGAAGGTCTGGAATCCAAATCTCTTAGTTGTTGACAGTGTGCAAGGTGAGTGGTTGGCTCCGACGATAGAGTCCGTGATGATCGGTGTTCTATGGGCAGCGGGATTCATACTGGCGAGTCTTGGTTTGGCAATTGCGCGCGTCAACCGCATCGATATAAGAGCCTAAATGCTGATTTTTTTTCAGGCAGCATTTTTTGATGATGCAGAGGAATCAAAGAGCACTGCGAGAGCCGAAAAGTCTGATGGCAACTCTCCATCACCGAGTACCCTTGCCAAATCAAGACCACGATTCCTGCGCAATGTTACGTACTCATCAAGAAAACCGGTTTGTGAAAATTGTGGAACGATATCTCTAAATCTTGAATCATAACTTAACAACCATGCGTATATTGAACTCGACATTATTCGACGCCGTTCGCGATAAACCAAGCGATCTAAACGGAGAACTCCATTTAACTCGAGAAGAAGTTCTCTTTCTACGCTTGCCGCTCCTGAAAACGAAAGCTGCTCCTGACCAAAAACACATTCCTGCGCTTCATTCATCTGAGTATCGACAAGAATCGCCGTAATTCTGACGCGTTCAAGACGCTGAGTCAGAGCAACACGTTCCAGTAAACCACCAACATCCGCAGAAAAACGCAAAGCGAATCTGTCGAGAGGCATTGATTCACCTGAGACACGAAGTGCCTCAATCAGCAATGTCATGTAGTGTCTGAAGAGACCGCCAGTATCAGAAGACTTTTGCTTTCCTGACGGTATAAATTCCCAGCCCACGATGAGCGATCGATATGTGCTCACGGTGTGAATTCTTGAGCCCACCTGATCGTTTTCTACAACACCTCCAATCGCTTCAGTTGTCAATCCTCTCGGCAGTTCTGCATTTCGTGGTTGCAAAACAGGAAGGCTGAAATCTTTATCATTTTTTTCCCGTTGCTGGAGCATTCGTTCACAGGATAGATTAAAAGCCGTATGATTTGCCAAAAGTAACAATTCAAGCTCAGCATCATTTGATGTGAATTGATTCAGGGCAACTCTACCCACAGACATCCATCCATAGAACTCATCACGTACCTTGAGAGCAACATAGACTGCGTAGGGAGTGTCCGCCTGCGCTTGAGCCATTTCTCCCTCGACATTCTGCGTCCTACCTGCTCCCAGCTGTGTAGCATTCTCTGAAACACGAGTTGCCAGATCTGTTTCATGAGCTTCAAAAAAGTCACTTTCACTCGCCTGAGAATTCGGATTTCTCCAGAAATGGTCGTCGAGTGTTTCGTTCGAGTGTCCGGCGAGTGCAACAAGCCGCACCGGATCGTCGTGAAAGCGAGGTAAATTCCGAACCAATTCCGCCTCAAGAATTTTTGGTCCTAATGGAACCTCAGATAAATTCTGCAGGAACAGATTACCATCATCCACCCACTGAACCAAAGGTTTCATGACGCCTTTTTCTTCGTTCGAGCGAAGGAAAAGAAGGCTCAAAGGTGATGATAATATCTTCGCAGCGATTCTTGCTGACTGATTCAGGTAGTGGGTCACCGTTTGAGGTTCCTTTCTCATCACCAACCAACTCTCAACAATATGTGAGAGCCCCATTCCTGCCGCGCGACGCCGAAAGTTTATCTTTTCGGATTCTGCAAGGAGTTCAGGAAATTGATGTTGGAGTGGAAGATTGAGTTTCCGACACAGCGTCAACAGCTGCCTTTCAAGCATCCGCCAACCTAGATCGTGCGAAGACCGATAGCATTCAGCAAAATAATCCATTGCGCGAACTTGATCGAACTCACTACAGACGAGTCCCATAAATTGCAGAGAAATGCACGCTACAAGGTCATTCTGTGCCGCCTTGGCGAGATCTTTTGCATCACCCAACGAACGGAGCGCCTTAGCCCCTTCACCTCCAAGATACTGCATAACACCCTTGTACAACGGCGTGATTGGTGTTCTCCGAGGATTTTTCTCGCCCTCGGCCTTTAGAAAGAGGGAATTAATTCTTTTAAGCAAGTGGAGAAAAGATTTGCCCCAAGGCCAACCTCGTGGTTGTCCCGAATATGCCAAGAGTGGCAAGAAAATGAACCCAAGCCGCATCGCATCGCTGACCGGCAATGAAATTTCTGACTCTGGTCTACGGACAAATTGCCGCAATGCTGAGACGTACATTTCTAATGCTTCTTTGCGCTGTCCCGACGAAAAATCTTGAAGCGATAAAGATAGAAATTGAAATATTTCCCCTTCAATGAGCCCGTGTCTCTGCCGCGCAAACTGATCTACAGTTCTGCGCAATGGATCAACTCGATCTGAGAGCGCAAAACGCAAGGCATCTGAAAACAACGCGAGACCAGTATATTGTCCATTTTCACTCGCCTCACTCAACTTCTTTGTCTGTTTATTGTGAGCAATTCCGTCGCCACTTTCACCGATCGCTTGAGACGGATGATGCGAAAAAGGCTGGTCCTGATTTTCATTCCGTACTGACTTATTTTCTAGTTTTCTAGTTTTTCCGGCGCGCTCGGCAGCGTAGCCCCCCTGTTGTGGCTTTGCCTTTTCATGCCAATTTCGTAGCTTATCGTCAGTTCGTGTCTCACCGCGGCGTGACCGCCAAATACGCGGCGAAGTTGTTCTAATCCAGGACCTAATTGCAGCACTTTCAATATTAAGAACGCCTGATGTGGGAAGCTGGCCATCTTTTCTTTCATCAAGCACACGCGCAAGACGCTCCACTCGCCCCATAGGATAGTCGAGCCAGATCACGCGCAGGGCACGCACCCAGCGGGCGATATCAACTCGACCATTACCCTCTAAGCCACGCTCAAGAGCCTCTGCAATCTCGAAAGCCCTATCGATTTGTCCGAATCTCAAACAATGTGCTGCGATCAACATGTTGAAGACTGCAAAGGGACGAATTGGTCCCTTGCGATGCAAGTTCATGCGCACTGCAGCCACTAAAAACCGGAGTGAAAGTCCATCTGCACCGTGTGCTTGTGCCAAAGCAAGATACATTAGTCCTTGAGTTTGGTTCTCATTTGGAGTCTCTTTTCGGAAGAACTTCGACTCGAGAACGGAAAAAGCAATTGAAAAAAATCCATGTTTGGCAAGCGACCCGAAAGTTTGGGTTAAAAGTGTATTGAATTTGGTGAAAGGAAAACTGAGCTTCCGATCTATCGCTTCGGCAACCTGCGTGTATGCCATACGGTGCCTGCCAAGGCCTAGAAGCAGATGAGCCCAATGCAACTGAAGAACTTCTTTTCTCGTTGGTTCAAAGGTCAGCGCAACGAGCTGCTGACAAACATCACTTGCTGCTACAAGTTCATTTTGGGCAATGTGGATCGTATATTCCGTTTCAAAAACTTCCCTCAGGCGCAAAAGACGCTCCTGCTGGTTGCCAATTGTGCTTGCCCTCTGCATTGCGCGTTCGGTGTAGTATTTTGCCAGTGAGTGTTCAAAATTACGCGCATGCAACCGCGCCGCTTTCAGGAATATTGTCGAGGATCGTTCGGCATCAGCCAAAGATCCGGCGCCCTCAAAATGCTTTGCGAGTGAAAGAATGTGATCGCGACGAGGCTTTGGGTACAAGTTAATTATTCGGTTGGCGAGCGCAAGATGAATCTGCCTTCTCATCTGCTGGTCGAGTGAACTTAAAATAGCAGTACGCAATTTTTCATGACTAAAAATGAATGAGCGACGCTGAACCGGTAAAGTTTCATCGCCAAGGATTTCAAAAACACCACGTCTAACAAGGCTAAGAAGTCGTGTTTCGAGTTCAACAGATGTAATATCTTGTTCGACTCTGAAGTATTCAAATTCACACGCCTCATGGGAGGCTGCCGCAATTGCAGTGAGACGTTGGTCGCGCTTATCCAGGCGATCAAGCGAGGCTAAAAGTGCTTCGATGTTTCGTGTGTCAACAACTATTTGAGAAAGCTTCGTCCAGTCGACACGAAAAATCGGAGCCCACGGGTTGAAGTCGCGACGCTCTGGAACAAGTGCCTCGGTCTCAACCATCTGCTTGAGAAGTTGATGCAACATGAGAGGTGAGCCGTCACATTTTGCGGTTACGAATTCAACAATGCGAGGAGATGGACGCGCTAACCCTGCTGCCTGCAGAAATTGCTGAAAATCATATTGAGTCAGGGGGGCAAGGTCCCATACGTGAAATCTGCGGCGAAGATTTGCGAGTCTGGCAAGTAAGTTTTCCAAAACAAAATTTGTTCGAGAAATTCCATCTCGAATTGTTATAACGAAGGCAAAATTGGCCTGCGCATTAACCCTTTCAGTGATGAATTGAAAAAGCCCAATCGATTGATTATCTGCAAGATGGAGATCATCAAGTAAAAAAACAAGGTAGCCATTCTGCTCGGCAATTTTCGCAAGTAGTTCTGAGAAAATCTGTTGAATAGGCGCACGAATCTGAGCCATTCGTCGCGCTCTTTGCTTGTTCATCTGCATCTGACTCACTGAGTCTTCCAGCTTTCCACCCAAATCCACACCCTCGTTCTGAAGATCAGACTCTTCAAATTGAGTTGCATCGAGCGTCCTGGAAGTATTGGTGCTCGTGTTTTTCAATAGGTGAGGCCGCAATGCAGGAATCAAACGAGCAACATCGGCGGCTCCACTTCCGGCAATTAGGGCCATTTCCTGCATCAATGCCTGGAAAGCGTTAGGCGACCTGACCTCGAGTGCCTGCAGCTGCTCATTGACCGCCAAGCTCAAGGCTCGCAGTGGAAGACGTTGCTCTGATTCAGTGAATCGAATTTGCAAAAAGGGTATCTGCTGCTCATCGAGCCGTCGACGCACCTCTGACAGGCAACGTGTGCGTCCGAGTCCAACACTTGACCGGATCATTGACCAAGTCACTCTGGAGCGCTTTTGTCTCTGGTTAATTATATTCACAACCTGATCTACTAGCTCTCCACGTCCAACAAATATATTGTTGAATATCCGACTCAACGCCACATCTTTGGTAGCGATCTCAAACTCATCAAACCGCTGTGAACTCAGGTTATCCAGCAAACGCCGCAAATCTGAAAGAAGTCCGAACATGCTCTGATAGCGATCCTCAGGACGCTTTTCTATGCACTTCATCACAATGCGCTCAAGCACTTCAGGAACCCTCAACCCTTCAAGTTGAGAAAATGATGGCGGCGCCTTTTCGATGTGTGCACGCAAAAGTTCCTCGTTGCGAAACTCATGAAACGGTGTTCGTCCGGAAAGAAGTTCGTAGGCAACAATTCCAAGGCTATAAATATCTGCACGCGCATCAAGAGACCAATTCACCATTCCTGTGGATTCCGGGGACATATAATTCAACGTACCAACGACTTCAGAACGACCTTTTCCGGTCTCAGTGTTCTGACGAACCGGGTCGTTTAAGCGTGCGACTCCAAAGTCCACAATTTTCACTTGAATTTTCGAATCAACACCGTCTTTTGTGTTATAGACCAGAATATTTTGCGGCTTGATGTCACGGTGAACAATATTGTGTCCGTGCACATATTCCAGGGCTTCAGCTGCTTGAATGAGAACGCCTAGAATTTCAGCCAATGGAAGTCGTCCACCGCGCGACCTCACATAATCCCGCAGATTGGGACCATCCACATATTCCATCACAATGTAGGCTCGTCCATCGGACTCACCAAGCTCGTAAACTGTCACTGTTCCGGGATGAAGAAGCTGACTCATGAGAGTTGCTTCGCGCTGAAAACTGATTTGCTCCTGGAGCGAGAGCACATTGCCTCTGCTGAGAAGTTTTATGGCAACAGCACCTGAGCCCTCGGCCCCCAAACGCACAGCTCTCCACACCGCGCCGAAACCACCTCGGCCGATTTCTTCGAGAAGCCTATACGTGCTGTCTAAGATGCGCTCCTGCACCGAACAATACTCCCGTCTTCCTTGAGCCGAGATCGAACTCTTTGGTTATCGGCAAAATCCGAGGGAATTGAGGGACCCCGAAAAAAAAAAAACGGAAATTATTGCACC
>Ga0247843_1001380_pt1 | contig 49720 bp, 44 predicted proteins | sample LaCruzMarch2017__FD_192420 | JGI IMG/M metagenome (GOLD analysis project Ga0247843, IMG submission 192420) | Freshwater microbial communities from meromictic Lake La Cruz, Castile-La Mancha, Spain - LaCruzMarch2017_8m | ecosystem: Environmental > Aquatic > Freshwater > Lake | place: Spain...
CGCAGGTCGGGCGGGAGAAGAAGCGGAGTGTCGTGGTCGATGTTGACGAACCGGGCGGCCATGCGCGGAGCATGGCAGGGTCGGATGGATTTGTCGCTGTTCTAAGTCCGACAGGCTGCTAGCGCCGGGCAGAAGCCTTTCATGCGTTTGGCTGGATCTGTTGAAGGGGTGCCTGATCTTTCCCAGCGCAAAGGTTTTTCCCGTCCGACAGGAGAATGAAAGGCATTGCCGATACCGGATTGCTCGTCGCATTTGCCAATCGCAACGACGCCTACCACCGGTGGGCGGTGAGTGTCGCAGCGAAGGTCACGGAGCCCTTGCTCACCTGCGAAGCCGTGCTGGCGGAGACGGCGTTCCACCTTCGTAGCGTGGAGGTGACCTTGGCCATGCTGGCGGATGGTTTGATCACGCTGGCATTCGATTGCAACGATCACCTGGCCCGGATTGAGGCGCTTGCGAAACGCTATGCCGACCGTCGACCGGATCTCGCGGACTTGTGCTTGATCCGGATGAGCGAGTTGAACCCGCGGCACTCCGTGATCACCGTGGACCGCACGGACTTTCGTGTCTACCGGCGGAACAAACGGGAGATGATTCCCTTGATTTGTCCGCCGGAAGAATCGGCCTGAAGCTCTTCCTCGACGATGAAGGCGGATACCGGATCTGAGCTGGTCTTTGTCTACGGCACGCTGCGCCGCGGAGGATCGAATGCGTTCCGGATGGACGGGGCGGAGTTCGTGGGGCCGGCGACGGTGGGCGGGGCGCTTTACCGGATCTCCTGGTATCCCGGGCTGGTGCCGGGCGGTGATGGCCGCGTGACCGGCGAGGTCTATCGCGTCGGGGCGGAACCTCTGCGGGCGCTCGATGAATTTGAAGGGCTGGCGGCGGGGGAGATCGAGGGGAGTGAATACCGGCGGGTGAGAGTTGAGGCACTCTTGGGTGACGAGGAAGAGCTGGAGGTGTGGGTTTACGAGTGGAAGGGCGGCTTCAACGAGGACGAGCGGATTCAGTCAGGGGATTGGTTGGGAGTTCAAACATCCCGGAGGGATCGAAGCCAATAGCCGGGGGTCGAGCGGAGCGACCACCCCCGGAACGTGATCGATGTGATCCGAACCCCGGATGGGGTTCTGGCCAGGCGGAGACGAGGTGGGATCTTGGCAAGGGGTGATTTCCGGATGCTCCATCCGTTGCCGGTTAAGCCTGATTGGATCGGAGGAGCGCGCGATGTTTCGGCACCTGCTTGAACCCCATCCGGGGTTCCTTCTCCGTTTCGTTCCGAACCGGGGGTGGTCGCTCCGCTCGACCCCCGGCTATTGGCTGATGTCCCTCCGGGACGGAGAGGAGTGTCCCAAGATCACTCGCCCATCGCCGTGCCGACCTTCGCGTAGAGCTCGATCTGCTTCGACGACCACTCGACGAGATCGCCGGCCAGCTTCACTGCGCCGGGCTCGAAGATGGTGATGGTGGAGGAACCGCCGAAGGCGAAGTAGCCCTTCTCGTCGCCCTTCTTCACCGGCTTGCCCGGCGTGAAGGTCTGGAGGATGGAACCGACGCAGGTGGCACCGATCTCTAACAGGAGCACGGTGCCGAGGTCCGAGGTCTCCAGCTTTGTGATCGTCCGCTTGTTCTCCCACAAGTACGACAAACGCCGTCGCAGGGCGATCGGGGAGACGGAGAACAGCGGGCCGTTGATCAGCTTCACCTCGCCGGGTGTGCCGGTGGCGGGGAAGTGGAAGCGGTGGTAGTCGACCGGGCAGAGCCGCGAAAGGACCAGCGAGCCGTCCTGATAGCGGGCGGCCAGCGAGTCGTCGCCGAGCAGCTTGCCGAGGTCGAACTTCTGGCCTTTGACGAAGACGCCTTCGATCGCGCTGGCTTTCTGGAATCCGAGGTGGCGGCCGTCGGCGGGGAAGACCGCTTTCGAGTCCGCGATCGGCCGGGCTTCCGGCTTCAGCTTGCGGTAGAAGAACTCGTTGAAACTGCGGTAGCTGTCGGGGGCGTCGGCGAATTCCGCGGGATCGAGGCCGTATTGCGCCAGGAAAGGCGCGATTTTCGCGGTGGTGGCGGGGTTGTCCATCCGCTTGCCATACCAATTGGAAAACCCGGCGCGTTTTACCATCAGGTGCAGCGGCAGGGCACCCAGCGGATTGGCGTAGCTGAACTTCAGGAAGCCCTCGCCGTAGACCTGTTCGGTTTCCATCTGGTTACGATGGCGGTTGAAATAGCGGATAGCGCTCACGTCCGAGCACCGTAGGGGGGGCATGCCGAACCGGGAAAGCGGAAAGAAGCGGGCCGGAAAGCCCTTGCGCGTCGTGGAAGCCACGGCTATCGGCGGCGCGATGAGAATCCGGCACATTTCCGCAGCTTTTGCCATCGCGCTGCTTTCCAGTTGCGACAAGCCCGCCGAGGTGACGGTGGATGAAAGCCGCGTCGTGACGATGCGCGACGCCGGCCTGAAGCTGAACGCCACTTCGAACGACCGCTTCCAGGAGCCCGGCACCGGGCCCTTCATCGCGGGCAAGGTGCCGGCGAACTGGCTTGCGCAGCCATCGTCGACCTTCCGCCTGCTGAGCTATCGTTTCGGCACCGGCGGCGATGTGGCGGTGGGGATTTCCTCCGGCGGCCTGCTGGAGAACGTCAACCGCTGGCTCGGCCAGTTCGGCCAGGATCCGCTGACTGAGGCCGACCTCGCGAAGCTGGAGCCAGGCGAGGTGGTCGGAGCCAAGGGCGTGTGGGTCGAGGCCTCGGGCGACTATTCGCCCGGCATGGGGCAGCCGCCGCGGGCGGCGCAGTCGCTCTACGGACTGGTCGCCGAGCAAGGCGGCCGCATCGTGACGATCAAGATGACCGGCCCCGCCGAGGAGCTTGCGGCCGAGAAATCCGCGTTGAAAGTGTTCGCCGCGACCTTGCGCGAGCGAGCTGAATGAGCCTGCCTGCCCGACCCGTAACCTGCCGCCCCGATCCGATGAGTTCCGCCGCTCCACCGTCCATTCCCGTCCGCATCTACAAGCTGCTGTCGGGCTTTGGCCTCGCGACCACCCTGCTGGTCATCCTGATGCTCCTGACCTGGCTGGCCACGCTGGAACAGGTCGAGCACGGGCTGCACATGACCCTCGAGAAGTATTTCCACTACAGCAAGCCGCTGGTCTTCCCCGATGCGGCGATTTTCATCAAGTCACTTTCAGGCCAGGATAAATCCCTGCCGCCACTGCCCGGCGGCTTCTGGGTTTGCGCGCTGCTGGTGGTCAACATGACGCTGGGCGGCCTCATCCGGATCCGCAAGGGCTGGCGGACCATCGGCGTGCTGATGTCGCACTTCGCCATCATCTTCATGATCGTGGCCGGCGGTGTCGCCCAGTTGAAAGAAGAGCGCGGCGTGATGATGCTGGCCGAGAAGGCAGGCGGCGGCTTGCCGAACGTCGCGGACTTCGCGCAGTCGCTGACCGAGACCACCATCGAGATCGCGGAAATCAAGGACGGCAAGACGGTGGGGCCGGTGCGCTTCGTGAAGGACGCTTACTTCCGCGACCTCGACGGAGACGAGCGGCGGACCGTTCGCTTGCCGGGGCTGCCGTTCGATCTGGAACTCCAGGTTTACGTCCAACACGCCCGCCCGGTCTCCTCCGCCAGCATGGCACCGGAGAAAGGCGAGCCGGTGATCGACGGCTGGTTCCTCTATTCCCAGAAGCCGAACAAGGAGTCCGAGATGGACACGCCCGGCGTCCATGCCCGCGTGCTGGGCCGCGATGGCAAGGGCGGCGAAATTTTCCTGCTCTCCACGCTGTCCCGCGCGCCGTTCACCGTGACGGCCGACGGACGGACCTTTGCGCTCAGCCTCGACAAGCGCGTCTGGCCGGTGCCGTTCCAGGTGAAGCTGGTCGACGCCCGCTCCGAGTATCACCCGAACACCTCGCGGCCGAAGCTCTTCGAAAGCGACATCGTCCGGATCGAGGACGGCCGCGAGTCGAATGTCTTCATCGAGATGAACGAGCCGATGCGCTATGGCGGCATGACTTTCTATCAGCGCACGATGATGAACGGCGTGAGCGGCGGAGATCGCGAGGCCAGTGTCTCGGGCTTCGAGGTGGTGAAAAACCCCTCCGACAAATGGCCGGAATACAGCATCTACATCGCGGGCATCGGACTTTGCCTGCACTTCCTGATCAAGCTCGGAAGCTTCCTCTTCCGCGGCAAATCCAACCCTGTTCCCCAAGCCTGACATGAACGCCACCATCGGACGCTGGATCGCATTTTCCCTGGGCATCGCCGCGGTCGCCTGGATCGTCTCGATTGCCCTCAAGGATAGCCGCCCCGAAGGCGATGTCCGGACGGTCGCCGCCTACAAGCCGTGGGAGAAGGAGACGCTCGAGCTCGCCTCGTTGCTGCCGGTGCAGGACGGCGGACGGGTCAAGCCGCTCGGCACTTTCGCCGGCTTCACGATGCTCAGCCTGCATGGCGCGCGCTCGATGGAAATCATCGGCGAGGGCGGCCAGAAGGTGAAGATCAAGCCGCTGGACTGGATGCTCGACTGCTTTTTCCGGCCCGAGCTGGCGAAGGAGCTGCCGACCTTCCGCGTCGACAATTCGGAGATCCTCGAAGCCGTGGGGATCGATGCCAAGGGGCGCCGCGACCGTTACAGCTACAACGACCTCGCGCCGGGGCTCGACAAGATGAAGCAGCTCGCCGCGTCGTACGAGCAGATCTCGCGGCAGGATCCGAAGCTGCTGAAGCCGCTCGAGAAGCAGACGCTCGATCAGGTCTACACCATCCGCACCTTCGAGTTCCTCACCGGCTACATGGATTTCGCCCGCAACGGACTGCTGCCTTCCTCCGGCAGCACCGAGGGCAAGATCCTGCCGGTCAGCGAAGTGATGGCCGCCGCGCCGAAGATCCGCGCTGAATTGCAGGCCGCCGCGTCCGGCCAACCCGTGTCGCAGCAAGTGCAGACCATCGCCGTGCTCGTCGAGCAGGCCGCGAATTCCGCGAAGTTCGGCCTGAATCTTTTCCCTTCGGCTAACAAAGACGACAAGGAGTGGATCAGCGCCGGCGGCCGGATTTTCAACATCTTCACCGGCACCACCCGCGAGCCGGAACAGTCGATCAAGGACATCAAGATGCTTGAGGGCGTGGCGCTCTCCCTGAAGGACGGAGAGTCGGCCTTCCGCGGGAAATTCGCCGCGCTGGAGTCCAGCATCGTCAGCCGCGCGAAGGAGCGCGGGGAGTATCGCTCGATTCCGCTGGAGGCCGACTACTTCAAGAAGAACTGGTTCATCTACGCGCTCGTCTGGTTCCTGATGGCCGTCGTCAGCGCTGGCGTGATGTTCTTCACCGGCCAGACTCTCGCGGGGAAGATCAGCTACTGGGCGACGGTGTCCTTCACCGGTCTCGGCCTGATCTACCTGATCATTCCGATCGTGAAGCGCTCCATCATCATGCAGCGCCCGCCGGTCGGAAACCTCTACGACACGATCATCTTCATCGACATGGCGATCGTGATCTTCGCGCTGCTGGTCGAGTGGATGACCCGCAAGCGCTTCGTGCTCGGCATCACGCCGATCGTCGCCGCCTTCCTGATCGTGCTCGCCCGCCGCTTCGAGGTCGGGGAGGGGAAGGACCACCTCGATCCGCTGGTCGCCGTGCTCCGCTCGAACTACTGGCTGAGCACCCACGTCATCACCATCACGCTCGGCTACGCCAGCGGGCTGATCACCGCGTTGTTGTCGATCGTTTACGTGCTGCTCCGCGCTTTGGGGTTGGACGGCGGCGATACCTCGTTGCGCCGCTCGATCACCCGGGCGGTTTACGGCTGCGTCTGCCTGACGCTGGTGCTGTCCCTGATCGGCACCGTGCTCGGCGGGATCTGGGCGAACGACTCGTGGGGTCGCTTCTGGGGCTGGGACCCGAAGGAGAACGGCGCGCTGATGATCGTGCTCTGGTCGCTGGCCATCCTGCATGCCCGCCTCGGCGGCTATATCAAGGAGTGGGGCATCCACCTGAGCTCGATTGCCGGCGCGATGGTCGTCGGCTTCTCGTGGTGGCATGTGAATTTCCTCAACGTCGGTCTGCACAACTACGGCTTCGCCGCGGAGAAGTTGTGGACGGTCATGTTGTTCTACGGAGTGATGATGGCGTTCATCGTGCTCGGCGGCATCACCTGCTTGCTGGAGAAGCGGGCGAAGGCGGTGAAAGCGGCACGAGATTTCGAGATCAAGGCCCCGATGAAGGCTTAGAGTGCTTTGCTTGAATCCCGATGCGGACACACAAAAAGCGGCAGCCCTTTCGGCCGCCGCTTTCTGTTGTCAGGGTGGTGATTGCCACGGCGGGTCAGGGAAAACCCAAGAACCCGAAACCCGCCGTGGCATACCGCGATGGACTGGCAGAGAAACCCAAGAAACTACCAATCCACCGCGGACCATCCGCTAACCCTGGGAAGCTTTCATTGTGCCAAGATGGCAAGATTTTCGAAAATAAACTCGTCCGGGACGAGGTCGAGGAAGGTGAAGGGGATGCCGTGGCTGCAGAGGCGGCCGATGAAACCGGACGCGCCGGGGATGAGCTTGGAGCCGCGGTAGCTGACCCCGTCCATGTCGAGGAGGAAGCCGACGTTGTGGTTCATGCGGTGGGAAGAGCGGGCGGCGTGCCATGCCGGATTTCCGGGGGATTCGGGTGCTGAGGGTTCTTCATGCCGCGGGAGGTTTCGGGTGATTGGGTTGAATGTCCTGATGGATGGGAGGACGACACCTTGGACTGCGGCAGCCTTGCTGCCGCTCTGTTGCCACAGCCTGCTGTGGAGTCGGGCCGGACTCGCCAGCAGGCTGGCGGTCGAGAGCGGCAGCAGGCTGCCGCAGTCCAAGGGGCGGGCTTCGCCCGCCCGGCCTTCGGCTTTGCGGGTGGCTTCACCTACGGCTTATCCGGCATCGGGTGCTGCTTGAGCAGTTCTTCGGGCGTGTAGAAGTCGGACTTGTCCTTGGTGGCTTCGCGGATCTTCGCGACGGTCTCGGGCTTCACGGCGGGGGCCTGGTTGCCGAAGCTGTTGCGGACGTAGGTCAGGACGCCGGCGAGTTCCCGGTCGTTGAGCAGCGGGCCGAAGCCCATCATCGGCGGTACGCCGGTCTTGGGATCGTAGGTGACGCCCTTGACGGTGATCGGGCCCCAGAGGCCTTTGAGGGTGAGCTTGATCAGGCGCTCCTCGTCGCCGGTGACCCATTCGCTTTCGCCGAGCGGCGGGTAGATCTTGTCGAGGCCCTTGCCATCGGCCTGGTGGCAGGTGGCGCAGTGCGCGTCGCGGGCATAGACCTGCTTGCCGAGCCGCCAGAGTTCGAGTTCCGCGGCGGGGAGCTGGGGCTCGACTACGGCAGGCGTCGTACTTTCGGCCTGAAGCGGCAGCTTGCCGGCGAGGAAATCCGCGGCGCGGGGATTGGCGGAGAGGTCGAGCTGGCCGTCCTTCTTGAGCGCTTCGACGTCGTCGCCGAGGGTCATGAAGGCGGTCTGGATGGCGTGCGGCATCCACTTGTCGATCGGGTGCTTGAAGGCTTCGAGCGCGATCTTCGCGCCGTCCGGATTGTCGAGCCAGGAGGCGGCGACGATGGCTTCGAGGCGGACCCGGGCGTGCGGATCGTTGGCGGCTTTCAAGAACAGCGCGAGGTGATCGGGGACCTTGCGCCAGGCGTAGCGGAGGACGTGGACGGCGGCGGCGCGGGCTTGGGGCGACTTGGCATCGAGGCAGAGGCCGAGGATTTCGCGGTCGGTCTGGTTCTGCGCCCAGGTCGCCCACAGCGCTTCGCAGAGGTGGTGCTCGTAGCGCGGGTCGGCCTTATCGAGCGTGCCGATCCAGGCTTTCGCGGCGGGCACGACGGCTTCCGGCTGGTGGCTGCGGAGCTCGCGGCGGGCGCGGTAGCGGGTGCGGTATTCGGGTTCCTTGAGCGCGGCGAAGAGCTGCGGGATGGAGGCATCGGCAATGACCGACGGCGTGACCAGCGGGCGGGTCTTGTGGGTGACGCGGTAGATGCGGCCGTGGGTTTTGTCGCGGTTTGGATCGCGGGCGGAGTGCTGCATGTGGCCGATCAGCGCGTTGTGCCAGTCGAGGATGTAAAGCGAGCCGTCGGGCGCGAACTCGAGGTCGCAGGGGCGGAAGTTCGGATCGCTGGAAGTGACGAGGTCGCCGATCAGCGTGCCGCCGAAGCCGGCTTGATCGTCGTGGATGGCGGCGATGCTGGTGCCGAGGAAGCCGATCGAGTTGCAGGTCATGAAGCCGCCCTGCATTTCCTCCGGGAAATGGCGCGACGAGACGAACCCCGCGCCGGAGGTGGGTCGCGCGCGCTTGGGAGCGAAGGGCGAGATCTTCGGGATCTCGTAGCTGAAGGGTGCCTTCGCGGAAAGCGGTAGCGCCCACCAGTTCTCACCGTCGGAGGCGTCGGCGATGAAGCATTGCTCCCAGTCGTCGAAGGCGATGCCCCAGGGGTTGTTGAAGTAGGTCTGGACGTGGCGCTCGAGGCGCCAGGTCCTGGGATCGAAGCGCCAGATGCCGCCGCCGGTGCAGCGCTCGGGGCCGTAGGGTGTCTCGACTTGCGAGTGGAGGAAGACGCCCTCCGCCATGTAGATCGAGCCGGAGGCGTCGGAGGTGAAAGCGCTGATCGCGTGGTGGGTGTCGTGGGGATCGAAGCCATTCAGCAGGTAGGTCCGGCTGTCGGCCTTGCCATCGGAATTGGTGTCGCGCAGCAGCAGCAGGTTCGGTTCTTGGGAAACATAGACGCCTTCCGGAGCGAGCTCGAAGCCGATGGGAAGGTGGAGGCCGTCGGCGAAGACCGTCTGCTTGTCCGCGCGGTGGTCGCCATCGGTGTCTTCTAGCACCAGGATCTTGTCGTCGGGCAAGGGATCGCCGGGGCGGTAGTGAGGATAGCTCGGCATGGTGCAAACCCACAGCCGGCCCTTGTTGTCGAAGGTCATCTGCATCGGGTTCGCGAGGTCGGGGAAGTCGTATTCCGACGCGAACAACTCGATCTGGAAGCCATCCATCATCGTGAATCTTTTGAGCGCTTCGGCTTCATCCAGATACTCGATCGGCTGGGTGAAATTGGAGTTCACCGGATCGAGCGGACGGGTCTTGGCATCGGCCGCGGCGGGATCGGTGTCCTTGCCTTGGACCAGGTCCCAGATCGCCTCGTCGCGGTTGGCGGTCATCTGGCGGATCTTCTCGATCTCCTGCGGGTAGTTGATGTCGCCGAAGGGCTTCCAGCGGCGGCCGTAGGCGTGGACGCCGTTGAGCATGCGGTGGTCGTTTTGCCAGAACCACGACTTCTCGACGACCATCTTGCGGACCTTGTCGGGATCGGCCTGGAGGAGGATCTGTGCGGGCTGGTAGAGCAAGTCGGCGAGCAGGGTGCTCACCCGGCGGTCGCCGGCGTCGTTGAGGGCGAAGCCGTTGAGGGTGAAAAGCACCTTGGACTCGTCATAGAGCTTCAAGGTGGGTTCAAAGAGATCGACGAAGTGGATCTTCCGCGCGTCGGCGACCTGTTTCATCACCGCGGTGTATCGCTTCAGGCGGGCGTTCTCCTTTTTGCCGTCCGGGGTGTCGCGGAGTGCGGTGACGTCCTCGAAGGCGATCGGCGAGACGAGGACGAGCTTCGGGGCGGCGCTGCCGTTGTATTTCTGCGCGAGGGTGTGGGTGACGAAGGCATCGAGCTCGGCGCGGAATTTTTCCACGCCGGCCGGACCGTCGAAGGACTCGTTGTAGCCGAAGAAAGCGAGGATGGTGTCGGGTTTGCAAATCGTCAGCCATTCGTCTTCGGACGGGTAGTGACCTTCGCCGCGGTGCTGATTGAGTTCCGGGCGGAGTTTCTCGCCGCCGGGAAAGGCCCAGGGCGTGGGCCGGCCGGCGCGCGGGCGGTAGGCCGGGGTGTCGCCGGGATAGCAGAGGTTGCGGAAGGTCAGGCGATGCTCCGGGTAGCGGATTTGGAGTTCGGTTTCGAAATAGCCGGCATACTGCATCCGTTCGCCGAGCCCGTTGCCGATCATCGCGATGCGTTCGTTTTTCGCCGGCTCCGGGAACAGCGGGGCGGCGTGGAGGCCGGTGACGAGGGTGACGGCGAGGAAAAGGGCTCTCAGGTGCATGGGCGGAATCGGGTGCGGACAGGGGACGCTTGCAAGGAACATCCGCGCCCGGCAAACTGGAAACATGAAAATCATCGCAGCGGGACTTGCCGTCATGCTGGGGCTCGCGGGCGCTGCGATCGCCGCGGGCTGGGACGACCTTTTCAACGGCCGCGACCTCGATGGCTGGGAGGCGCAGAGCAAGGTGGACTGGCAGGTGAAGGATGGAGCGATCGTCGCGACGAAGGGGGCGGTGGGACTGCTGACGACGCGCGGGATTTACCGGGACTACGAGCTGGAAGTCGAATTCCGCGCGCCCGATGGGACGAACAGCGGCGTGTTCCTTTCGACGCCGAAGGAAGTCACCGATCCGGCGACCGAGTGCTACGAGCTGAACATCGCGCCAGCTGCGAATCCCTATCCGACCGGCAGCCTGGTCGGGCGGGTGCGGCACGATGGCGGCGAGGCGCCGGAGTGGCGTAAATTCCGGGTGAAGGTCGAGGCGGGGCGGGTCGAGGTGTGGTTGAACGGTGAGAAGGTGGTCGACTACAAGGACCGCAAGCCGTTGGCGGGCGCGCACATCGGCTTGCAGTTCAACCAGGGCCGGGTCGAGTTCCGGAACATCCGGATCCAGAAACTGGGACTGCCGTGAAGCGCGATCCGGACTTGCAGGCCGCGGCTGCGGAGGTGCGGGCGATTTACCGCGAGTGGGAGGCGCGGCCGATCGAGCGGAACTGCACCGGACTGAGTGATTGCTGCCGTTTCAAGATGACCGGGCGCACGCCGTTCCTAACCAAGGGCGAGGCGCTGGTTGCGGCGCTGGCGTGGCGGGCGGCGGGGCGGACCAGCGTGCCGGAAACGGCCGATGGGGCCTGCCCGTTTTTGAAAGGCAGTCGCTGCCAGATTTACGACGGCCGTCCCTTCGGCTGCCGCACGCACTTCTGCGAGGCGGCCGGCGGACCGGCGGCGCGGAAGGACGTGCGCGACCTGATCCAGCGGCTGGAGGCGATCGATGCCCGCCTCGGCGGCAACGGCGGGGTCAACCTGCCCGGGGCGGTCGCCGCGGCGATGGAGCGACCGGGGAAAAAACGACGCTGAGGCCAGCTCCCGAGCAGAGGACCTGTTAGAAACGGAAACGCCGCCATGGACGGCCCGCGGCGGGCGATCCATGACGGCGGTGAAGGAGAAGCGCGTCTTGCCTCAGAACTTGAAGATCAGACCGAGGTTCGGGCCTTCCATCTGGGTGTCGTAGTTGAAATTGCCCTGGTGGTAGTCGACCGACATGATCCGATAGGCCAGCGCGAGGGTGGTGTGTTCGCTGAGCTTGTAGCCGATGCCGGCGATGACCTGCCAGTATTCGTCGGACGAGACTTCGAAGCCACCGTAGTCGCCGCGGAGCCAGATGCTCCAGCGGTCGGAAAGCTGGTGGCGGATCCGCAGGCCGACGAAGGGGTCGATCCAATCCTGGGAGCCGGAGGCGCTGCGGACGGTGACCGGCAGGGCGGGCGTGAAGAGTTCCAGGTCGACGTCCATGCTGTTGAGCGCAGCCCCGGCGAGGAGGTCGATGCTGGTGCTCTCGTTGCCGAAAATCTCGTAGCCGAGCGTGAGGGATGCGAGGATCTGCTCCTGCTTGAGGCCGATGTAGGAATTCGCGGTCGGCTGGGCGGAACCTGACAGCTTGAGCCAGATGAAGTCGCCGGTGATCGACCAGCGGTCGTAGCGTGCTTCGAAGGCGGCGGTGGCGCCACCGTCGAGTTCCTCGAGGATATCGCCGAACGAGAGATCGACCGATGTGGTGAGGCCGGCGACGCCGATGTCGCCTTCGAGTCCCATCAGCGGGGCGTAGATCGCGCCGGAGAATTGCCAGCCGGAAGATTCCGCGGCAGGGGTGATGGCGGGAGCGGGCGTGTAGGTTTCGCCGGCGTGGCTGAGCGGTGCGGCGGCGAGCAGGGCGGTGGCTAGGATCGGGTATTTCATGATGTTGGTGGGCTGGAGTTTCCGTGGTTGGCAGGTGAAAGGTTCTCGGGAGCGGGCGGTGTCGCGAGCTCGACGCGCAGCGGGTTGACCCCGGCGAGCGTGATGCCGGCTTCGGCCAGGGATTTCGAGATCATGAAGCGGAGGTCGCTGGAGAGCGAGTCGCGGGCGACGCGCTTGAGGTCGAACCGATAAACGAGGCGGAAGAGCAGCGCCTTGTCGCTCATTTCCTCGAAGCGGACTTCGGGCTCCGGCGAATCGAGCACCAGTCCGTGCTCGGCGGCGACGGCGAGGAGGCAGCGGGCGACCTCGCGGGTGGGCGAGGCGTGATCGACGGCGACGAGCACCGAGTGGCGGAGCAGCGTGTTGGTGAAGGTCCAGTTGGTGACCTGGTTTTCGAGCAGGTTGCTGTTCGGGATCAGGGTATCGATGCCGTTGCCGTGGTCGATGACCGAGGCGCGCAGGCCGATGCTGCGGATCTTGCCGAGCACGCCGTCGACCTCGACCTGGTCGCCGACCTTGAAAGGACGTTCGAAGATGAGGATCAGGCCGCTGATGAAATTCTTCAGCATCGTCTGGGTGCCGAAGCCGACGCCGATGGCGAGCGCGCCGCCGAGGAAGGCGAAGACGGTGAAGGGAATGCGGACGGTGTTGAGGCCGTAGACCAGCAGCAGGACGAGGCCGAGGCCGAAGATCCACTTGCCGGCGAGGTCGGCGGTGTCGGTCGAGATCCGCGCCTTGCGGGCGAGCAGCGCTTTGATCCGGTGGGAAAGGAAGCGCAGGAGCAGCCAGCCGACGGTGAGGATGAGGGCGAGGCGGGCGAGCTTGCCGAGGGTGACGGCGCGGTAGGTGCTGATCTTCTTGCCATCGACGACTTCGGTCTCCTCGGCGAGATAAAGTTCGGAGTCCCACAGGGCGTGGAACCGGTCGGTGATGGTGTCGAGCAGCGGCAGCTGAAGATGGCCGGCTTCGAGGTCGGCGAGGGCGAAGCCGATACGGCGCTGCATGACTCCGACCTGGGCGGTGGCGTCGCGCAGGCGGTCGGGATCCATCCCGGTCGCGGCGGATTTGCCGCTGGCAAGGCGGAGACGGGCGATCTCCGCCCAATCGTCGACACGGGTCTTGAAGCCGGTGAGGCTGGCGATCGCGGCCTTGCGGTTCGCGCCAGCGGTGGCCGCGGTGAAGCGGGTATCCCAGAATTCCTTCTCCAGATCGAGGAACTCGGTGCGCCAGGCGAGCAGCGGATCGGGTGTGAGTCGGGCCTTGCCGGAGGCGGTCAGCGCGGCGATGGCATCGGCGCGTTCGCGGGTGATCCGCGCTTGGATGCCATCGAGATCCTGGCGGGTGAAAGTGGTCTTGCCCTGGAGCGCGCCGAGGCGGAGTTGGGCGAGGTCGCTGCGCGAGGCGATCATGTCGAACTCCGCCTGCTGGGCTTCCATCCGGATGCTTTGGCGGCCGATTTCCTCGGCGGCGATGCGTGAGGCGACGCGCTCCGATTCGACCGCGCGTTCGGCGGCGGCGCGGTCTTCCGGAGTGGTGGCGCTTTCGGCGTCCTCCCGCGCGCGGCGTTCGGCCTGCTGGTGGGAGTCGAGGCGGTCGCGGAGTCCTTCCAACTGCGAAGTGAAGATCCGGAGCTGGGCTTCGCCGGCGCGGCGCGAGCTGTCGAGGGTGGCCAGGTTTTCACGGGCGTCGTCGAGCAGCAGGATGGAATGCGGCGGCGGCTCGGTCAGGCCGTTCCACGCGCTCTTGTCGGTGGCCGCCTTGTCGCGTTCGGCGCGGGCCTTGGCGAGGACGTCGAGGCTGGCGAGGTGGAACTGGCAGGCGGCGGCGAACTGCTCCATCCGCTCGCGGAGGGCGGGGTCGGCCTCGGCGGGCAGCTTGGCGATGTCGGAACGCGCGTCCTCGAGGCGCCTGGTGATTTCCGCGGGCTTGGAGAAGTCGCCGGTCAGCGAGTCCTGACCGTGGAGCGCGCCGGCTGTTAGAAACAGCAGCGAGGCCGCGAGTTGGAGAACGAGGCGCTTCATGGTGCGGCTCAGAAGTGCCAGGAGAGGCCGGCGGTGAGTTTGGAGTCGAAGCTTTCCGAGGCCAGCGGAAGCTCGACGGCGAAGGACAGGGCGTACTGGTGATCGGCACCGAGGACGCGGGTCGCGCCGAGTTCCAGGCGGTGGCGGTCGCTTTCGGCGAGGAGGTCCCAGCGGGGCTTGTAGGTGAGGGCGCCGGACCAGCGGTCGCTCAGCTTGATGACGACCGGGAATTTCAGTTCGAGCTGGCTGACATCGTGGCTGCCCTCGTCGGCGGGAGTCACGTTGTATTCGAGGTTGAAGCCGACATTGATCCGCTCGTTGAAGTCCCAGCGGATCGCGGCGATGGGCCGGAGGATGAAGGCATCCGCGCCGAGGCCCGGTTCGGCGGCGGTGTCGAAGACGGCATTCACCCCGAAGCCCCAGCGGAGGGCCGGCGAGATCCGCCCGACGAGGCCGGTCCGCATTTCGAAATCGCCGATACCGGAGAGGTCGTCGCCGGCGCTTTCCTGCCACTTCACGGGGACCAGCGCCTGGAAACCGAGGGCGAGGCCTTCGTGCAGCGGCACGCCCCAGCGGAAGGAGTTCTCGATCTTCCAAATTTCGTCGTCGCTGCCGTGGTCCTCGAAGCTCAGCTCGGTGAGGACGCGGCGGGTGACCAGGGTGGGATCGTAGTTTTCGACCCACGACCGCTCGACCGCGTGGTCGAACCACCGGCCGGCCGGCTCCGCGGCGTGGAGCGGGGCGAACCAGGCGAGGAACAGCGGCAGGTGGCGGGCTTTCATGAGTCCGGGTCGCGGTCGAGAGGCCGGCTCAGTCGCCGCTCTTCTCAAGATGGAGGTGAAGGATGCGGCGCAGTTCGTCGAGGGTCTCCGGCAGCTCGCAGGAACCGTGGGGACCGGGGACGACCTTTTCCGACTCGGCGTGCTTCAGGTGGGAGCTCCAGTATTTCACCACGCCGTCCGAGCTCAGCGGGCCGTCGCCCTTGCCGCGGTCGCCAAGGATGGTGTGGTAGGGCGCGGTCATCGGGCGGTTGTCGAGCACCTTGAGCGTCGGATTGTCCGGGGAAAGTCCGGTCACGCTGTTCGGCATGCGGCCGGGCTGGCCGGTGATCACCGACATCGAGTCGCCCATGGTTTTGGTGACCGTGCTGGTGAGATCGACGGGCAGCGCGATGAGGCGGCGGCCGAGTTCGCCGATGCTGCCGAGCGCCATTTCGCTGCCGCGGTGCGGGGTGCAGATGAAGACGAGGCGGGCGACCTTCGGATTGGCCTCGAAGGTGGTGGCGCGGTCGATCAGGTCGCCGTCCTGCACCTTCTCGAAGAACTTCGCGGCGCGATCCTTGCCGACGACGTCCCAGTCCTGGCGGGTCACGGTGGTGGCCTGCATCTGCGACACCAAGCCACCCATGCTGTGGCCGACGAGCACGTAGTCCTTGGCGTTCGGATAGAGCTGGCGGACCTTCGCGAGCTCCTCGCGGAAGCGCAGTGCCGAGTAGGCGGGCGGATTGCCGGTGGGGTAGCCGAAGACCCAGCACTGGTAGCGGCCGCGGAGTTTGGGGTCCTTCTCGACCTCGTTGATCACGTTGCGCCACATCTGCGGGGTGGAAATCAGGCCGTGGACGAAGATCAGCGGGATGCGGTCGGGGTCGTATGGCTGGAGCATGTAAAGCCCGGTGGTGCCCATGTAGTGGGTCACGCGGAGCGCGCCCATCAGGCCGGTCCAGAATTCCGAGCGCTGCGGGTAGTAGGCGAGCGGCGCGGAGAAGTCGGCATCGAGCGTGCGTTCGCCGCCCTTGACGCGGGCCTTCGGATCCTCCGAGGGGTCGACCAGCGTCAGGGTGGCGTCGCGGCCCTTGAAATCGAGCACGGCGGTGACCGGCGCGGTGATGCCGGCGACCGGCGGGGCGAAGGGTTCGCGCGGATCGACCTTCCGCACGCCGACCAGCGCGCCGCCGACGCCGTCCTGGCGGTTGTGGGACTCGATGGTCTTCAGGTCGACGCCTTCGGCCGCGGTGAAGGAGGTGAAGCGGCCGGGGTCCCAGGTGCCGTTGCGGTTTCCCGCGGCGTAGCGGAGCCGCCAGGTGGTGCCGCCGGAGGTGAGGGTGAGCGGTTTGTTCCAAAGCGCGCCGTTGTCCGATGAACGTAGTAGCAGGACGAGGTCGGTGGCGGCCTTGTTGTAGAGCACGCGGGCGGCCTCGCCGGAGTTCGGGGAATCGAGCAGGTCGTAGGATTCCGCGGCGGAGGTCAGGTAGAGGGCGGCGCGTTGTTCGGCGGGCGTGGTTTTCGCCCCGGCATCCTTCAGGTGGACCGCGGCGGCGCGGTGTTCGGCTTCTTCCGGTGGCAGCGGTTGGCTAACGCAGCCGGTGAGGGCGAGGGTGGCGAATAGAGGGAGGTAGGAGAGTTTCATGGAGGTGTCGTTCGAGAAGGGGTCAAGGGGTGTCCATGCCGGGAACGCCGGCGCGGATGCGTTGGGAGAAATCCGGGGCGTCGTTGGCTTCGCGGGCGGCGGCGTTGATGTGGACGCGCCGCTTCAGTTCGGCGAAGGGCAGGTCGCCGGTGAAGATGGCCTTGCGCTCGTACAGCATCTCGTCGCCCTTGCCGTTGACCAAAATGCGCCAGTCCCAGGGCAGGCGCTCGCCGGCCGGGTGCTGGCCACGGATGGCGGTGGTGCAGTTGGTGGTGATCGCATTGTACCAGCGAGGCTCGTCGTGGAGGCGGTTGAGGGCGTTCACATATTCGAGGAAGCGTTCGCGGGCTTTCTCCGGCTTGATGAGGAGCCGGTAGAGATAGATGTCCTCGCCCTTGCGGTAGTTGGTGCGCAACCGGATGACGTCGCGCTCGTCGGCGACGGTGTAGACCAGCGAGAACTGCCGGTAGAGCCCGCCGATCGCCGAGTAGCTCTGGCCCTTTTTCTTCCGCGTCTCGATCGAGAAACAGAGCGGCGGGGCATCGGCGAACTGGAAGCTGACGATGGGATGCGCCATGTACGGCGAGCCCCAGTAGTCGATCGCCATGTCGATGCCGGTGAGCTGCGAAAGCCGCACGGTGCGGGTCTCCCAGCGCGGGGTGTAGTCGCTTTCGGTGCGGTAGTCGCAGTTGCGGACGTTGTGAAACGTGACGACATCGCCGTCGATCTCGGCGCGGGCGAGCTGCGCGACATCGGGCTGCCAGTCGGCATCATTCGTCGGCTTGAGGGTGAGCCACCAGCCGAGGATGGCGCAGAACCACAGGGCGAAGATGCCGAGCTTCACCCGCCACGGTTTCATGAAGACCAGCGCGGCGACGAGGGCCAGCGCCGCGACCACGGCGAGCGCCGCGCCGGGGCCGTCATACCACAGCGCTCCGAAGGCCCATGCGAAGGCGACGAGCAGCAGGAGGGCGAGAAGGAGGAAGCCGGCGACGCGGAGGAACTTCATCGGTGGTTCGTGGCGTGGCGGGTGGATTACCAAGGCATCAGCGTGACCGGGCTGGGCCGTTTCACGACGTGGCTTGGCGGCGTGTTGATCAGCTCGGCGAACTCGGCGGCCCAGTCGGTGATGTTGCCTTCCGCGCCGTGATACCACGTGTAGCTGCCGATGTTGACCGGGGCGACCTTGTCCTTCCGGCGGTCCTTGAAGGTGGCGATCATCTTGTTCGTCCCGCCATCGCGGAGGCGGCCTTCGATGGCGATGCTGCCGGCTCCGGCGGCGGAAAGGAGGCCCGCGCCGGGGATCACGAAGCCCGCGGCGGTGGCGCCGGCATTCCAGTAGGCGTTCGAGGGGACGAGTTCGACGAGCGCGAGTTCGATCACCAGCACGCCCTGACCCGGGCCGCTGGCGAGCGGGATGTTGTCTCCGGGGTAGTTGGTGATGCTTTGCTGGAACTGCTTGCGCATCCGGTTGGCGAGCGACTGGGTGTCACTGGCGAGTTCGGCTTTGCGGACACCGGTCTGCTGCTGCCACCAGCTTTGCTCCGCCATGTAGCGGGTGTTGATCGGGGCGACGTAGACGGAGGAAAAGTGATCCTTCACCGACTTGCCGCGGTAGGCCTTGTCGACCCAGGCGTGCTGGACGAATTCGGCGCGGGTCTTGGTGGGAGCGGTGGAGGGATTGAAGCCCGAATCGGCGGCCTGCGAGGCATCGAAGAGCTGGCAGGAAGTTGTGGCGAGCGCGAAGGCTCCGGCGAGGGCGGCGGTGAAGAGGAGATAGGATTTCATGGAGTGCGTCAGATGTCTTGGAAAAGAAGCGGCGTGGATCGTCTTCGGTTTGCCGCCGGTTGCAATGCTTTCAGCGGTTCGGCTGGATGCGGGTGATCTTGGATCCTTGGAGACCGAGGCCGCCCATCAGGCCGCGCTGGTTGAAGAAAAAGGCGTAGGTGCCGCTGTCGATGGTGGTGGTGGAGAGGGAGGCGGCCTTGCCTTCATCGACGATGACCAGGCTGGGGCTGCTGCCGACTTCCCAGCCGTCGGCACGGTTGATGTTGGCGAAGGCCTCGTTGTCCATCAGGAAGAGGGCGTAGCCGTACTTCTGGACGCCGGCTTGCAGGCCGTAGGAAACGCCGCCGGTCTGGTAGTAGTCGCGGATGCTGCCGTCGTTGCGGACCAGCGCGCCGTTGCCGCCCATGCCGCCGAGCATGAAGCCGCCCTTGGTGATGTGCGGGAAGACGAGCACGCCCTTCGCGCGTTGGCCGAGGCTGCGGGCCTTGGGGTTCTGGCGGTAGAGGTCGCGCAGTGCGGCGCGGGAGTCGGCGGCGATCTGCGAGGAGTCTGCGCTGGCAACGGTCGGGCCGGTGGCGCACTGGGTGAGCACGAGCGGCGAGAGCAGCATGGCGGCGGCGGCCGGGAGGGAGCGGAGGAGGTGTTTCATGGTTTTGTTGGGATTGGCAGGTGTTCTATCGGAGCGGGCGGGTTGGTGCCATTGCACCTTGGTGCAAGGGTCCCCCGCGGTTGGTTCAGTCGAGCGGGGTGAGTTTCGGCGCGGTCCAAGTGCCATCCAGCGCCCCGTCCTTCGGCCAGTAAAGGCGCATGGCCATGAAGAAGGGACCCTTCGGCGCGGGCAGCCAGTTGGCTTCGAGGTCCTTGCCGGGCGACTCGTGCTGGATGTGCAGGGTCAGGCCGCCGTCGGCGTCCTTCTTCAATCCGGGCAGCATCGGCGAGTTGATCAGGTAGCGGTCGAGCGGGTTGTCCACCAGCAGCTGCTTGGGCTGGTCGTACATCGTGACCGACCAGAACGCGTGGACCGGCGGCAGCTGGCCGGGGGCGAAGCGGAGGGTGTAGCGCTGCGTGGTGGCGTCGAGTTTCGCGCCCTTGGCATCGACCGAATACAGCGGATACATCGCCTCGGCCTTCGAGTTGCCGTAGATTCCGATGATCGCGGCGGCCATGCGGTAGAGGTAGTTGTTCTTCAGCTCGGCGCGGGTGCCGAAGAGGGCGCCGGAGGTCACCTTGCCGGTGTCGACTTCACCGCTTTTGAAGGCGAGGTATTCGTTCCAGCCGTCGGCGACGCCCTGGGCGAGGGCCTCCTTGAGTTCGGGCTTGAGGGCCTCCGGATCGAAGGCTTTTCCGGCACCCACGCCGATCTTCGCGAAGCGGGCCATCAGGTCCTGCTCGGAGGGGACGGTGGGGCAGAAGTTGAGGATGAAATTGAGCACCTTGAAGAACTCGAGCGACGTCTTGTCGGCGGCGAGAGCGATCGGGCGGATGTAGTCGATCTTCGGCGCGGCGGGCGGGGCGTCCTGGCCGAGGAACTTGCTCAGCGGCTCGAAGCGGTAGCCGTCCTGGATCTTCTTCACCATGGCCATGTCTTCCGGGTGGAAGAGCTGGGTGCGGTAGATCCCGAGGGCGAGGTTCGTTTCGCAGGGGATGACCTCCTTAATGCCGGCCGGCTTTTCGCCCTTCCAGCCGGGTCCGGCCAGCAGGTAGCTCGCCGCGCCGTTGCCGGTGGCCCGGCTGCCGATGTAGGCGAAGTTGTGGGTGTAGGCGTCGACGAGCTGGATCGAGAAGTAGCGCTCCTTCTCGATCTCCGGCACCGTGATCACGAAAGGCTCAGTGCGGAGGTCCGCGCCGAAGAAGGAATAGGGGGTGTCCGAGTTCGGCGTCTGCACCGCGGTGTCCTTCGGCGTGAAGAGCCGCGGCATGCTGAGCAGCTGGTTCTGCGGGCCCTTGTATTCGGGATTCCCGGGAAACAGGTAGAAGGCGAAATTGATCCGGTAGCCGTCGACCATCGGGTAGCCGTAGATGAAGGCGTCCTTGGCGATGGCGCGGGCTTCCTCCTTCGCCAAGGCTCCGGCGGCCGGGGTGGCTTCCTGGGCGCGGGCCGGTGCGGCAAGCAGCGCGGCGGCGGCGAGGCAAGCCAATGCTTTGAGCGGGGCGGGGAGTTTCATGGCGGGGGAGTTCCGATCGGGGCGGCGGGGATCAGCCAAGGGAGGATCTTCAACGCGCCGATCCCGACCGCCAGAGCAAAGCATGTCCGAAAAGCGCAGCGGAGGGCAAGCCTGCGGGCGTGGGCGTTGAGTTCCGGCAGGCTGGACCGGCGGTCAGGCGAGTTCATTGCCCGCGACGATGGCTTCCACGATCCTTCGCCAGGGAAAGGATCGCGGGTGCCCCGGGCCCGGGTCAACGCAGTCCGATGATCGTGGAGATGAGTATGAGTCCGGGTTGCGGGTGAACGCGCCGGGGCGTCTGCGGAAAACGCCCCGCGCTTTTCAGAGGTTGGTCATTTCACCAGCTCGATTTCGCCCGGGCGCCACGTTTTATCGAACCACGGTTCGAGTGGCCCGTAGAGACGCAGGATCATGAACCAGCCCTTGCCCGGCAGTGTCTGCACCCAGTTCTTCTCGTAGCCTTCGGGAGCTTTCGGGCCGAAGAAAACGTCCACGGAGCCGTCGGCGTTCTTCCTCAGGTCCTTCTCCTGGCTGGTCACGCTCGGGGCCTTCTGGTTGGTCTGGATCATCGAGCGCGTCTGGTTGTCGTAGACGATCACGGACCAGAAGTCCTTCACCGGCACATTGGGCGGGATGCGCATTTTGTAGGTATTGCCGCCGTCGAAGGGGTTGCCGTTCGAATCCTGAACGGACCACGGATACTGCGAGCCCTTGCCGACCATCTTCATCTCCATCGCCGGGGTGATGCCGGTGGCGAAGTAGTAGTAGAAGATATAGCCATCCATGTTCGTGACGCCGGGCGACGTCTCGAACTTGTAGCCGCCGAAGAAGGGCAGGCGCCAGGTGCTCTTCGGATAGAAGTAGGCTTCCGGCGAGCGCACCTTGAAGGCGATGGTGCGTGCGGTGACGGCACCGATGTTCGCGGCGTCGGCGAGGATTTTCTTCATCCGCTCGTCGGGGGCGAAGGGCTGGCCTTTGACGATGCCGATGGAGGCGAAGAGGCCGAGGGTGGTCGGATCGCTCCCGATCGAGGGTTCCTCCTGGATGACCTGGTTCAGCATCTCCCAGAACTGATAGTCACCGGGCGCGACAAAGGTGGCCGGGACGCCGGAAGCATTGGCGAACTTCATCGCCGGCGGATTGGCCGCCTCGGAGTGATGATAGATCTTGAGGTGCTGCTTCACGGACTCCACGCCGGGCTTGGTGGAGCCATCGACGACGAAGGCGCGGAAGAAGAGCCAGTTGCCGTAGGTGCTCGGGCGGAGGACCACGTAGCCTGAAGGAACATCGCCTTTGTATTCGGGAGGCAGGACGAGATACTTGCCGCCCTTGCCCTGATCCTCGCCGGTGATGCCGACATCGGCGACCCAGCGATACCAGAAGTCGTTCACGCCACCGAGGACCCCGGGTGGGATTTCGACCACGAGCGGACCCTTGTTGGTGTCGAGCCAGATGAAGTTGTAGATCGTGTTGTCGTTTGCCGTGAGTTCGACGGAACGGGGATCGACGAGGCCCTCCCAGAGGACGTCGGTATGGTTGTCCGGGCCGAACTGGCGGAGCGAGTCCCGCATGCCGGCCTGGTTCACGATCGGGATGGCCATGAGGTAGGCCTGCAGGGCGCGCGAGCGATCGAGGTTGTCGTAGATCTTCTCGACGGTTTCAGCCGAGGGGTAGCCGTAGCTGAGGTCGAGCGTGCCGATCGAGCTTTCGATCTTGTCGGGCACGGCCACGCCGGGGGCGATGGGCGTCGAATACTTGAGATTCGGGTCGGCGGGGATCGTGTAACGTTCCTGGGCAAGCAGGCCGAAGGGGCTGGCGAGAAGCGCGACGAGTGCCGCGCACATCATGGTGCTTTTCATCATGGGTCGTGGTTTTGGATCGGTGGATTCACCCGTGGACCGGGGTGGCTAATATGGACGAAAGTTGTGGATTTTCGGTCGTTTCCGCGGGGTTCGACGAGGATCAAATGTATCCCAATTGCGCAAGGAAACGCCTTGATTCACGGCGAACGGATTTGGCAGGTTCCCCCCGATGGAAGGGGTTTCTCCGCCGGTTGTTTCGCAACGGATCCTTGATCCCGAAGCGCTGGCGACGGCGGTGCGGAGTGCGAATCTGGACATCTGCCAACTGAGCAGACGGCCGTTGCCGAGCATGATCGGCCGTGTGATGTGCCAGCGGGTTTGCCTGGATTTCGCCTCGCTGGGGCCGGCGATGGCGCTTTCCGGTTCCATGCCGCAGGATTGCTACACGCTTGTGTTTGTGACCGAATGTCCGGAAAAGGGCAGGGCCTTCAATTTTGCAACCGAGCACACCGATGGCTACATGGGGTTTTTCCCACCGGGAGAAGTGTTGGATGCCTACACGCCGGAGGGTTATGCCAATGCGACATTGACGGTCCCTGCCGTCATTTTTCTGGCGGCGGTGGAGCACTTGTATCCGGAGATCCCGGAGGGGGTTTTAAGACGCGGGGCCTGCATGCGCATCGGCACCGCGGAACAAACCCGGTTGCGCGGATTGTTATCCACAGTCAGGGCGGGGATGGAGGATCGGGCGAAGCCCCTGGCCGCTTGCGAGGTGCGAAAACCTCTCGAAGATGCCTTGCTGGATGTATTTCTGACAGCTCTGCGCAGTGGCTGCGGTTCCGTGGCACCGGAGCCGGGAGGGCGCGTGGAGGGCCGGCTTCGGCGACTGCGGCAAGCGCGCGACTACCTGGCCGACCACCTCCATCAACCGATCCATCTGGAGGATCTTTGCAGCGTGCTGGGGATGTCCCGTCGCGGAGTGGAGGTCTTGTTTCAAGATTCGCTGCGGGTCGGGCCGAGCGCGTTCCTCCGGCACCAGCGCCTGCACGGGGTGCGACGTGCGCTGCTGGCAACGACAGGCTCGCATGGAGTTGTGAAGGAAACCGCGCTCCAATGGGGGTTCTGGCACATGGGACATTTCTCCCGCGAATACCGCGCGCTCTTTGGCGAAAAGCCGAGCATGACGCTGGCCCGCTTTCGTTAGTGCCAAACCGCCATTGCAAGGGCGTGCCGGTGGATACCAGCGTCCTCATCCACGGCCACACCGAGCGCCGAACCCCGCCATGGGACGACGCGGCATGCGCTGTCGCCGCGTCATCCGCGGGAGCCGTCGCTGTTTGTTTCCTTGCAGGGATGTGACGGATTTCACGGGAGTCGAAGGCGAGCGGATGGCTGCTGAACTGTCCGCATTAGCAGCACTGCCGCCACTCCGACGGCTGGCCGGTGACACTCAAGTTTGCCGATGCGGTGGGCGAGGTGCTGATCAGCGGCCCGGCGATCTCGAACGCTCCGCTGGCGTTCAAGCATTGCATTTGAAGGGGCCGGACGAGGAGAAGGGACTACCGGACAGCGTGGTCTTGGAGGGCCGACAGGCTGGACCGCCGCTCAGGCGATTTCCTTGCCCGCGACGATGAAGTCGATCGGGTGGATGGTGCCGGTGGACTCGGCCACCAGCGCGTTTTCGGGGCGGACGTCGGTGGCGAGGTAGGGGCCCTTCTTCCAGGTGAGGTGTTCGAGGGTTTCGCCGAGACAGGGTTCGCGATGCGGTGTCCAGCCGAGCGAGCGCAGGTGCGTCGCGAGTCCGGAGGCCGTGGGGTGGCGACCCAGGATGAAGGGCTGCCGGAAAACGAGAAACGCATCATCCTCACCCATGCAGTCGATGGAAATGCCGGAGGGAAAGAGGGATTCGAAGAGGGCGAGCCGGTCGAGGAAGTCATCGATCCCGCTGGGGGCGAGGGTGAGCAAGCCACCGGGATCGCGGCGGATCAACCAGCCGAATCCGCAACGGGCGGGCGGGCCGCAGAGCTTGATGACCTGCTGGTTTGCCGCGTCGAAGAACACGGCCGCTTCTCCACCCGCGGCGATCAAGGTCAGCGGCCCGCTTTGAGGTTCGTCCAGAAACGAGACCAATCGCTGAGCCAGCCCGCGCCCGAATTCCGGGCTTTCGCGGAAGATCGCTTCTAGCTCGCCTTCGACTTGGCGGGTGTCGAGACGGGCGCGGAAATCCGCGAGGCTGGCGACGGGGATTTGATTTCGTAAGGGCGATCCCGACCCTCTAGAATCCTGGCTTCCTGGCGGTTGCGGCGACATTGTTCCAAAGCTTCTTCCGCAGTGACCTTACGGTTGTTTTTCGGAATCATGGCCGGAGTCTAGGGGCGACCGGTGCTGAAGTCGAGCAGCGAAGCCTTGCGAGCGTTCGAGAACGAAAATCGGGTGGATGGGCGCATGAGCGACTGCGGCCCCGAGTATCGGATCGCTCGCTGACCGCTCATGTGTGGCTTTCTCCCGATCACTTCACCTCGATCGTCACCTTCGGGATTTTCCCGGTGAACTTCGACTTGTGCTCGCAGCCGATGGCATCGACGACCGGGGTGCCGAGGTCGATGCCGACGTCGGCGGTTTCGTCGGCGGAGAAGATGCCGGCCTGGGTGTTGGGGATGGCCGTTTCGGCGACCTTGCTGCCGTCGACCGCGAGGGTGGCGGTGCCGCCCTTGCCGGGGCCGCCGCCGGCGTAGGCGAAGTCGAGCTTGAGGGTGTGCTTGCCGGGCTTGAGCTTTTCGGTGCCGGCGACGCTGCTGCGGCGGAGGCCGAGGAAGTTGTAGTCGTAGGCGGGGACGCCGTCCTTGAGGTAGAGCGCCCAGCCGCCGAAGCGGCCGCCTTGGGCGAGGATGATGCCGTGGCCGCCGGCTTCGGGGATCTCGATCTCGGCGGTGATGGTCTTGGACTTGTTCTTCACGTTGATGAAGGCGGACTCCATCATGCCGCGCATCCCGTCGGCGAGGGTCAGCGAGGTTCGGGGGCCCATCAGGTCGGGACGGCCGACGAGGTTGCCGTTCATGCGCTCCAAGAAGCGGTCGTCGATCGGCAGGACGTGATACTTCGTCGCTTCGATGAGGAAGACCGCCTGCATCTCCTTGAGCTTCTCCGGGTTGGCGGCGGCGAGGTCCTTGGCGCAACTGAAGTCCTGGTCGACGTGGTAGAGCTCCCAGACATCGGCTTCAAGCGCATGGCGCGGCTGGGGTTCCCAGGGTGCCTTGTGGACGACACCGGCAAGCCAGCCTTCGTGATAGACGGCGCGGTTGCCGGCGATCTCGAAGTACTGCGTGCCGCGGGCGGCGGCCTTGGGATCGCTGAAGCTGGCGAGCAGGCTCTTCCCTTCCATCGGGATCTGTTCCGTGCCGTTGACGACCTTCGGTTCGGGCAGTCCGGCGGCTTCGAGGATGGTCGGCGCGATGTCGATCACGTGGCTGAACTGCCCGCGGATCTCGCCCTTGGCCTGGATGCCTTTCGGCCAGTGGGCGACCATGCCGACGCGGGTGCCGCCGAAGTTCGACGCGACCTGCTTGGCCCAGGCGAAGGGCGAGTTGAAAGCGATGGCCCAGCCGGCGGCCATGTGCGGGTAGGTGGCGGGGCCGCCCCATTGGTCGGCGAGCTTGAGCATGTCGCCGACCTCTTCCTTCACGCCGTTGAAGTAGGTGTATTCGTTGAACAGCCCGTTCATCCCGCCCTCGGCGCTGGTCCCGTTGTCGCCGGCGATGTAGAAGACGAGGGTGTTGTCGAGCTGGCCGGTCTCGGCGATCGCGTCGATCACGCGGCCGACGTGGTGGTCGGTGTAGTCGAGGAAGCCGGCGAAGGTTTCGACCTGGCGGGTGAAGAGCTTCTTCTCGTCGTCGGAGAGCTTGTCCCAGTCCTTGATGGCCTGTGGTTTCGCGGCGAGCGCGGTGCCTTGCGGGACGAGGCCCATGGCGATCTGGCGTTTCAGGGTTTCCTCGCGGATCTTGTCCCAACCCTGGTCGAACTTGCCCTTCCACTTGGCGATCCATTCGGCGGGCGCGTGGTGCGGGGCGTGGACCGCGCCGGGGGCGAAGTAAACGAAGAACGGCTTGTCGGGCGTCATCGCCTTCTGGTGCTTCATCCAGGCGATCGAATGGTCGGCCATGTCTTCCATGAAGTGGTAGTCGGGATCTTCCGGCAGTTCGACCTGGGTCACGCCGTCGTGAAGGAAGGGCGCCCACTGGTTGGTCTCGCCGCCGATGAAGCCGTAGAACTTGTCGAAGCCCTGGTGGGTCGGCCAGCGGTCGTAGGGGCCGGACACGCTGACTTCCCAAGAGGCGGTCTCGTGCCACTTGCCGAAGGCGCCGGTGCTGTAGCCGTTCAGCCGCAGCATCTCGGCGACCGGGGCGACCGCGTTCGGGATCTCGCCGGTGGCGCCGGGGAAGCCGGTGGCCATTTCGGTGATGAAGCCCATGTTGCAGGTGTGGTGGTTGCGCCCGGCCTTCAAGGCGGTGCGGGTGGGCGAGCAGAGGGCGGTGGTGTGGAAGTGGCTGTAGCGCAGGCCGCCCTGGGCGAGACGGTCGAGCGTCGGGGTGGCGATGGGTCCGCCGTAGGTGCTGGTGGCGCCGAAGCCGAGGTCGTCGAGCAGGATGATCACGACGTTCGGTGCGCCTTTCGGGGCGGTGACCTGGAAGCGCGGCGGCGGCGTGGCCTTGCGGGCGTCGGTCTCGGTGATCGGCAGACGCGCGGGCTGTGGGACCGGGAGAATGCTGCGGTCGAGGGTATCGGCGGCGGAGGCCGAGAAGACGACGCAGAGTGCGGCGGAGGAACGGAAAAGCGTGAGGGATTTCATGGTGGGAGAGAGTCGGTGCGAGGCGGTGGAGGGGAGAATTGAAGAAAGAGATGATCGGCCAAGGGTGGTCAGCCGGGGTTGTACCAGACGGGCGAGGTGTAGGCGCGTTCGGTGATGGTCATGCGGGTGCCTTCGAGAGGCTTCACGCCGAAGCGCTTGGCGTCGTAGGCGGTCCAGCGGGGCGTGGGGATTTCAATCACGCGGACGTAGTAGAAGGCCTTGAGTTTCGCATCGAAGTCCGGGTCCTGCCAGACGGAGATCAGCTCGGGCGCGCCGATGGTGTTGGTCCAGTTGGCGTTGGCGACATCGACGGTGTTGCCGACGGAAGGCAGCTTGCCGTCGGGGCCGGGCTGGCGGTCGCCGCTCCAGACGACGTCGTGGACTTTCTCGTGGAGCTCGCCCTTGGCATCGAGCCAGCCTTTGACGATCTGGATGCGGTCGAGGTTGGCACCGATCGGGTCTTTCATCGCGGCGACGAGGAAGCTGGGCGACTTGCCGGCGGGCGCGGCTTGGAGATCGCCGCCCATCGGGACGCCCTTGGTGTAGCCGGTCAGGCCGGGGTTGCGGGTGTCGGCGTCGGCCTTGACGAAGTCCCAGCCGGCGAAGAAGCGGACCAGCATCCGGGTGCCGGTGGTGGCGTAGGTCTCCTTGCGCTGCATCGCGTCCCAGATCGAGGCGCGGGTGTTTTCCTCGGCCCAGACGGCGGCGTAGCCGGAGGCGAGGACTTCCCAGTCCATGATGGTCACGCCGGTCTTCGGGTTGTTCATGAAGCTGGCGGTCATGCGGTGCGGGCTGGGCTCCTGCGGGGTGGTCTTGCCGAAGAAGTTCTCCTCTTCCATGGCGGCCATGCCGGTGTGGGCGTCGCTGCTGCCGACGAGGCCGAACTTGTACGGGTTCACGCCGAGTTTCTCCTCGAGCTTGAGGCCGAGCTTGAGGGCGGAGCGGGCGTATTCGAACTCGAGCATTTCCTTGGTCTTGGCCTCGCTGGCGTCGAGGTTGCCCTTGTCCCAGCGCTCGAAGTCGGCGAACTCGTCGTTGGGCGAGAGGAAGGGATGGGTCTCGCCGTCGCCCTTGGTCTGGGTGGCTTCGTAGAGGCGTTCCCATTTCGCGCGCTGCTCGGCGTAGTCGCGGTCGATCGCCTTGCCGAAGGCTTCGACGATCGGGAACATGGTGCCATTGCTGAGGTTGCCGTTGTGGGCGATGGCCAGCACGCTGCCGCCGGTTTTCTTCTCGTAGGCGTCCATCCACTTCCACAGGTCGAGCGGGTTGGTGCTGCCGAAGGGCGGGACGCAGGTGTAGGGCTCGACCTGGCTGGCCTTGTCGCCGTTGTCGCGGAAGATGACGTTGCGGTGGAGGTTGTTGCCCTTGTCGAGCGAGGTCCACTCGTAGCCGATGAAGGCGGTGAAGCGGCCGGGCTCGTTGTAGGTTTCGGCGGCGGCGATGGTCTCATGCCAGGCGCCGCGGTAGGCGCGGGTGCCGGGGAAATACATCAGCTCTTTCGGGAAGGTGCCTTGGGAGAACTGGCCGATGATCTCGAGCGCGGCTTCGCCGCCCTTGCCGGACTGGATCATGTCGTACCACTTGCGGCCCATCGGCTGGGCGAGGAGTTCGGGCTTGCCGGCGAAGAGGTCGGTGAAGAAGCCCATGTTGTCCGAGTGGTCGGCGACGACGAGGAAATCGAGCGGGCGGGAGAGCTTCGCGGGCTGGCCGCTGGAGGCCATGATCTGCTCGCCGCGGGCGAAACGGAGGGCGTCGCGCGGGGTGAGGCGGCAGCCGAATGCGCCGGCATCCATCGAGAAGCCGGTGTGGAGGTGGGTGTCGCCGAAGAAGGGGCGGGTCGGGAATTTCCGGTCGGCATACGGCGAGTAGGGACGCTTGGCGTGGGCGCGGTCGGCGGCTTCCTTGTCGAGCTTGCCGGCGTCCTGCGCGGCGAGGGGCATGAGGGCGAGGCCGCAGGCGGCGAGCGTGGTGGCGGTGGTTTTCATGGGGAGGAGTCGGTTGGTTTTGCGGGAGATTCAGAGCGAGCCGGCGCGTTCGATGACCCAGAACATCGCGACGCCGCCGATGGCGTAGGGAGGGATCTGGGCGAGCCAGCGGGGGATTTCGGCCGAGGCGCGGCGGAGCGGGGCGCTGAGGACCAGCACCGCGGCGACGAAGGCGAGTTGGCCGGCTTCGACGCCGAGATTGAAGAGCAACAGGGCGAGCGGGATGTCGCGCTGGGGCAGGCCGACCTCGCCGAGCGCGCCGGCGAAGCCGAAGCCGTGGAGCAGGCCGAAGAGGAAGGCGACGAGCCAGGGGGAGCGCGCGGTGATGCCGGGCTGGCCGCGGTGGGAGCGGATGATTTCCGCGGCGACAAAGACGATGCTGAGCGCGATGACCGCCTCGACCGGCGCGGCGGGCAAGGTCACGTGGCCGAGAGTGGCGAGGCCCAGCGTGATGCTGTGGGCGAGGGTGAAGGCGGTGATGGTCTTCAGCAACAGGCCGGGACCGCGGATGATCAGCATGAGGGCGAGGACGAAGAGCAGGTGGTCGATCCCTAACAGGATGTGCTCCACCCCGAGCGTGAAGTATCCCGCGGCGGCGGGGCCGGCGCTGTCGGGGCCGAAGACGAAGGACGGCGAGTCCGGGCGCAGCAGGCGGGAGGCGACGCGGCCGTCGAGGAAGGAGACGCGGACCAGCACGTCGATCATGGTCGCTTCGAGCCCGTGGACGGCGACGTTCCAGCCGTCGAGCCCGCGGGGGCCGGTGGCGATGGTCCAGCGGCGGACTTCCGCGCCGAAGGGCCGCTCGATGACGGGCGGAACGACGACCCGGGCGTCGCGCGGCAGCGAGGGATGGATCGGCAGGACGCCGCTGGCGAGTTGGGCGGCGGTGGGTGCCGGGCAGCCGCAGGGCATGAAGGTGGATGCCGCGGCCGCGGTGGCGGGCGGCGGGTCGGCGTGGGGAATCTCTTCGCCGGCGATGGGCGCGCCGCCGAGGGCGGGGACTTTCCACAGGACATCGAACTCGCCGGGCGCGCGCTCGGTGAGTTCGAGGAAGGCCGGGCGCACCTCGTGGGCCCGGGCGGCAAAGCTCGCCAGGATCCACAGGAACGTGACGGCGAGGAGTTTCATCGGGTGGCCGTTTCGGTGGAATCCTTGGCGGCGGCTTCGAGGGCTGCCTCGTCGACCTGGACGCGGTAGCGGGCTTTGAGGCGTTCGAGGAAATCCTGGTTGGAGGTGAGGCGGCGGTCTTCGGCGAAGTCGCGCGCGACGGCATCCCGCACCTTTTCGAAGGCGACCGGCCGGGCTGGTTCGCGGCCGGTGACGAGAACGAGGTGGGTGCCGTAGGTCGAAGCGACGGGGCCTTGCCATGCGCCGGCGGGCAGGGCGATCACTTGCTCCGCGAATTTCCCGCCGAGGGAACCGGCGATCCGCGTTTCATCGGCGGCGGTGAATTCGAATTCGCCGATGAAGGGATCGCCGAAGGTGGTTTCGTCGCCGCCTTGTGCGAGGGCCGCGAGGGCCGCGCGGGCGTCGGCATCGAGGGTCGCGCCGCGGCGGTCCTTGCTGAAATAGATGTGGCGGAAACTGACGCTGCCGGCCTTGGCGTATCTGTCCGCGTTTTCTCCGAAGAAGTCGCGCAGGGCGGCCTCGTCGGGCGTGGCGGCGGCGGCGATGTCCTCGCCGAGGAACTGGACCTTCTGCGCCATCCGGCGGCGGACGATGGTGTCGTTGCGGTCGAGCCCCATCGCAAGCGCCTCCCGGTAGAGGATCTCCTCGCGGACGTGGTCGTCGACCAGGCCGCGGAGTTCGCGGGCATCCGGCGCGCGGTGCCATTGTTTGGCGAAGCCCTCGCCGAGCCAGGCGATGGTGCCGGCATTTACCTCGATCTCCGGCAAGCCCTCGTCCTCCGCGGGCCGGCCGCGGTCGCGCCAGGCATTCACGCCGAAGATCAGCGCGCCCAGCAGGACGAAGTGCGCGAGGGGTTCCCGCAGCAGTTTTTTCATCATGGGATTGGTTAGGGGGGGATGGGGTCGAACTTGCACGCGGTCCCGGCGATCGGTTCGCCGCGAGTGCCGGCAGCGCGAAAGCATCGGCGCGGCGAACATCCGAGGCGGACAGTCTGACATTCACCCAATGGAGCCCTTCCCCGCGAGGCGAAAAAGTATCCGAAATGATTTTTTCAAGGATCTGATCGGGGTGAATCCGGTGGTTTTCCTGAGGCACCAGCGGCTGCACGGCGTGCGGCGGAAGTTGTTGGCCGCGGAACCCGATGGCGCGACGGTCAAGATGGCGGCGCTGGAAACGGGGTTCCGCCATCTCGGGCGTTTCGCCGCGGACTACCGGGCCCTGTTCGGCGAAAGCCCGCGGGAGACCTTGGGGAGGTGTTAGCGTGCGTTCACTTCCCGAGCTAACGCCTCGCGCCCGTCGGGCGTCGCTTTGGGGCTTGGAACCAGAGGGGCGGACGAATCGTCGCTGAACCCGCGGTCAATTCCCCATCAACTGGTCGCGGATCAAGATGTAGGCATCCGGGCCGATCGCCAGATCGCCTTGGAACGGCCGGTCGAAGGCGAAGACCAGGGTGATGACCAGCCCGATGAAGGCGGAGAGTAGCAGCACCTGGATCGCATGCAGCCGGATGTCATGGACCTTGAAAAGAAAGGTGGCTGCCAAGCTGATGCAGGCACCGGCGGCGATGACGAACCAGAGGGCTCCCGGGAGCTTTACAAGCATCGCATCCAGCCGCAGCCGCCGCGCCTCGATCAGCTGGTTGTAGGCGTGCAGTGCTTCGCCGTGGAGGATTTTCTGGCCTTCCGTCGCGGGCTCGAAGGAGCAGAGGGTTTGCTGGAAGCGGTTCATCCACTCGACCCCTCTGGTCGGGGTCGATCCCTGGCGCTGCAGCGGCCAGGCCTCGTGAATCAGATAGTCCGTGTAGCCGCGCAGCTCGTCCCGCAACTCGCTGCGGATCGGTTCGGGATAGCCGCTGACATCGCGGTAAATCCCGGCAATCCGGCTGGCTTCCAGCGAGACCGTGGACGAGGCACCGGAGTGGGTTTCCCACACGTTGACCGCGATGAGCGCCACCGCCAGGCCGTAAAAGACCATGACCGCCTGCACCATCGCTCCGGTAAACTCCGAGTCTTCACCGGAGATTCTCAGTCGCGGCACGAAGAAGCGGCGGGCCAGCGCCAGCCCGAGCAGCGAATAGAGGCAAAGGCAGCCGATGATCAGGCAGGCGGCGAACGGAAGCGGGAGATTGGAGAGGGGACCGTTCATGGTTCGGGGAGCAATCCGACACGGGCTGCCAGTCGCCGGCGGTGGTTGGGAATCACCCGGGACTTTCGGGTAACCCGGAGGGCGAAGGCGAACCAAAACCGTATCCGGATTGCGCAGCGAACTCAGATTCCGAAATGAGAACAACGAAAGGGACGAAATTGTCGAAATTTCAGAAGGTCGGGAAAATGGTGAGATCAACCTTTCGGGTGTTCGGAGCGGTTCTCTCGACGCCTTGATCTTCGCGGAGTTTCGCTGATTTCGTTGTTACCCTTCTCCTTTCCAGGGTGAACGGGCTGACCTCGACTTCCGGGCAAGAATAGCAGTGGTCCGCTTGCCACGAGACGTGATGCATCTCAACTGCTGCGGGAGAGGGGACAGGAGTCTCCCCTCTCCTTACCACATCATCGAGAAGCCGAGACTGAAGGTGTCGGTGTCGGCGCCGGTGTCTTCCTGGGTTCGCGTCCCGATGTAAGACAGCTTGAAGCCCATCGCGCGGTTGATCGGGATACCGAGGCTGAGACCCCAGCCGAAGTTGCCCTTCGGATCGTCGGCCGGCACGCTGTTGACGCTGGACTCGCCGCCGAGGCCGTAGCCGGTGCTGGCGGTGAGCCAGAGGCCGGGGCGGAAGGTGTAGGAGACGTGGGCCTGGCCGACGAAATAGGGGTCTTCCTCCAAGGACTTGCCGCGGAAGAACTCGTCGTTGTCGGTGGCGAATGTGACCGAGCCGGAGAGTTCGGTCGACCACTTGCCCTGGTTGTGGACCCAGCCGAACTGGGGCGTGAAGGTGTAGCGGTTGCCGCCGAGGTTGATCAGCTTGTCATCGAAGTACTCGCCGGTCGGCAGGCGCATCAGCAGGCCGACGCCGACGATGTTCTCGCAGGAGGTCGCGGCGTTGTAGGCGGCGAATTCCTCGCCGGCCAGCGGCGGGGCGCCGATGAGATTCACCGCGAAGCGGAGATAGGTGTCGGCCCAGCCCTCGCGATCCACGCTGGTCGGCACGCCGTCGAGCAAGCCCTCCCAGGTGCCGCTCTGGTAGGCCTGCGTCAGGTCGAAGCGGGCGGACTTTCCGAACAGCTCGAAGGAGTGGATGTACTGGACGGCGGCGGTATCGAGGTCGAACTGGCCGTCTTCGATCCGCAGCACCGGGTTCAGGGTGATGTCGCCGCTGGAATAGGCGTAGCCGAGCCCGCCGAAATTCGCGCCGATCGGCAGGTGGCTCCAGCGGCGCGGCTCGATGTCCTGCGCGAGGCAGGGCAGTGCGAGCAGCGGGAGCAGCGTGGCTTTGAAAAGTCGGGCGAGGCGATTCATGGGGGCGCGAAATCCATCCGGGGAGGGAGGAATCTTGTCGAGCCTTCTTTCAATGCCGGGATCCCGGCGCGGGCGTCTCGAGTGCGGATAGCAGCTCGGCGGATCCGCTGCCCCATTTGGAGATGCATTTCATCATCGTGGTCACCGGGACATCGATGGGATGGACGCGGCTGCTTGGCATGATGAAGACGGAGCCGGCCATGGGGGTGGGGACGGAGGGCATGAAGACGGTGCTGAGTCCGTCGGCGTGGGCATCGATCAGGAAGGCGGGGGCGAGGCAGCCGTCCTCGACCTCGATGAGCGCGGGCTTGAAGCCGTCGTTCGCGTTCATGTCGGAGAACTGGCGGGCGATGTTGCGCAGCGGCTGGTAACCGGGGACCCGGTTGAAGACGTTTTCGCCGAGGGTCCGGCCGATGATGCGGCCGATGGCGGTGTGGACCAACAGGCCGACCAGCAGGCAGATGACGATGAAGACGGCGGCTGCGACGAGTTGCGGGTGATTGATGCCGTCCGGCATCTGGGCGGCGATCGGCTTGACCAGCACGCCGAGCTTGAGCAGGAGCTGGAGCAGAAGGAGAAGCGCGAGCCAGGCCGGGAGGACGATGAGCAGCCCGGTGACAAGGGCCGACTTGAGGAGTTCGAGGGGGCGTTTCATGGGCGGATCAGTCGGGATGCATGTTTTCCAAATCGCCCCTCATGCGGACGACGGACCAGCCGCGCCGCGGCGCCTCGTCGGGGCCTTTGGCGGGCTTTCCGATGGGGATTCGCGGTCGCAGGCGAACGCATGGTCGGCGGCGGTGTTTTGAACGGGTTTTTTGCAGTCGGGGGTTGGGTTATCACTTCACGAGTTCGATATCCGGCAGCACCCATGAGCGATCGAAGTAAGGCTGGGTCGGGGCATACAGGCGGAAGTAGGTGAACCATCCTTTGCCGGGCAGGGTCTTGATCCAGTTCTTCGCGGGTTTGCCGGCAGGAGCTTCGGGGCCGAAATACAAATCCACGGTGCCATCCGCGTTGGTGGTGATGTCGTCGCGCGAGGAGCGGTCGGGATAGCTGCCGCTGTCGATCAGGCAGCGGCTTTCGTTGTCATAGACGCTGAAGGACCAGAACTGCGCGACGGGCGCATCTTTCGGCACGGTGAGCTTGTAGTTTTTGCCCCCGTCGAGCCACGCGCCGCTGCTGTCTTTCTGCGATTCGAGATAAAGCTGACCCGCCCCCACCGTGCGGCCCATCATGCCGACGGTCACGCCGACGGCCTCGTAGAACCAGGAGGCGCGCTCGTCGAGCTGGGTGTGACTTTCGGCTTCCTGGTTCGTTTCCTTGAGGAAAAGCGAAATCTCCCACTTCTTGCCGGGCCAGACGGTGGCTCCTTCGAAGCGTTTCGCATATCCGTTGGCGCGCGCCATGAGTTCGCCGGTATTGGCGGCGTCGGTGAGGATCCGCTTCTGCCGGGCGTCGGGCTGGAACGGTTTGCCCTTTTCGATGCCGAGCGGGACGAGCATCGCGAGGATCATGCGGTCGCGCTCGATCGGCGGCTCTTCGTTGATCAGGCGCGAAAGGCTTTCCCAAAACGCCATGCCGCGCGGCTGCTCCCCGGTCCATTTCCGGCCTTCGGGGCGGAGGTGCTTTGTGACCGGCGGATTTTCGCGCTGGGCGTAGGGGTAGATGCGCATCTTGCCGAGCAACTCCGCGGCCTTCGTCTTGTCCGGATCGAGACCGCGGGCACCCGCCCACATGTTGTTGGTGGGGCAGCGGAAGACGAAGTATCCTTCCGGTTGCATGTCGGGGTGACCGGGGCCGAGGATGAGGAACTTGCCGCCCTGCATCTTCTCCGGCCCGAGGGCCCCGGTATCGGTTAGCGGGCGCTGCCAAAAATCAGAGAGGCCACCCGCCAGCGCCCCGGCGGGGATTTCGAAGACCAGCGGGCCGGTTTTCTCGAGATTCGGGAACGCCATGGAATAGGGCGTCGTGGCATTGGCGGTGAGCAACCCGAGCTTGTCCTTGTAGTCGAGGTAATCCACGTAATCGAGTTCCCCCGCGCCGAAGGTTTCGCGTTGCTCGCGCTGCCACTCGCCCATCGCGATGTATGGCAAGGCCCAGAGGTAAGCCTGGCAGGCGCGCTGGAAATCGAGGGCATCGTAGAGTTTGGTGACCGTTTCATCGGTCGGGTAGCCGTTCCTGACTTCGAGCGGGCCGATCGGGGACTCGAGCGTGCCCGTGGTGGGCAGTTCCTGCGCGAAGACACCCGCGCAATTGAGCGCGAAGGTGGCTGTTAGAATGGGTGATAGCGCTTTTTTCATCGGAATCTGTTTTCAGGATCAGCGAGCGAAAACGGTCTGCCAATCGCTCTTCATGTCGGTGACAATCCAGCTCTTCGCGGCGGCTTCGTCGAGGCCTTTGCTGAGCTTGCCGACGTGGCTTTCACGATCGTAGGCGAACTCGCGTTCGGCGTCGGTGTGGTGGATGATCATCCCCAGGCGCGGACCCTTGCCGGCGGTGGTCCATTCGAGCATTTGGAAATCGCCGTCGGAGTTGCCGAAGGCGGCGATGGGGCGGCGGCCGATGTGGCGCTGGATGCCGACGGGTTTCCCTTCCTTGTCGTCGTTGTGGTTGAGTTCGGGAGTCTTGACGATGACGGGAACGCCGTCGCGGAGTTCATACTTCAGGCCACCGCTGGAGCCGACGACCTGCTCGGGCGGGATGCCATACACTTTCTCCGTCCACGGCCGCATGAACTCGATGCCGCCGCCGGAGACGATGAAGGTCTTGAAGCCGTTCGCGCGGAGATAGGCTAACAACTCGACCATCGGCTGATAGACCATTTCCGTGAAGGGCTTGCCGGTCTTCGGGTGTCTGGCGGTGGCGAGCCAATCGGTGACGGACTTTTCAAACTCCTCGGTGGTCATCCCGGCGTGGGTGGCCATCACCATTTCGACCAAGGCGTGTTCACCGCCGGCGAGCGCGGCTTTCGTGTCGCCCTTGAGGACGGAGGCGAAGGGTTCCTTCTCCTTCCATTCGGGATGCTGCGGGGCGAGGGCCTTGATCCGGTCGAAGATGAAGAAGGCCTGGAAATACATCGGTTGCTCGGACCAGAGCGTGCCGTCGTTGTCGAAGACGGCGATGCGTTCGGCGGGCGGGACAAAGTCGGCCGAGCCTTCCTTTGTGACCTTTTCGACAAAGGAGACAATGGCCTGCTTGGGCGCCGTGTCGTTCCACGAGGAAAGGGGATCGGCGGCGCGGGTGTGGCCGGCAATCGCAAGGGCAAGGGCGAAGGCTGTGGAAGCAATTCTCATGGTCATGGCGGGATTCCTGTTGTTAGAAACTTACTTCTGGATGACCGGGAGCGGTGCTTTCCAGGTTCCGTCAGCGAGGGAGCCTTCCGGGCCATACTTGCGCATCACCATGTAATACGGCCCTTTCTCCGGTGTCGGCAGCCAGTTGCTTTCCTTGTCTTTGCCGGGGGAGGTGCTTTGCAGGAAGATGTCCGCGCTGCCGTCCGCGTTGAGCTTGAAGCCCGGCGTGCGGCTGCCGATGGCGTAGCGGTCGATCGGGTTGGCGACGAGCAGGCGCTGTGGAAGGCTGTACATGGTCATGGACCAGAAGAATTTCGCCGGCGGCACCTGTTCCTTGGCGAAGTGGATGATGTAACGCTTCGTGCCGTCGAGCGTCTGGCCGTCCGCATCGGCGACGTAGGGCGTGTAGAGGGCTTCCTCCTTCGAGTTGCCGTAGATGCCCATCGCCGCGCCGGCGGCACGCTTGATGGCGAAGTCTTCGCCGAGGAACTCACGCGTGCCGAAGACGGTGGCAGAACTCTTGGTGACGGCGATGAACTCATCCAGGCGCTTCTTTCCGTCCTCGATGCCGGCGACGAACGCGGCTTTGGTTTCGGGGTCGAGCGTGGCGGCGTCGAAGGTCCGGCCCGCGCCGATGCCAATCTTCGCGAAGCGTTCCCGCGTCGCTTTTTCCGCATCGGGCATCGGGCAGAACTGGAGCAGGAAGTTGAGATACGAGATGAAGTTTGGCGAAGCGGCGCGGGACTCGTCCCAGGCCGGAAATGCGAGCGTCGGCGCGGGAGCGGGTGGCTTGGTGCCCGCGAATTCGCTGAGCGGCATCAGGCGGTATTGCGCCTGGATGGCTTTCAACACATCGGTCTCCTCCGGCCCGGTCCAGCTCGTGCGTGTGAGCGTGCCGATGAAATCCGTCTCCGAGCGGATGACCTTGGTGATGCCCTTGGGCACCTCGCCGTTCCAGTTGGGACCGGCGAAGAGGTATTGCCCCGCACCGCTGCCCGTGGCGCGCGAGCCGAGATAGGCGAAGTTGTGGGTGTAGAGGTCGAACCACTGGAGCACGTAATAGCGGTCGATCGCGGGCAGGCTGACGACCCAGGGCTCCGAGCGCAGATCGAGCCACGCCCATGAATAGGGCGTGTCATTGCTGGGTGTTACAATGTCCGTATCCGCCGGGGAGAAGCCGCGCGAGTAGTGGCGGAAGCGACCGAAGCCGCCGACGTATCCCGGAAACGACGGGTCCACCGCCTGCTGGAACATCGTCTTGTAGTTGTAGAGCATCGCATAGCCGTAGATGTAGGCGTCGGAGGCGATGGCCTTGGTCTCGGCGGGCGATGCCGCTGATGAGCGTGGGGCGATGGTGAATGCCAGCGCACAGGTGAGTGCGGCGGTGAGCATGTTTCTCGTTTTCATGTGGTATCGCTATTTCAGTTCGATGCGCACTTCCTCATTCGTGCAGGTTAAGGCGGGGTGGTCGGTCGGTGTTGGACACGGGCGGGCCGATGTCCATGCCGAAGCGGCCGGGGATGGGTTTCTCGATGCGCGCCTTGCCGACTTTTTCGTTGTTGATGAAGAGAGTGCCGATGCCGCCCATGCCGGGTTCGTCACTCGTGCCGTCGTTGTCGAGGGTGGATTTGCCGGCGAGCACGGGCTCGCCGGAGGTGATGATGGTGCGGGTTTCACCGAATCGGTTGAAAGTGATCGACGAGCTTGGAGTGCTGGATCTGGAGGACCACGAAGCCAGGGCACACGGCTTTCATCGGAAAAAAGGAGGCCGCACCCGCACGGAACGGATGCGGCTTGGGAAATGCCGGGAGTTATTGCTTGGAGCCGGACATGACGGCTTCCATCACGCGGTCGAGGTTGAAGCTGCCGGGCTTCTGGCGCGGCGGGAATTCCTTGAAGCTCTGGAGCCACTTGCCGACGTAGGCACCGGCGGGGGCGATGAGGAACATGCGGTCCATGTACCAGCGCTGGTAGCCCATCGCATGCTCTTGTTCGGCGCGCTCGAAGGGGTCCATGCGGAGGTTGCAGATCTTCGGGGCGCGGAGCGGCGTGAAGGGATTCTGCCAGACCTTGAGGCCTTCTTCCTCCTGCTCGAGGAAGGTGATCTTCCAAGCATCGTAGCGCAGGGCGGCGACGCTGCCGTCGTCGGTCCAGTAGATGAACTCCTTGCGCGGCCACTCGGCCTGTCCCTTGAGGGCGGGAGCGAGGTCGTAGCCGTCGAGGTGGACCTTGTAGGTGGTGTCGCCGATCTTGCGGCCCTTGAGGAGGTCTTCCTTGGCGGTGGTGTCGCCAGCGGCGGCGACGAGGGTGGAGAGCATGTCCTCGTGGGCGCCGATGTCGTTGACGACGGTGCCGGGTTTGATCGTGCCGGGCCACTTGATGAGGCAGGGCACGCGGTAGCCGCCCTCCCACTGGGTGTTCTTTTCACCGCGGAACATGGTGGTGCCGCCATCGGGCCAAGTGAAGGTTTCGGCACCGTTGTCGGAGGAATACATGATGATGGTGTTTTCATCGAGGCCGAGTTCCTTGAGCTTGGCGAGCACCTGGCCGACGTGGCCGTCGTGCTCGGTCATGCCGTCGGCGTAGATGCCGAGTCCGGTCTTGCCTTGAGACTCCTCCTTGAGGTGGGTGAAGACGTGCATGCGGGTGGAGTTCCACCACAGGAAGAAGGGCTTGTCGGCCTTCTTCGCGCGCTCCATGAAGTCGAGGGCCTTGGCGTTGACTTCCTCGTCGATGGTTTCCATGCGCTTCCGGGTGAGCGGGCCGGTGTCGGTGATGCGGCCGTCGGCGAAGCTGTGGATGACGCCGCGCGGGCCGAAGTTCTTCTTGAACGCGGGGTCCTTCGGGTAATCGGGATTCTCCGGTTCTTCCTCGGCATTGAGGTGGTAGAGGTTGCCGAAGAACTCGTCGAAGCCGTGGGCGGTCGGCAGCATCTCGTCGCGGTCGCCGAGGTGGTTCTTGCCGAACTGGCCGGTCATGTAGCCCTGGGCCCTGAGCAGGGTGGCGAGGGTCGGGTCTTCCTTCTTCATGCCTTCGGGCGCGCCGGGCAGGCCGACCTTGGTCAGGCCGGTGCGGATCGGCGACTGGCCGGTGATGAAGGCGGCGCGGCCGGCGGTGCAGCTCTGCTGGCCGTACCAGTCGGTGAAGACGGCGCCTTCCTTGCCGATGCTGTCGATGTTCGGCGTCTTGTAGCCCATCATGCCCATGTTATAGGCGCCGACATTGAACTGGCCGATGTCGTCGCCCCAGATGACGAGGATGTTGGGTTTCTTGGCCTGCCCGTGGGCAGACCCGAGGCACGCGAGGCCGATGGCCAGCGTGAGGAGTTGGTTCTGTGCTTTCGTGTTCATGGTGGTCGGGAGAGGGGGGGACTCAGGCCGGATGGGCGGACCATTGGATGGCGTCGAGCAGGGCTTCGATGTCCACCGGCTTGCGGAAGTAGGCGGCGGCCCCGGCGCTGCGGGCGGCGTTGCGGGTTTCCTCGGTGTCGTGGGCGGTCAGCAGGATGAACGGGAGATAGATGCCGCGGGCATCCAGTTCGGCCTTGAGATCGAGGCCGCTCATGCCGGTCAAGGTCATGTCGGCGACGATGCAGCCAAACTCGGCGGGCCGGGCGGAGGCGAGGAAGGCCTCGGCGGATTCGTAGGCTTCCCATTCCAGCCGGGCGAGGCACATGACCCGTCCCAAGGCGCGGCGCACGCTGGCGTCGTCATCGATGAGATAGATGGTGAGGTGACCGGGGGACATCCTCGCAAACGCTGGCAGGAAGCGGCTGCGGCTGCCATTGGACTTTGGTGCAATGGGGGGATTGAAGGGAGACGAGACTCTTTCCTCTCGCTCCCGCCGCCGGCCGCGCTAAGCTCCCCGCCAGCCATGTCCGGCCCGTCTTCCCTCCAGCACACCCTCGACCGAGCCTGGTGCGACCGTCCCGCGGCCCTGCCGGCGGATTTCGCGGACCACGTGATGGCCCGGCTCCCCGGGCCTGCCACCCGCCGTGCCCCTCGACCCGCCGAAGCCCTTGCGATGGCCGCCGCCGTCGTCCTCACCGCCGTCGCGATCAGCCTCATGGCCCGGCCCCGCGAAGCACCGTCCGGCCCACCACCGCTGGCCGGGTTCGCTGGAACCTCCGGCCGCACCCTGTTCGTCGTCGCCCCATGATCCGCTGCACCCCGCGCGTGCTCTGGGCCCTCGCCACCATCCTCCTGGCCGGCGCTACCGCCTTCCTCGTCACCCGGTCCACCCCCCACGCCCCGGCCACGCCATCGGCCGCCGCGGAAGACGATTTCCACCACTGGATGCACGAGCAGTTGAAGCTCACCCCCGCCCAGCACGATGCGCTCGATCCCATCGAAAAGGCCTTCGAAAAGGAACGCGCCCGCCTCCGCGCCGAGATCGCCGGTGCCGGCCGCGACCTCGCCGATGCTGTGCGCCGGGGAAAGTCGGGTGCGCCGGAAATCGATGTCGCGCTCACCCGCCTCAACGCCGCCCAGGCCGCGCTGCAACGCGCCACCCTCGCCCACTTCTTCGCGATGAAGGATCACCTCGAACCCGCCCAGGCCGAAAAGCTCCTGCAGTGGACCCATGACAGCATTCTCCCTCGATAGCAGCCTGCCGGCGCCGGTCTCACTGCCTCTCGTCCCGACCGCGGACGAGGCCGCGGAAGCCGCGCTGGTCCAGGCCGCGCAGGGCGGCTGCCCGGACGCCTTCCGCGCCCTCGTCGAGCGCCACCAGCAGCGCGTCTATCACTTCTGCTTCCACTACCTCCGCGACGCCGGTGACGCCCGCGAAGCCTGCCAGGACACCTTCCTCCGCGCCCACGCCGCACTGCCCCGCTACCGCCCCCGCGCCCGCCTCGGCACCTGGCTGTTCCAGATCGCGCTGAATCTCTGCCGCGACCGGCTGCGGGCCCGCCCTGCTGCCCGCGGCCGCCAGTTCGTGGCGCTCGATGCCCAGGACCTGCCCTGCCAGCGCCCCGCCCCCGACGAGGCCGCGATGCGCGACACCGACCTCGCCAAACTCGACCGCGGCCTCCTTGCCTTGCCGGAGAAATTCCGCGCCGTCCTGGTCCTCAGTTGCCTCGACGGCCTCAGCCACGCCGAATGCGCCGCCATCCTGAAATGCTCCGAACGCGCCATCGAAGGCCGCCTCTACCGGGCCCGGCAACGGCTGGGCGAGTGGTGGGAACGGGAGCCGTAGCAAAAGTGGCACATGGCTCCGGCGTGAAACACGAAAGTCCCGTCTCCGGTGGGCTACCGAATTTCCGTCCCCGGCCGGAGCAAAAGGCGATCAGGATCAAATCACCGGGCGAGGCTCTTCACTTTTCACGATCCCCGGCAGCATGACGTTTGAAGTCCATGGCAGCATGGAGCACCCGGACCACTTCGAGCAGGTCGGAGCCAGCCCGGAACAGAATGACGTGCTTGCCCTCGGCGGCAATGCGGCATCCCGGGAATAGATCGGGGCGCAGACGGAAGCGGGCGGGATCCTGGCAAATCGAGTCGAACTTCTCCCAGATCCGGTTCAGGTAGCGGTCCTCTTGTTCCACTCCCCACGTTTCCAGCGTATAAGCTCGGATCGAGCGGAGGTCTTCCAAGGCCGCATGGGTGAAGGTCAATCTCATGGCTCTTCCCGAAGCAATGCCATGAACTGCTCCTTGGATTCGACCACCACGGTTTGGCCCGCTTCAAGTTGGGCAAACCCGATGGCAGCCTCCCTGGCCAACCACGCGTTCTCGGATTCCCGTGCCAACGACTGCCTCAGCGCCTCGCGGACCACTTCGCTGGCGTTGTTGTAAAGTCCGGATTGGACCTTGGCTTTCACAGCCTTCTCCAACTCAGGGGTGAGAGAAATATGCATGCCCGGGAAATACATACTTTGACAATCCCTGTCAAAACTCGATCTCCCGCTTCAGCCGGCTCAGCCCGGGTGCAAGCCCCGGCCAAGGAGCCATAGTCGTTTCGCCCCTTTGGTTGTTGCTCCATCTACCATCCACCATCTGCCATCCTCCATCCCGCGAAATTTTCCGTGGGATTTCCCCGCCGCCCTCGTTCCACCGGCGTGACCCCATCTCTTTTCTCTTCCCGCCGCGCCCTCATCGCCCTCGCGCTGCTCACCACCGCCGCCTCCGGCCAGGACGCGCTCAAACCGCTCGACAGCGAGCTCGATCCCCTGATCGTCACCGGCAAGGCCGAGAACCTGCTCGGCGAAGCGCTCGCCGCCTCAAAGGGCCAGTCCGATCGACAGGAACTGCTCGACCGCCCCTACGTCCGCCGCGGCGAGCTGCTCGAAGTCGTCCCCGGCATGGTCGTCACCCAGCACGCCGGCGGCGGCAAGGCGAACCAGTATTTCGTCCGCGGTTACAACCTCGACCACGGCGTCGACTTCGGCATCTTCGTCGACGGCATGCCCGCGAACTACCGCGCCCACGGCCACGGCCAGGGCTACGCCGACATGAACTTCCTCATCCCGGAATTCATCGAACGCCTCGACTACCAGAAAGGCCCCTACGATCCCCGCATGGGCGACCTCACCACCGCCGGCTCCGCCGAGTTCTCGCTGGTCAAGGCCCTCGACCGCGGCTTCGCCGGGGTCACCGTGGGGGAGGATGAATTCCTACGCTTCGTCTTTGGCGACTCCGTGACTGCCGGCTCCGGCACCCTGACCTTCGGCGGCGAGGCGAACTACGCCAACGGCCCCTGGATGCTCGAAGAAAATGCCCACCGCTTCAACGGCATCGTCCGCTGGCACACCGGCGACGAGAACGATTTCTTCGACCTGACCCTGCTCGGCTACCAGGCCGGGTGGACCTCCAGCGACCAGATCCCCGAACGCGCGATCTACTCCGGCCTGCTCGACCCCTACGGCTTCATCGACCCCACCAACGGCGGCGAATCCCAGCGCTACTCGCTTTCCATGAACTGGGGCCGCCTCTGCGACGACGTCGTCTGGCGCGCCAACGCCTATGCCGGCTACTACGACCTCGATCTCTACTCGAACTTCACCTACTTCCTCGAAGACCCGGTCAACGGCGACCAGTTCCGCCAGTCCGACCAGCGCTTCTTCTTCGGCGGTGAAATCTCCGCCACCTTCGAAGACCGCGAGCTCTTCGGCGCGGCGACCGATTACACCCTCGGCTTCCAGTCCCGCAACGACCTGATCTGGGACCTCGAGCTCGCCCGCACCCGTGCCCGCGCCGACGTCCGGCCGATCCGCGAGGACGATGTCTTCACCGGCAACTACTCGGTCTTCGCCGGGGCAAAAACGAAGTGGAACGAGTGGTTCCGCACCGAAGCCGGCCTCCGCGCGGACCTCTTCTACTTCGACGTCGACAGCGACAACCCCGTCAACAGCGGCAACGAGTGGGACGGCATCGCGGTGCCCAAGCTCAACCTCATCTTCGGCCCCTGGCACGACCACGAATACTACCTCAACCTCGGCGGCGGCTTCCACTCGAACGACGCCCGCGGACTCTTCACCCGCATCGATCCCAACGACGGCGTCACCCCGGTCGCCCCGGTCGATCCCCTCGTCCGCACCTGGGGCAGTGAAATCGGCGTGCGCAGCCAGTGGAGCGACACCTTCACCACCACCGCCTCGCTCTGGTATATCTACAGCGAGTCCGAGCTGCTCTATGTCGGCGATGCCGGCAACGTCGAAGCCGGTGCCTCCACCGACCGCTACGGCATCGAGTTCGCGGCCTACTGGCGGCCGACCGATTGGTTCGGCTTCGATGCCGAACTCGCCCTCTCCGAAGGCCGCTTCACCGACACCTCCGCCGGCGCCTTTGTTGAGAACCAAGTGCCGTTCATCCTCTCCAGCGGCATCACCGTCGGCGGTGAACTCGGCCCCTACGGCGCACTCCGCGCCCGCTACTTCTCCGAGCGCCCGCTGGTCGCGAACCGCTCCGTCGAGTCGGAGGATTCCCTCCAGTTCAACGCCCGCGTCGGCTACCGGCTGGAGAACTGGGACTTCGCGATCGATTGCCTCAACCTCTTCGACCGCGCCGACAACGACATCGAATACTACTACACCTCCCGTCTCCCCGGCGAGCCCGCCGCCGGCATCGACGACGTCCACCTCCACCCCGCCGAGCCCCGCACCATCCGCGCCTCCGTCACCTACTACTGGTGACCCGCGAAAGGAGGAGGCGAGTTGCAGAGAGGCGAGATTGCCTCCGGCCATCTCTGCTTCGCTCCGGTTCTTGTCGCCCCGATCGTCGGGGGGACAAGAGTCTCCCCCCTCCTTATCGGGCGGACTCGAAGCCGGCGAGGTCGCAGAGGCGGACGAGGTCGGCGACCGAGACGACCCGCATCTTCTCCATGACGCGGGCGCGGTGGACCTTGACGGTCTGCTCGACGATCCCGAGTTGCCCGGCGATCTGCTTGTTGAGCGCGCCGGAGATGACCCATGCCATGACTTCGTGTTCGCGCCCGCTGAGGGCATCGATCCGTTCGCGGACCCCGCCGACCCGCGACGCGGCGGCGAGGAGTTCGCGCTGCCGCTTCACGGCCTCGTCGATCGCCTTGAGCAAGTCGTCCCGATCGAAGGGCTTGGGCAGGAAGGTCACCGCGCCTTGTTTCATCGCCTGGACGGTGGTGGGAATATCGCCGTCGCCGCTGATGAAGATCACCGGGCAGGGCGCGGGGTCCGCGGCGAGTTCGCGTTGCAATTCCAGCCCGCCGATGCCCGGCATCCGCAAGTCCAGCACGAGGCAGGACGGCGAGCCGGAGGATTGGGGGCGGGCGGCGAGGAAATCTTCCGCCGAGGGGAAGTCCCGCGCCTCGAAGCCCGCCTGCCGCACGATGCGGGAGAGGCTGCGGCGCAGCGATGGATCGTCATCGACGATGAAAACGGTCGTCAGGGATGGAGGGGGATCCGGCACGATGTTAGGGCGAGCTTGTCCCCATGACCCGTCCCGGGACAAGCTCGATTTGCGGGGACGGGGATTCCGCGGATCCGTCACCCGGCGGCGGCCGGCAGCGTGAGGCGGAAGAGCGCTCCGCCTTCGGGATGGTTTTCCGCCGTCAGCTCGCCGCGGAAGCGTTCGGCGATGCCGCGGCTGATCGCGAGACCGAGGCCGAGGCCGCCGGACTTGGTGGTGAGGAACGGCTCGAACAAGCGTGGCGCCATCGCTTCCGGGATGCCCGGGCCATGGTCGCGGACGGCCAAGTGAAGACGGTCGTCTTCCTGCCAGGTGGCGATTTCCACCAGCACTTCCTTCGCCTCGCCTTTCATCGCATCCATGCCGTTGATGACCAGGTTGAGAATGACCTGCTGGACTTCGACGCGGCCGGCGGCGGCGGGTGGGAGGGCGCCGCCGAGACGGAGCTCGATCTTGGCCTTGCGGCCGATGATTTCGCTGTGAAGGAGGACGAGCACCTGGTCGACCGACTCGTTCAGGTCCACCGCCTGGGCGCCGCTGACAGGATCCTTGCGGAACATCGCGCGCATGCCGTGGATGATCCCGCCGGCGCGCTTTGCGTCGTCCGCGACGTCGTCGAGGATGGCGGAGACTTCCTTCAGGTCGGGAACTTCCTGATCGATCATCCGGCGGCCGACCTGGGCGTTGCCGAGGATGGCGGCAAGGGGTTGGTTCAACTCGTGGGCGAGGGTGCCGGCGAGCTCGCCGAGGATGCTGACCCGCGAAAGGTGGGCGAGTTCCTGGCGATGCCGGGCGGACTCGAGTTCGGCTTCCTTGCTCCCGGTGATGTCCATCGAGATGCCGCGCATCCGGAGTGCCTTGCCTTGGGCATCCCGCTCCACGGTACCCCGCGCCGAGATCCAGCGGAGCGAGCCGTCGGGGAGATCGACGCGGTAGTCGGCGGCGTAGGGATCGGGGCCGGCGATGGCGGCTTCCACGGCCTGCTCCATCATCGGGCGGTCGGCGGAATGGAGGGTGGCGACGAAGCGCTGGAAGTCGAGGTTCTCTTCGGGCTGGACGCCGTAGAGCGTGCGGCCGGCGGTGTTGACCCAGATCCGGTTGGTGGGGAAGTCCCATTCCCAGAGGGACATTTTGCCGGCGGCGGCGGCGAGGGTGAGTTGTTGTTCGGAACGTTGCAGGTCGCGCAGCAGTTCGGCGGCGCGGAGGACGTCGCGGCTCAATTCGTAGCCCATCACCACGACCACGCCGAGGAAGGTGAAGCTGATGAGGAAGGGCATCCGCAGCACGCCGGCGGCGACGAGTCCGGCTTGCACGGAAGAGGCGAGGAAGAAAAGGGTGAGCCCGCCGCCGATGAGCAGCGCGCGGTGCTTTGCCCGCCGGGTGCCGGTCTTCCAGAGCTGCCGCGAGGCATGTCCGAGGTAGGTGATCTGAGCCAGCGCCGCGAGCTGGCCGAGGATGACCCAGCGGTTTGGCGTCCACTCGCCAAGCATCGTGACGGTCTGGCCGAGGAAGGTGTCTTGCCGCAGGCTGTGGATTTCCTGGATGTGAAGGCTTTCGCCGGTGGTGAAATTCGCCAGCACGGCGAGTGTGCGCAGGCCGAGGGCGAGTGCCAGCAGCCGTTTGCTGCCGGTGCCGAAATGGAAGTGGACGAAGCCGAGGCAGCTCGCGACGCAGAGGCCGAAGTTCAGGTGCGACCAGCGGATGGCGGCGGCGTATTCTTCCGGCGTCACGGCCTGCATGGTGGCCAGTTCGCCGGCCGCGAGCCCGACCACGCCGATGACGGTGATTGCGAATAGCAGGTTCTCCCAGGCCCGCCGGTTGCGCAGCCAAACCAGCAGGTGCAGGCCGGCGAGCATCAGGCAGGCTCCCGACAGCGCGGACCAGAGGAAGACGATCGGATTCATGCGTGGTGGAGTCGGCCCGGCGTGCCGCGGCGCAGGTTAAGGGCCGGACCTCCGCGGAGGAAAGCGCCAAGGCTGTGGCACGCGGAGCCGGGCAACGCGCTTTACCATGAGGGCGGCCGGTGCGCGTGGTTCGTCGCCCGGGCGGAAGGTGCTCTCCGCTTGCTTCGTTTACAACTACCGGCGGTCGCAGACCGCCGCTACATTTTGTGGGGGGCAGCGGGTGCCGCTCAGCCTTTCGGGAAAAGCCAGGTGACGGCGAAGCGGAGGCCCCACTCCGGACCGCCGTCGGGCTTCTCGACGTAGTAGCGCACGCCGGCGGAGAGCTGGATCGGCTGGCTGCCGACCTTCATGAGCTGGCTGACGACGAGGTTCAGCGGGATGTTCCACTGCTCGCGCTGCCAGTCGTAGGTGGTCTCGGAGTTGAAGGTGAAGGTGGTCTTGGTCTCGGTGATGTAGGAGACGAAGGGCTGGAGGAAGGTGGCATTGACGGAAGCGCGGCCGTCGTCGCCGGCGAAGTCCCAGAGATGGTTCGCGAGGGCGCCGTAGGTCCAGGGGCCGGACTGCTTGAGGACCACGCCGGTGGGACCGGCTCCCCATTTCTCGGTGCCGAGCAGCGAGTCGGTGGCGGTGGGCAGCAGGAAGACCGGGCCGATGCCCCAGATCGGGTCGCTGGACTTCGGCGAGAAAAAGACGCTCTGCACGGTGTCGCCGAGGCCGAAGGCATCGTTCGCGCCGCCGAGGGCGATGCCTTCCTGGTCGACGACCGGGAGGATGGTGCGGGAGATGATGTTCCAGTCTTCGTTGAGGCCGAAAGGGATGACCGGCTGGATATTGGTGGTGAACTTCGAGCCGCCGCCGGGGCCCATGCCGAAGTCGAGGTTGCCCTGGACGGGCACGCTGATGAGCGAGGAGATCGGGTTGGCGAGCTGCTTCGCGAGATCGGCATCGTTGGCGAAAACGGGCTGCGAGAGGGCGAGGAGGAGTGCGGCGGATTTCATGGTTTTTTTGATCTGGCGTTAAAATGGCGATCAGGGGGCGCGGCATGGAGTTTTTCCCGCCGGCCCCCCTTTGGAGACGAGCTCGATTCCTTACTTCTTCTTCTCGCCGGACATCACCGGATAGACGATGCCTGCGAGCGCCGCGCCGACGATCGGTGCGACCCAGAACAGCCAGAGCTGCTGGATGGCCCAGCCGCCGACAAAGAGGGCGGGACCGGTGCTGCGGGCGGGGTTCACGGAGAGATTGGTGACCGGGATGCCGATCAGGTGGATCAGGGTCAGCCCGAGACCGATCGCCAGCGGCGCGAAGCCCTGCGGCGCGCGCTTGTCGGTGGCGCCGAGGATGATCATCAGGAAGAAGAAGGTGAGCACGATTTCCGCGACCAGCGCGGCGACCATCGAGTAGCCGCCCGGCGAGTGATCGCCGAAACCGTTGGAGGCGAAGCCGCCCGCGGTGCTGAAGCCGGCCTTGCCGCTGGCGATGAGATAGAGCACGCCGGCACCCGCGACGCCGCCGGCCACCTGGGCTAGGATGTAGGGAACCATCTCCGACTTCGGATGGCGTCCTGCCACCACCAGGCCGACGGTGACGGCCGGATTCAGGTGGCAGCCGGAGATGTGGCCGATGGCGTAGGCCATGGTCAGCACGGCCAGGCCGAAGGCCAGCGAGACGCCGACGAAGCCGATGCCGAGCTGGACCGGGGCATTGCCCGGAGTGAGGAACATCGCCGCGAGGACCGCGCTGCCGCAGCCGCCGAAGACGAGCCAGAAGGTGCCGAACATCTCGGCGATCAGTTTGTTTTTCAGTGGGGTCATAAGTGGGGAGGTGGTGGATTATGAAATAGAACGAAGATCCGGTATTGGACTTTGGTTTAACGGTCGAGGGAAAAGCTTCCGTCCGCGCGGTCGATGCTCTTCCCGGCCTTGAAGGTCTCTATGAGTCGGTGAGTCGGTGAGTCGGTGAGTCGGTGGGTCGGTGGGTCGGTG